>Ga0065711_1029997_pt1 | contig 34116 bp, 16 predicted proteins | sample Hoacrofraction12_FD_59098 | JGI IMG/M metagenome (GOLD analysis project Ga0065711, IMG submission 59098) | Hoatzin crop microbial communities from Cojedes, Venezuela - Epithelial fraction 12 v2 (version 2) | ecosystem: Host-associated > Birds > Digestive system > Esophagus > Crop | place...
AGGAAGTGACAGTGTGGCAGGAAACGGTGACGTTCCCCCTGCTCCAGTGTCCCGAGCTCGTCACTCTGCCTTCCCAGCAGGGTTCCGTGTCAGCCGCTCCCAAGGCTCACCTCCGGATCGGAACCTGGGTTGCTCAACGCACCAAACTATGTCCCCTCTCGTCCAGCCAGGACTCCACAGTACTCCTTTTTTCCCCTTTTCGTGGTATATTGAAGTGAACAACTGTAATGCATTTCAAGAGCTTCTGGAACAATGAGTCAATTAGTTGTTACAGGAACATGCCTAGTGATTATTATAAAAATTCAAAATTGCAATAACTAATATTTTCACTTATTCACCTTATTCTGCCAATCATTCTCTCGAACAACCTCGGGGAAAACCAATACAGACAGATAAGATTTGTAAATTATTTTATACATCAACAGATTCCAGTTTTGTCTGATTTAACTTTATTGTCTAAATGTGTGGATTTGAACTAGGCTATGCTCTAACCTGGACAAGTGCTTTCACCACTGGATAGTGTACAAAAAGGAGGCAGCCTTTGCCCACTCTTGCTGTATCTATATTTTAAAAGAAAAGACAGGCCGCATCTTCAAAGACTGTAGATAGCTATTTTCAGCTTTCTGCACTCAGATCCAAAATGGTGGGAGGCACCTTCTAGCTGTTTTCAGTAGTAAACTGCGGTCATAGCGAGGTCCTACACCCTGTGACAGTTCCGTTAGCTACGTCTAGACCACCTTTTTCATCCTCTGCCTCTCCAAGCTCTAATTCTGAGACATCCAACATTTTCCATTGACACGGAGGACTCCAAAAAATCAGCTTAGGGAAGGCACATAGCAGCAATACCTAACCCTAAGGCACTTCTGACTAAATTATCTTTGAGTACTCAAGTACCCTGTATCAACCAGTAGCAAAGTGACCTGACGTACCCTGTTTCTGCCGGTTGTGGCCAATTTCAGAGCTTCAGTGAAGGAATTAAACCCAGGATAAAGATTATTATGGATGAAGACAAAATGAAAAAAAAGAAAAAACCACCAAAAACATCCTTGCTTGCACAAGTAACCAGAAAAATTCTTAAAACAGGGATCAATATATGATGAATAATTTTGTTTCCTTTTAAACATCTTTACAAAATATTAGACTTAATAGGACTTATCACAAGCTTTTTTTCCACTTTTATTTATAAAATCCTCCAAAACTGTATTAAACCAGTGAAGGTTTACAGAATAAGTTCATTCATTCATGACTATGCCATTTGTTGTGATATAATATTTTCCAGAGATGTGTAAACAATTGTCACAACTTCTGAACAATTTTTTTCAGTGAAGTTAGACAAATACTTGATCACCGTGGTTGTTTTCATAGCTGTTACAGTTGAAGTTCAGCTTTCTCAAATACAGGTGGCCTGACTGAAATTGTTAATCTGAATGAGGGGAAGAGCTGGAACCTCAATTTCATTTTTTATGCTGGCAGCCCTATGAGGAGAGCTTAGGCAAAGCAGCTTTTTCAGCCTAGAGAGGAGACGTCTTTAGGGAGGCCTAACAGCAGCCTGCTAGTACCTGCGGGGATGTTGTGAAAAAGATGGAGCTAGAGTCTTCACAGCCATGCGTAGCAGGACAAGACACAACAGCATGAACTGAATCAAGACTTTCAGACTGGATATAAGGAAAAGCTGTGAGGAAAACCAAGCACAGGAGTGGGTTGCCCAGGCAGGCTGTGCAGTCTCCATCCTTGGAGATTTTAAATGCCTGGCTGGATTATGCCTGTCTGACCTTTAGATGAACTGGCTTTGAGCAGGGTGATCAGTAGAGATCTGCTAAGGTCCCTTTGAACATAAATTATCTTGTGATTCTATAATTATGACTGGGGGATGGAAACAATAACAATCTTAATTTATTTCAGTTGTTGAAGTTTCTGACTGAGCTTGCATAGAAGGTATTTAAATGTACTTTTGTAAATAAAAAACCCAGGTGTTATGGTTGGGCTGAAATATGACCAACAAATCCTCAAAAAGTAATATATTTTGTCACTTGAAATCCTTAGCTCTGAGCATCTCATCTTAAACCGAAAATACTGACATTTTGAAATCTGGAATACATTTCTCAGCTTCCAGGAAATCCCAGTCTTGTAATAAAACGTGCACAAGATGCAATATGCAAAGGTAAGTTCTCCTTTATAAATATGTGAAGAATAACTAGGGCAGAGGAAAGGGATACTTGAGAACAGCCTTGTAGATAAGGTTTCTTAACCATTTGAGACAGCATATGTCTGAATATGAACATAGCCTCTTAAGTGTATTGTTTCTCACGATTTTTCAAGTAAAACTGTTCTGGGCATTTCGTTGAGACCTAGTGGGTACATTTATAATATGGTTCAGCGGTGGAAAAAGAGATTTGTTAATTTGCTAATCAATTTGAGATAGAAGAGCTCAGGTCACATTTGTAGTCATCCCTCCAATGGAAACACTTTAATATGGAGAAAGTCCTGGTAAACTCTTATCAGTTTGTATTTTGTTTGAATGTTTGAAAATATTTTTGTTTTCATTTTAAGCAGGTCCTAAAGAAACCTGCCAATGACTTTTGTTTTAAGGTTAGCAACAAAAATGTAGAACTTATAGGGAGAAAAAAATACATATTTAAATATTATTCAGCTGTAATGAGCCATAAGTATGAATTAAATTTTCTGTGAATACAGATGTCAAGATGGAGAAAAGCATAGGCTTGAGTCTGCATCCTAAAAATCCCTATTTCAGCCAAATTTAGAAAAAGACAAGACAGAACACACTAGGTGAGAGAGACGAAAAAACCATTCCAAACGTGAATATTTACCAATTAGATAGATGTGAGATGGAGTCCAGCAGTCAAGAACCTTTGCATTTGTACCACTTTGATGATGTTTCTCTGTGACTGACCCCCACACAATGGAGGAAAACTCAGAGGAGAAGGGCAAAAATAATGACCTCAGGTAAGAATGTAAAGAAAGACCACCAATTATTGTAACAAAAGCTGCACTTTTTAGGGACCTGTAGAGTAAACTTTATTTTAGATATATGGCTATACCAGTGAGTCATTAGGTTGTATAAACAGCTTTCCCTGAGATAATTAGTGGAGAGTAATGTCTTTCTGAGCAAGCCAGAGCAGCACGGGGGGAGAAAGTGTATATGCAGCTCAACCTAATATTAAGTTTAAAAACTCACCAGCTAATAAAATGAACTTCAAAGAGAGCAACGGGATTGACCTAGCTTCAACCCTCATATTCCTTCCCAGTGACTGGGCACACCCAGCATTGTGATGGTGAGCATGTAGAGACTGGTAATGGGAATCATGTTTTCATGGTGATTCAACTGCATACTGCAATAGCTATATTGTACTTGTTTTGTTATTTCAGTATACTACTGGATCGCTCTATTAAATCAAAAGCCCATTCAATGACAATTATATCAAATGAATAAATTTGATATTAAACTCAAAACCCTCCTTATGTGGAATATCTGACAGAAGCTAGTCTGACATTCACCCACTACCACTCCATTTGGTATAATATTAGAATGAAAAATAATTTTCAGTACTTATAGTACTTTACGGGATCACAAATAATGAAATTTGGAAGAAGTAGTCAAAATCATAGTTATACTAGTATTAGGAGTTCTTTCATAGTCAGTGAGCATCACATCATGCAGAACATGGTAAAGGCAACAAAGACAACATGGTGAGCTATTTCATTCTCATATAAGGGAAGGAAGAGATTATGATGGGTCTGTAATCTAAGAGTTAAACTGGTGTTTTATACCTGCAAGGCAGAGATGTTTGCATTCCTTGACACAGATAATTGAAATCAACTTCCAGATTGCTTGAGGATTTTCCTGTTGTTTTTTTTTTATTTTTAGACAGTAACATGGAAAGAAGCCGTCAGAGACAGTACTAACAGGACTATGTGTTCAGAACAAAAATCTATTGACATCAGTTTTATGAAAATTTATAACTAGGAGATAAAAATATATATTTCACTTGAATGTCTCCTATCTGTCACCTCTTAATGGGTTAAATGCCCTGTTAGGTGTGCCACTACTTTAAAAATGATTTTAAACTGTCTTTGGTGAGCTATCTTTCACAAACTATGACAAATTCAATTACTAGTAAAAGACTGAAAGATACTGAAATTGCCTTTTTCTATTTAGAAGTAATGCATGAAAAATTGCATCTTCTAACTTATGAATATTAAAATTGTTCTTCTTTTAATCTAACAGATAAAAAAGTACTTTCTTGTTATTAGTTATGATGTTAATGTTCTTCTTTTTAATCTTCCTGAGGTGTCCTTTATCTTTCCACAAGGATGGAGAATAGTTCTCTAATTTTGCAGTACTTCTTTTTGTATTTTTCTCTAGTAATCAAAATTTGGGTATGTGCTTTCCTGTTAATCAATTGTGCATTAAACCTATGTCAAAAAATAATGTATTTGCCTGACAATATTTTTCAGAGCTTTCCATTTATACATTTCAAGAAAAAAAACCAAACCAAAATTCACCATCGCACAGCAACTCCCTGGAGTCTTCCACAAGAAGATTCCCTTTCCCCAACTGGCCCACTATGTGTTTTCACTCATGAACAAAATTTATTACAGTTTTCATCATATTATAATAATGAAAGATATCCTTTTAGTTCTGTGAAATGATGCCACAAGTTTAAAACAAAAGTACTCTACCCCAGCTTCCTGTGCAAGGTGTGTAATGCAAATTTTTAATGTGAACACTCTCTTTAAGAGATAATATAAACCGTAAAAATAATTATAAAAAACCCCAAAAGAATAATCAACACTATTTTTTCATCTCAATAGACCTCTAGTAAATCGTTGTTAATGATGCAGTCATATACTGTAAGGAAGTAGAAGCAAGAGCATATATTTTTTTGAGGATTGCATATGGAAAAATTATTGCTTAAATGAGATGGCAAGAGAAGCGAGTCTCCAAGTTATTGCAAAATTAGTTTTGAAGGGTCTTACTTAAAATTCTAAATAAAAAGCCATTTCCTCTGTGATTACTGTAAAGATGAACAAGCTACACTTGCAAACTGTACTTGGATGCTCTTTCCAAATAGAAAGTTTCGTCCAGTACTTTGAGAGAACCACGTAATGCACACTGTTCAAGTTGGACTTTCAGACCTCCATATCCTCTCCTGCATTGTTTGGTGTCTTCTGGCTCCATTCTACTTCCAGTTAAGTGGACTTCCGAGGTGGCATTCCTGCTACGGATGCCCAAAGAGATTTTGGCTGAAATAACATTTTCTCTCAAATTGTATTAAATTCCCACAAAATAATGCTTTTACTTTGCTTGCTTTGTTAAGCTGCATTTACCTTGGCTAACCTCAGTCTTGTGATGAAGACACATTTTCCTACTTCTGACTGTCTTTTTTAAAACCCCAATATGACATCTTTCTTCCAGTTCACTGAAGGGAGGTGTTGGCCTCATTTTTTCGTCTCTTTGTTTACTCTGGAGGAGAGTGGGTTTCTTGTAGAGCTAGTCTTTTAGATACCCTAGCAACAGTTCTTGGTGTGTACTAAGGAGGAAAGCCATGAAACAGCCATCACCACATCAGTCAGGATCTGTGTAGCAGGAAACAAAAGGAATAAGCATTACAGTTTTTGCATCCCACGATTACCCACATGCTGGGAATGCCAACAATTACAGGGGATAGAGTAATAGATATTGTTCAGTGCAGTTTGACTGTGTCTGGAAGCAAGGTGGAATACTAACTTCAGTTCAGCACAGGGAATTTCAGTGTTATGGGGCTCAGTAAGTGGTGAAGACAAACATCAGTTCCAGATTTCCAACCAACATCGCACACAACCCTCCAAAACATGAGGTCTAACAGAATTCCAATCAGTGCCAGGGCACTGCTGTCTTGGGCTGAGGCAGTTTTCTCAGAGGAGCTAAAAGTCCTTAAAGTTGCTTTAATTTTTCATTATTATTATTTTTTTCATTATCACTTTTGTTGTTAATACTGGTTTTGGCACCCATATCTTGTTATTCTGTAACAGATATATTGCTACTTTGATCATCTTAGCTATATGTCGGTAGAAGAAATGATCATGTCCCTATTTTTCATGCTTGCCCTCGTTCTCTTTACTGGTATAAGTAGTTATGCATAAGAGCCAGTAAAGCTATGATGGTCTAAGGGTAGAAGTAAGGTCTGCTAGGAGGGGATAAACTGTTTATTAACTACTTGGCAGAATGTGGCAAAAACCAGAAAAGTTTGTACGTAAATGAAGCCCTTCTTCAAGAAAACCTAAATATGTGCTGATCTTTACCTAAAAAATAAAGGGTTGATTTGACCAACACACATACATTAGAGTATTTAATAACCCACCTGGTGTTCTATAGCGTATGCTTCTGGTTTCTTAAGCATTTTACATGTGCCAAGGACAGAATATCCTCAGTTCAACAAATGTGGCAGTTCTTTCAGATTTTTGTTAATACCATAATACTCCCATAGCTTTATCGTCTAGAAAGAGTTTTGTCAATGGATCTATCATTTTTTTTAAATTAGAAAACTCATTTTTAAGATCTAGTAAACCTTATTTTATTTAGAGGTTCAGTTACTGACTGTAGATTTTCATTGACTGAGATTGATCATAATTTACACAACTCACAGACAGATTACAATTTATTAATATCTAAAATTACAGAAGTAAATTTCCCTGTTGCTCCTCCAAACACACTTCCATGTGAATGACAGTCTTCTGGGGCATTGAGGGTACAGTATTTCCACTTTCTCTTTCACCATTAGATATTAATATAATTACAAATAACTTTTCAGCAATCTTACATTTTTACTGACTCATAGACATGTAATAGACAGGAGGAAAATAGAAAACTGTTTTCCTCTTTTTATTCTAAGCTTCAGTAATCATGAAGTATTTTTCCAATTACTAGTTTATACAAGTGAACTGCATCGTTGAAATTCAACATCTCCAGCATTCAGATAGTGCTATATTGCCAGTCATCTCTTCTCTTGTTGTTCAAGGCAGTCTTTTTTTTTTTAAGTGTAACTCCCAGATTTCTGTTAGTGTTTGAGTTATTATTTGTACCTAAGAACCAGCAAGCTTGTAGGACAAGCACAGTTTTATAATATTCCTTTTCACATAGACCAGAACAACTGTGAAATCTTTCATTTAATTAAAAACATTTCATTTCATCAGAAAAAAAAGTCTTTGTAGTATCTGAAGTCAGGACGTCACAGAGTTAAGTTGCATTTTATTTAAAATATAGCTCTCCCTTTCTCTAGCTATTGAGTAACTCAATATGTTTGCATCAAGATACTCTAGCACCACACAGTGAATAGCAAGGATAACACCAATGTTGTGATTGGTGGTGGTCAGCAAAATTTTCTTAACCACAAAAGTGAACTAGAAAAGTAGTGAAATATTTTTAAATCTCAGCTACATCCAAAATATTAGAGTGCCCTTTTTTTTCTGTTGACATTTTCCATTCTAATTCAAAATGGTATCAGGTATTATTGATCTGAAATGCTGTAATATGATTTTTCATTCTTTCCAGTTAGGTTGCATCAATTAAGAAGATTTCCAAGAAAGACAATACAATAATTCTTCTGGCTTTTTCAAATACACACAGTGGCATATCCTAGATGACTAGATAATTGCAATAAAATGTTATTCATGCATTTAATTTTGCTTTACAATTTTGAACAATGTATTGAACTGCTTCTTAGAGATTTCCTTTTTTGGTGCTCCCAATACCCATATTTTACTTCTTTGTGAGAGCAGTTTATCCTCCGTCTCCTCACCAGCAGTGACCACATCCAGAACTGTTATTGTAGGGATTTTTAACAATTAAGTAGTACTTCTCTGCCTGGGCAGAAATAATACACTTTACTTTGCTCCTTACAGTTTGACAAAGCCATTGAGCTCAAAGTTCTATCAACTCCCTTGTCTTCTCTTGAGTGAGATGTTCATAATCTTCAGTTCAAGAAAGGTCCCTCTATCAGGAAGTTTTTGTCGGTAATGGTCACAGGAATGGCTTTGGCATTGTATATAAAATACTTACATCAAAGTATTTGATGGATAATTGCATGACAAAATACAGTTTGTTTTCCTTTTGGCTTTTTGGAAGATACTGTTACATTAGTGGATAATAAAGAAGCCAAATCTAATATGCCATTGGCTATATTTGGGAAGAACAGAAATCCCCAAACACCTTTCTTACCTTACTGGTGTTCAGAAGATCACATTGACAGGAGAATGTGGGCATATAGCGTTACAGCTATAAAGAAGCCTGAGCATTTTGAATCACAGAAAAGAAATGGAGAGTGATTTACCTTTATTTAGCCTGTCTTTCAAGTGCTTTCAAACCAAGGTAGACTTCTCATTCCCTTCAGGTGTTTTGTAACTAGGAAAACTAGGAAAGGAGAACAACCTCGGCACTCTCCATTGGAAAATTCACATCCTGAACAGACCTGAGAAGAAATTATGAAATACAGCAAAGTCTAAGATGAATCTAAGGCTGAAGCATATATATAAACAAAAAATTCTTTTGCTATATAGTAGTCAGTCGCCTTTAAGAATCACAAAGAAGCTATTTTTTTCTACTACAAAATACTAGACAGCATTCCATTTGGATTTCATGTACTGTTTAGTGTGATTTCATTTATTTTAGTGAAGTTACTCTTATCTTCCAGTATGATAAATCAGACCCAGTTTCAACTTTTTGTTTCTGAAACTGCTGAACATCCAAGATTTGTGGAGAATGAAATGTCTGTGTTAATTTGAGAAGTGAGAAAGATTGAAAAGTGAAAACATGAAAACATGGCTGAGTGCAACAAAACCACACACTACAGGGCCATTACAGAGAAGAAACACAATGGTTTCATCCAAAGTAGACATGACATGGGGGTGTCCATTCTGTTAATCTACAGCGTTCTCTCCAAATAAACTGAAACATGCAATTGTACGTTCTAGCTTGCTGAAGGGTAACATATTTTACCAGGCTTAACTGTCAGCTCAGTATTTACATGTGCTTGATACAGTTTGAGCATTTCTGTGAAGAAACAAAGATAATGGAGAGCCTGACTGAAACAAAACTTATACTGAACTTCGAGGGTGGGAGTGGCATTCACAACCCAGAGCTGAAAGCCCTGGTTCCTGTGACACAACATGGGGAGAGATGGTATCTCAGGAAGAAGATTCACAGACACCATCAGGGTGGACGGTCTTTCTCATTTTACCCATCCCAACGTAAACAAATTAGGTGGCAATTTGCAGGCTTCTAAGAGGTGCTTTTAGATTAGTGTATATTGGGTATTGTAGACAGATATTTATTAATTTCATTTAAATATTTATGTTAAATTACATCAAGCTCATGGTAAGCAGACCCTGCAGAATTAGACCTCGCGCTTCGTCTGACAGAAAAAGCCTACTCTCTGCTGACACTTAGGTCTGAAATAAATCCTCAAATTGCTCAGCACTGTTAAAATATAGTCAGATCTTCATATGCCCAGAAACAGATGCTTTGTCTTCCAGAAAACATGTCAGAGGAAGCTGACATGCACAGGAGAATTTAGGGGCCCAAATTCTGGAGGCAGGTAAGCACAGGTTTTATGAATCTAAGTTTTACATTAGGGCATTTTGTACATTTTGTAGGTCTAATACTTAAGAAGATCAGGAACCCAGTGGAATTCACAACACATGAATGGAAGTTTTGTGAAAAAATATAAATGTTTTATGCACCAAAATCTCTTGTGCCTCACCAACCCAGTCACAAATAAACATTTTATCAAAGAAAATATGTAAAAATTCTAGCCAATATAGTCCATATATTGCTACTAAGAGCACGAACTAAGCCAATGTTTTCTTCAGTTTATAGGACCTACACACTGGGGCTCAAGGCAGGTCAAGCAAATCCTGACCATTTCCGACCCATGAAGTTTAAAACACTGAATGAAAAAGTAATGGGAGAAATAACCATGTACCAGGGAACTAGTTCACTTTGTTTTCCTTTTTGAAGCAGTAGAAATGAGACAAAATAAAAAAGCTGAGAGAGCTCTGCAATGCTTCACCACAACAGCAGCCACTTGGTTTCCACACTCTTGCTGATTGTTAACAAATGCCGGAGTTGCTAAGAATTGCTCCTTTGCTGCACAAAGTAACTACTGTGGCTTGTCTCTTATCTCTGGAAAAAATATGTAAACGAGGCCCAGCAAGCAAGAAAAAATGTGCCTTTTTCAGTTTATTACAGTTGTACTGTCAGACTCCAGTTAAAAAATCAGTATGACTAGGATAAAAACAACTCTTTAATCAGTTTGCTGGAAGCCTCAGTTGCAATAGTGGCAATGTGCACTCTGTTAGCATTCCTTTGTTTTCTAAAATATGAAAAAAACTTTTTTGTTTTCCGTAATATTCTCTAATGCTAATACCTGAATTGGAGCAGTATGTGTCTGTATGCCACATCATGTTTTTGTGCTGAGCAGAAGCATCATGTGACATTCTGAGGCAGACACCTTTATCCTGGAACCCCACAAGAACTCAGTGGGATCTACTGGCCTACTGGCCAAAGTGTCTCTGAATTTGGTAGCAGCTTTTATCAGTCTCAGATAAAATACTACCTGGAGGTTAGGTGCCACCCATGAGCCGAAGCTCTGCAGTTGCTCCAATATTTCCTTCCTTCTTAACATACAACGAATAAAGCAATGAGGGAGCAAAAAAATATGTGGTATTGCTTCCTGGGAAGTAAAGATCTCATGAACATTTACACCTTGGTGAGCATATTTACGGAGGGGCTCGGTGATCTTAAAGGTCTTTTCCAACCTAAATGATTCTTTATTCTTAAATGAGAGTTTGGACTCACACTTGGAGACTATAGACCCCTGTGTAAGTAGTTCCACAACCGTGTACTGATTCTTCTAAAATTGTCTTTCTAGTCTAGATGTAGCACAGTTGCTGCAGAGCTTCTCAGGCACGTAGAAAGCCCCTGGAATGAGGCCCACCTTCACAGAAAGGCTTGAGACTCAGTCATCCAGATGGAGAGTCCCACTCAGACGCAAAAGTCCTGGGATCTTCTTGCAGAGGACAGACTGCTGACAGGATATCTGGCTGAATCAGGGTCACCTGAACAAGTTGAGGGTGGCGATATGGGTCCTCAACATGATCTGGGTAAGGGTATAGATCCTCCTGTGTTTCAAAGGAGGGTGACACTGTGCAAAATTTTAAAATCTAGCTGTGTAGCAGAGTGGTTGTAGGGCTTGTCTTCAGTAATAATACTGTAGCTCTGATGCTATTGATATTCTTGGTACCCGAAGTCCCGCAATGCAGCCTTCCAGATGCACATAGAGGGAAATTCTGGATCTTCTTGAGACTAAAATTTGAGGTAGAGGAGACATGAAAACGACATGAAGGTGGTAACAGTTTTTTCTGGACTGCTGCATCATGTCAGGGCCCTGAAGGCACCAACAGGCTGTGCAACCCCTTTCCTTTGCCCCCAAGGGCTGCCTGTGCTCAGGCCCATCCCTGCTATGGTGGGGGAGAGGGGGCCACCCAGCCTGTGAACAGCACTTAAGCTCAGGCCCTTGCTGATCCTGGCCTTTCCAGCTTGGCTTCTTGACTTGACCTTGGAGTTGCCTCGTCCCAGCAGGCTTGCCTGGCGATCTATGGATAGCTGCTTGATCCTGCTTGTTATTACTGGTTCCCCTCTTCTTGTTTGAGAGCTGTGGGACTGAAGTGCTTGCTGATGATATTGCAGCCTGGCATTCGCCCTTTGCTGCTGGCTGGTCATCCCCCAAAGAGCAGCTGGCTCCTGCTGCTCCCTTTGCACACTACTTTAACAGCTGGTGTGGAGTGGGTTGACCCTTGGAGGTGTCATGACTACAGCTGCAGATGACACCCAATGAATCACTTGATTGAGCTTTTCATGAAAAAAGATGACTGTGTTTCAAAAACTAAAAATTAATGCTCATTAGTAAGACAGGCTTTCCTACTGTTCTAACAGTTTTGAACTTTTTCATATTGAACATATAGATTAGAAATAAACTGAGTTTTTGACGTTGGATTTCATTAATAGCTTGTACAATGGTGTTAGTATCTTCATACATCTACTGGGAATACCAAAAATACTATATTTTAATGCAATATTTACCTTTTCTACAGCTGTCTCCACATCAATGACCTCGTGGTAGCCTATGTTCAACTAGTATTCCTCTGCTTTTCTAGCTTCATGCGAAGTCCTGAATGACGGCTGTTGGGTTTGTAAGAACCACATATTAATTTTATGCTGTTAAAATTAATTTCTGTTACTCCAGTTCTTTTACTGTCCATGTCTTTTCTATACAAACCTTTAATCAAGAGTTCTGCTGGATCCAGCTTTTCAGGAAAGCTCAGTGAAGAGATTACTACTTTCTTGACCCAGACTGCACTGTGTCATGAGTGAAACATTAAAAACTCTTCATTGCTATCAAAACAGAGGTAGGCTTACACAAAAGCAGCTCAGATCTTTCAGGATGGGGGAACTTTAAAGCCAAAATCAAGTGTTGATTAGCTGCCTCCACATCTAGGCTATACTTAAACTGTTTTTTCTAGGATTATGGTTTTAGACTTTACTAAAATACACTTTGCTAAAATGTTTTGGGGTTTTTAGGTCTTAAAGAATAAAATCTCATTTTTCTTCTGTGAGGTTATATGAGGTAATCAGCTGCAGCATGTTAACAACAATGCTGTGAGCCTGAGTCAGGAAAGTCTGGGTAGACTCTGTCTTAGTATCTTCTCCGCACTCTGCACAGTTTTGCTGAAGGAACTGAATGCTGGAATAACTTCCCTCTGTCTTCAAATTCATGTGGCACCCTTGATGCTTTTAGTTTCGTAGAAGTTTAATAACTGTAATCACTGAAATGAAATTCAATGAAGTATATGCAAAGGGGCTTCCCTGCAAATGAGCTTTTCACATTACTCTACAAAATTCACAAGAGTTTACCTGAAAGACTGATGCACATAGAATCGAAAATGCTTAAGAACAGCAAGTTGCAAATGTTTCTTGAAATACCTTTTTTCTTTTTTTTTTTTCTAGTCTTTACTAATTCATTTTGCCGGGAATATGTTATCTCCATAGAAATTCAGGTTCCAACGGTGGTAATTCATAACAAGGTGTAAGAAAAGACATGCTGTTCCATGTACCAGGTGTTACAATAATTCCTTTAGATCCGTATGTAGAATTAAAACCCTTTTTTTTTGCACTGCGATCTTTCATACAATGCTGTGTGTAATCAGTATGTGATTTTCTAATATAATTTAATTTTTGATTGGACCTATCAAACATGAAATGCATTCAACAGCATCCAAGCTTCCAAATTCATATACATTCTATACAGAAATTCCAGTTTTATCATAGCAAGTCCAGTCTTTTTTTTTCCCAGATATGTATTATTTCCATTTAGCCATGAACATAGAGATGAGTTATTTCTTAGTAAGAATCACATTTATCTCTGGAGAAGTTGTTTCCACAGTAAGTCTTGAAGGTCTAATAAACAAAACTCCAATAAACAACACAGCCATCTAGTGGTGAAATTCTGATCTGGACTTTTCGTACGGCTGGATGTTTACTTCAACATTTGTAGGCACCACAAGATGTGTTTCCTGGACTGGGGCCTTGGATGTGACAATTTTGAAAGCACATTCTTTATCCAAGTCTCTTGTACAGTGATCCATATATTCAGGGAAAATTTATCTCAGTACACTTAAGGCACAAAAATTTGACGTCCAACTCATGGTAACTTTTGGAATTGTTAGCAAATGTGAGTAGGTTTTTGTTTGTTTTGTTTGGTTTTTTTGCCAGTATATCATCTTTTTCCATAAACAAAGTGCTTTAACTGCCATAATACATTTTTAACTAACTCTTTGACTTCACAATTTTAATGTCTTATTCAGATACTTCGATTTTTCATTGCATCCTAGGCCCTGTTCAATTATTTTCCGCTTTCCCAACTGTAATGACGAGGAGTCAAATTCCTGACTGCATAATCTACTAAAGCAATTTGCTCCTTCAGTGAGCTCCACTTAACCATTATTGTCATATCCTGATTAAGATACTTTCTACTTTTGTCCCTAAAATATCTGCTTGTAAATCCTGCAGGCTGGTAAGTGACCTTTGCCATGATCAGTAAAAGGCTGCAGGTTTTGTATTGAGCTGACAGTGAAAGTCTCAGGACTTGTCTGGTCTTGCCTTGGCCTGAGCTGCTCTTAATAATTCTCTGTTGGTCTAGTGATTAATGACTAGCTTGTTTTAGTTAAGCCCTGTGAATAGCCTTTACTGTAAAGGTCTGACAGACCAGGTTATTCATTCACTGCCTAAGGAGCAACAGCCCCTCATGGCAAATAAAGCTGAGGGAGGCTATGGTGCAACTTTAAAACTTTAGTTGGAAACCAGGGAAAGAAGCAGACTGTGATAAGAAAGTATGTAAAAATAGTACCGGGTGAATGCCTGGCGGAATTGAGGCAGAAAATCTCCTGCACACACACCTAAACCGATGCCCTGATTGGAAAAGACTCAGGATGATGAAGGCCTGCTGCAACACTGTTTACCCCACCACCTTTCTGCTTGATGAACATTAATGCCATAAACCTTGTGACCCATGAGACACGTGAACAGTGAACATAACACCAAAGAAAAGTGGTGGATATTAGTAAGTATTGAATAACAATTTTAATGTCATCACCAATAAGGCTTTTCAGTATGAATTTGGACTATGAGTTAGTATTACTGTAGCTAGACAGTTGTATTTTAATTAGTCTGTAAAGATTATTATTAGATGATTATTATTATTAGATTAAAAACAAATTCTTGGCTCCATAAGTAATATTATGTGTTTTTTTGGCCGTAAGAGTTCTTTGAGTATAGCATACAGGCACCATCACCTCTACATCAGAACTGAGAAGAACTATTTCATCTTTTATCCACAGATGTATACAGCTGAGTTATTGTATCTTGACTCCAGCTCTTTAACTGTTCCAGCATTTGAAAATAGATGACTTAAATATATAAATGGAATTAATCTTTCAGAAAATGAAAGTCTATATAGTTTCCATGAGAAGGAAAAAAAGTTAAGGGATAATTATTTTCAAGAATGGACCAAGAATTTGCGGTATGAAAGGTAGTTCCATCATTATGAAGACTACCAGGGTCAGAAAGCCAGTATGTGTAGCTCCTGTGAATATCAAGATGTTTTCTTTACATTTCCTTGCTGTCTTCTTTACACTTTCTAGATGCATGAAAATACTTGCTGTTGGGTTGCTAAGGCAAGTAGCATGAATTCAATCCAATATTCAAGCAGGAGCCATTCATGTGAGATTTGTCATACACAGTAAATTATTCCTTCTGGGAATGCATTGCCAGAACTTTGCTTTGCATTTGCAATTGCTGTCATAATGAAAAAAGTGTCATTTTTTTTCTTTTTTTTTTTTCCCTTCAGATAATAGATATTGTCAGGTTTTGCTGTTTCTGAAAATTACTGCCTTTTAGGACTTCCCAGTAACAGATGTATTAGCTTTTAGTCTGAATATATAATAAAGAGCTGGCTATGCAGATATTTCACAAAATATCTCAGGATTTTTTTGCCTCCAAACTTTCATAACACTATCTTTTACTTTTGTATTCTGTTTGCCTCACCATTATAGGACAGAGTTGATTAAAAAAAAAATCCCAATCCCTTTTTACTGAATAGCAACCAGGTTTCTAAGATTTGTTGGAAAGCAAATGACTACTGATTTACAACGATGAAGCTACATGCAAAAAGTGTCAGTGTCTAAATCCACTGACATGCAACATCAAAGATTTGTTCTAGGTTCGTGCTCCTTGCTGGACAACTGTCACAAAATTCTCAGCACAGTAGCACAACTACAAACAGTGTAGTAGTTCTCAAGAATTTTCACTACAATAATTATCTACCTACCCATCTCTTGGTCTTATCTCCTAAACAGAAGAGGGGCAGAGGGTAGGGAGGTGATGGAAGGTGGGGGGAGCAGTCCAGGATCTTTCTATGTTGTTGAAGATGAATTTGTGACTCTATTCTGGATTTTTACATTTCTATATTATTACCATGGACAAAAAATTAGCAGCTATAAATTTTCATAAGAAAGAAAATCAGCCATTTTCTAGAAAAAAAAAATTGTATTACTAATACAAAAAAAATACTTGTGTCCTCTAAATTTACCTCACTGTCACATAGGATTAGAGATTTCCTCAAACCCCATACTGACCTGTAACTTACCACAATGTAGCTAGATCCCCAGAATCCAATCCAGCTGAAGTCGGCTGCCTCACAACTTTTCTGTTGCAGATGACAAAGTCCAAATCCCTTAAAAGTCACCTTTTCTGGAGGGGGAAAAAACCCAAACAAACAGACCTTCATTTTTATCAGAATCACAGTTACCCAGCAGAAGAGTTTAATGACAGATGAACTTTTAATTCTCCTTCACCATAAGGAAATTAGAAACCAGGATTATTCTATTATTCTATTGTTGGTTGAAGTGAATTTTCTTCTTACTAATACAGTGTTAGCAGCTACTACTTGTTAGAGGAAAACATATATTGAAGCTTGAAAGCAAATTTATTTTGACAAGCGGCAAGTCGGAAATCTGTTTAGCAGAAGCTGCCTGAATTCTCAAAAAAACCTCTAGGACCTGTGGACTGTCAAAACGAAGGACTAAGTCAGTGTATTCAGATGATGAAACATGCTGCAGATGCTAGCTGTAATGACAACCTGCAAATCTCAGATTATTCCTTTAGATAAAAGTAAAAAGGTATATATATTAGAGTGACAATTGTAATAACTTTTTCTTGTTCGCAATCATATATTTTATTCTGTATGATCCTAACTTCTTTCTTTCTCCAGCTGTCTTTCAGAGGCTTCTGTTCCACTAGCAATTTTCCAGAGTACTATCTTTAAAAAAAATCCTAAACTGTCATGAAGCATGACTTGCCTAAGAAATACTCAAGTAGTTTACCAAGCTGGCTGATCCTGTTTTCATGAAACCGATACCAGATAATTTGAGAAACCGAAAGCTTTTCATGGTAAATGCAAAATATTCCTTTCTGTTCTGATTCAGATGTTAGGTATTTATGTATTACTTCTGTATCAGATCATCAGATAAGTTTGTGAAATAGCATGGAGAATTAGCAACCCTGCTTTTCCAACAGCTACTAAAAATAATGCTTTAGATTGAGTCTCTAACTTGGGAAAACCCTAAATTCTTATCAGAAGATGGAAAAGATTGTTCTCTGCTTTTCCTCTTTCTTCTGTGTTTCTTAAACTATGACTACTGCCTTCTATTAAAGCAAGACAGGAGATTAGATGAATCTTTGCTATGAGCCTGTAAAAGTTCTTACAGCTACTAGAACACAAGATAAACTAGCTTTAGTCTTTTCGCATTAGATGGGATAGTCTAAACTATGATACAATGTATGACCTTTGTGGTGTCAGGAGTAAGAACATCGTATCTGCATGCTTTTGAATTTTCACTAACAAGGTTTCTTTGAGCAAAGTATTTACTGATCTTTGCTCACGGTCTTTGAACAGTGCAGTAGAGAGGGGGGCTAGTATCAGTCCTACTTTCTTGCAAGACCCTGCTATTTCTTAGGAGTTGTTTCAAGCAATAAGGCTCATGTTGTAGCCTCATTCAGTATGATTGAAATATCCACAGAACTTTTGTCATTGACAACAAAAAACCAGCACAAAGTTGTACTCTCCATTAATGACTCCTATTAATTAGAAAAAACCTTATTGCCTTGTTCGGATATCAGTGAGATGCTTCATAAATTTGCATAATGATTCCTCTACCCATCATTATGATTAGCACTGCCAGTTCTTAAGGGTATTTTCTTCTTTTAAGGCTAATGCAAATGCTTTGCTCCTTAGGATTAATTTCTCAAAGTTGTTCCCAGAGCAGGACACAGCTAAAAAATATTTTCACCCATAGACAGTTCTAAAGATTTAGTATTTTTTAGAAGATACACTACCAAAAAAGCATTTTACTAAACTGCTTAAGAAAACTCTCTCTCGTCCAACCTCTCTTTGCACTTGCAGTTTGAGAGCGGTCATTCTTCTCCTTTCGGAGGTTGTAGTGAGACAGGTGTTGATCTCTTCTCCCAACTAACTAGCGATAGGATGAGAAGCAATGGCCTCGAGTTGCATCACGGGAGTTGTAGATTAGTTATTAGGAAAAATTTCTTTACTGAAAGAATGGTCAGATATTGGAATAGACTACCCAGGGAGGCGGCTGAGTCACCATCCCTGGAGATGTTAAATAACCGTGTAGATGTGGCACTCTGGGATATGGTTTAGTAGGCATGGTGGTGTTGGGCGGATGGTGGGATTTGATGACCTTAGAGGTCTTTTCCAACCTATGATTCTATGATTCTATGACTCCGGTGTGTGTTCTGACCACCAAGGGAGCGAGTGCTTCCCTTTTGGCCAGCTGAGAATTGAATCTAGCAGCTGCAAAGGTGGTAAATGAACAAATCTAACAGGGACTGCCTGAAAAAACACCTCTACTCAGAACTAAGAAAAAGCAAATATTTGGACTACAATCTTCTGTACTGAAATGGAAACCTTTGCCTATTTCTTTTATCTTTTTGGAGTTTGAAACCACCATCTAGAACAAAGAAACATTTATTCTGTTGAAATCAATGAATTTTCTTTGAACAATTGATTCTGAAAAGATAGATTTTTAAAGAGATATTCACAATTTTTCTTAATTATAGATATTTTCTAACAGATATTGTATCTTTGTGTGGCTAAAAAGTTCACTTGTTACTGACAAAGAAAATCAGATTTATGTCCATGTTTTTATAAGGATTATACAAGGAATGTGGGTTTGAAAATTAACATATTTTATGGGGTTTTTTCCCTTGGTAGAACAAATAATTTTTAAAGAAACACTTAGAGGGCTGTAAGGATGTGCTAAGACTTCAAAATACATAGAACTTTGAGATTGATCAGCTTTCACTTAAAGCTTGAAGTTTATTAAAGTCAAACTAACATTCAATAAAGCACCAGTGGCAAGAATGGATGTCTCTCAGCAGAAAACTTCAAACAAGAGATAAAGAAATATAATATTATTTTCTACCCAAAACTCTGCCCTGCTCTCCCTTTCCCTTCTGTTCATTAATACTAATGCCTGCCCCCAGCTCTTCTTTGCAAGTCTCCTTGTCCACACCTGTGGTGAGTGTTTCCTAGGGGGGTGTGACTGCCCAGCTGAAGCTCTTCAGGTGCTTTCACAAAGGAGGGCTCGCTCTTCTCTCCAGGAAACTTTGCCTGTCCCAGACTTGGAGTGACTGCTCTCCTTCTGGTCAGCTGTTACATGAAAAACCAAGTATACAGCTATGGGCAAGTAATGAAGAGCCTTTTTGTTACAGCAGGATGCTAAGGTAATTGTATGATGAATTTCATGTCTTTTGTTTTAAAAGAAAATGTAATCATTTTGCTAGAACTAGAAATTTCAAGTGTCTTGCAGTGAGGTCTGTAATAATGGATAGACCTTTGTGTGTGTTTGATATGAGCTGCTGACTTTAATGACATATAGTACTTATATTAGTTCTGAAAAAATGATGGAGATGAGGTAGAGTGAAATGGGATTAGGCAGTGTTTGCATTAACCTTTTCCCTGAAAGTTTATATGTCTCCTGGGCATTCCTAGATTGTTTATTTTGTTTTGCAGAACTTAAATTGCAAAGTGTCAGTGGTGAAATGTGTCCTGAATGGGCTGTGTTTGGCACTCTCTGCTTCTGAATGCTCTGTCTCAAAGGGTGCAGCAACCTCTTCAAAAATAGTGGTGTCACTTTATTGGCATCTTGATATTTCAAGGTAGAGTCTGTGAGTGGAGCTGGCAATCTCTGCAAGCAACGGGACATTAAAGAAATGAACAATAGAGGACAAAACTAACAGTCATGAAATTATTTGGTGTGTTGCTAACCCAGACTTGTCAAAACTTGGATGCTTTGGAGGTAGTAGATGTTATTTTTGTGCAGTAGAGATTGTAGGAGTAGGAGTCGGATGAATGCTTTATCGCAGCGGACAGAACGTAGTCATCTGGCTTGTAATAGCCAAATAGGTATCTGAGAAACCGAAAGCACTGAAAAGGGTTTTTTTATTCTCTTGTTCTCTAAATGTTTTTATTAATTTGTTGATAGATCACATTGTTTGGTTGAATTAAGCTCTGATGAGATACTTTCTATTAGAATACTAATTCTGACACTTTTTTTTTGGTATGTAACATTATCTGAGAATGTTTGGCATAGTGGTAGTCCACTCAAAAGCTCCATATAGAAGTGGAATGGTATTATGTAAAATGTTGTTTTTCAACTACCAGTTAAGTCATGCATCTGTTCCATAGAAACGAGATTTTATTTAATCTCCAGGAACAGACTACACCATAGGCCTCTTAAGAGTCCTAAAAGAGATGTCTCCTATGAGGCTACATTTATTGGGATACTTGCTAAATGCCTTGGATGAGCAAAACGAGAATATGCTAGTATGGGGCCTGCTAGAGGTTCAGCCAAAGCTGTGGGTATTTTAGAGATACAAAGATGAAAGAGAGCGAAATCTCCAAAGACGATTATATGCCTATTCATAAAACAGGTGTCTGTGAAGTGGCACTTCCGCAGAGGTATGAGGAGGTGTTGGAGTTGCAGTCCTTAATAAACCATGTCCTGAAAATATCTGCAATTAAATAAAAAGGTCTGTAATGTAAAGAATAAGCAAGATGCCTAAGAATAGATTCTGTGAAAATAGAGGAAATAAGGTGGTAATTTTTTTTTAAAGGCTAAAAATAAAGGAATAAAGAAAGAATGGACAAAACTGCATTAATGAAGTTGTAGAAATCAAAAGACAGCACATAATTCTTGAAAAATAAAATGAGAATGAGGAAAGACATAAAGCTGTTACACAGAGAGAACTGGGGTCAAGATCACAAGTAATCTGGATCAAATCCACACAACTGATATTTTTGCATTAACACAGACACTGATGTGAAGGAAAAAAAATTACTTGCTTACTGGGAAACGAATTGGAAACTTTTCTGTGTAACTTGTTCGGAAAGGTGTTTCTAGTTCCAAAAAAGACAGTCTTAAGACTGTCTTGTCACTGATGAAACCTCTTGTGTGTACAACTTTTGAGTTGAACTCGAAGTTGAACAACCCTGAAGCTAGACAGCCAGCATAATAATAAAAATGAAAGCTTATATTGTGGGTTGAGAGAAAAATAAATGAAGTATTTGGTTTTCTTAGTTTGGCATAGTAACTTTTGAAGGGGGGTCTGACTTCTCCTATAGCCCAAGAGGGGAAATTTAGTGGTGATTAAGGTAAAGGACAATAATGATGAAAAATCTAGCAGTTATATAGTCTCTACAAACACATTTAGACTGAACACTGGAAGTCAGTGGAGAAGGTGGTGAAATGGCTTTGTGAATGGAGTGATGAGGGCACACATCTTAAAAAGATCTCACCCCAGCTTAAAATATTTGTGAAGGGATTCCAAAATCTGTTTGCTGCAACTGATGGACTAGATTGAAAGATCCTAAATTTAACATCACAGGAGAAAGGCAAAACTTCTCTGTAGTGTTTCGGATACTAATTGTACTCCTTAAGATCTAAAGGTAAGCCAGCTTCTTGAAAAATGTGTCAGGGTTATGTATTTTCCACCTGTTTCCACAGGTTTTGAATTTGTTTGTGGTATTACTGTCATCCAACTTGTGAATTTGTCCCATTCCTGAAGTGCAATAATGCCCAATCCCTCCTTTAATTTTTTTCTTTTTTTTTTTTCCTTTTCTTTTCTGCATTTCCCCTTCCACAATAACCTGACTTTAAGCATGGTCAGGGAAAGAAAGAAAGAAAGGAATTCCTTTCATTGTGCTTCTTGCTTTGAAAGTCTCTGAATAGGCCAGGTTGAAATATGTCCTATTGAAAACACTTTGATTTTTGTACTGGGAATGATCTCTCCGTACAGAATATTGATATTCTTCCTTTTGTGAGAGGAGGCTGAAGCGTTCCTTGTTTCTAAAGACAGTATTTCAATATCACAAATGAAACGCATAATTCCAAAATATTTTTTCAGCGTTCTTCGGTACATACTGAGCATTCTTTAAAATTCTGATTTAAGGTGTGCCCATTAACAGCAGGAGGCCAAAAATAGTCATAAAGCTCCTTTTCAAACTATGAAGTGGGGGGAAAAATCAAATATGAATGTAAAATAGAGGACCACTATACATTACCAAGTATATTCTTTGCAGAAAAGCACTCTAGCTTCCATGTAAGAAAGAAGAGAGCCTTGAATGATAATATTACTTATGTAAAGCATGCAGCTTGCACCGTTATCTTATTAAAAACCTTCAGGCAATGTCATGATAATGTTTACAACATCTTGTATTGTATTATTCTATTTGAAATATTTTTCAAGTATAATGCATCTGATAAGCAAGAAAAAAAGTGGGTTAAAAATACATAACATAAAATATATTTAAAACATTTTTAGAACAAACGTGGGGAAAAGCTTGAAGTTTCCATGTCCATTCTTTTTAAAATAAAGCCTCCTATGGATAAGGTTCTATATTGAAATTGTAGCAAAAAAGTAAAATGTCAAAAGCAATTGCTGGCTGAAAGTGAAATGAATAACAAGTCAAGTAAATGTGTTCTTTGTCAGATTCCAGTCTCTATGTATGTGTGGGTTGAGGGGGGTTGTTGTTTTTTGTTGTTTGTTTTTTTTTTTCCTTTACAATATCAGATAAGCATGGATGGGATCTAGAATGAGCTGTACTGTTCTCCATAGTCATGACTAGTCAGCTGAATAGCTATGCCTATTTAAACTTTGATGGGAGTTCGGAAACCCAGCTCCAATGTAAATACTTAGCTTGCAGTGACTTGACGTCTGAATGGATCTTGTCCTGACAGACAATACTGAAAGGACTTGCAAAGATCTAAGCTGCTAAATACAGCTGATATTATGGCACAGATTTTTTTGTTAAACATGTTCTATAATGGTACTGTTATGTTTAAATGTTATGGAATGATTTTGATGTTTCAGTATGAGAAAATTGTGGATGGTATTCTGATATCTCTACACTTCAACGTGAGAAACAAAAAACCCAAAACACCCAAAAAGCCCACAAAAACTTGAAATGGAAGAGGAAGGGACATGGCAAGATAGAAAGGTTAGTGTGTGTTTGTGTGCATTTTTTTAAATGGTGAAAAAGTAATTATGTAAACTTTAAATACTTGCAGCTCAGGATAGATATACTCAAAAACTATACAGACGTCTATGTTCTTTAAATGTACAGGAAGAAGAATATGTTCAACATTAGTGTAGCTTATAGTTGTATAGTGTGGTGCCGATTTAATGCTGATTCCCAATAGAGGTTACTATTATTTCATAAAATAGCAGTCACCGAATGTCTTTTACACTAAGAACCAGCCTGCTTTTCAAACTTGAAACCAAGAAATATTCACAAAGTAATTCAGTAAGCTATCATCAGCAAAGCAGGGTGAGCAGAACTTGCGCTTCCTCATCAGCGTATAGGTAGTTGCACTGAAAGCCTTTTTCTGTCAGAAAAATGCTAATTCAGGAAAACCATCTATTTTGCTGGAATGTATTGGTTTTTGCAAAAATTGTTGCTTGGGGAGGCTGAATGTGCAAAGGGAGAGGCACAGTGAAGTCAGTCAGGTAAAGCATTTCTTGGGATACAAGCAATTGGTTCTGTCTGTGGCATAAGTGGTGTTTTGGTTGATCGGTTTTTTTGGCAAGCATGTGCACCTCGCTCCTAAGCACACAAAATGGGTGCTCAAACCCATTGTGTTGATGTCAACCTGGGCTATAACTGTGTTTCTTCTCTTATGTCTCTTCCTGAGAAGTTCAAAGATACCATTTTTGTTCTAATGTGAGAAGAAAACTTCGATATTTTCTCATGAAACTATACTACTGTTCTCCGGGCATCCCTGGAGGCCGATGAATGATAGGTATCTCAAAACCTTCAAAATAATCCACATGGTTTCTGACAGCTCTGACAAACAGAAAGCTATTAGCTGAGTCCCAAAGGACAGGTTAGTAGATGAGCAAGTCCCTTTCTGTGAACATATTTATCATCTTCATTTTTTCAAGATTATGAAATGGACGATTCCAGAGGGCATAGGTTCTGCTTCTGCAAAATAGAAGGTCCAGCATTAAGGCAACTCAAGTCATCCAATACACAAAGGAAAACTTCAGTGTCATGTCTAAACAGTTCAAAATTTAAGTTAAAAAAATGTCATAGTGCGGTTTAAAACAAATTAAAAGAATCCTTCCAAACCTTCAGACCAGTCGGTGGAGTAAACTTTTTCTTTTCTGGCTCTAGGTTTACATTAATCACTTTTCCACAGTATAACTAAGATCTCAGTTCATTCCAGAACTGTTGCATTCCACTAATTTTCTTCTTTCTTATAGCAACCAAATAAATAGCTAGTTAACAGCTATCATTACTGGGTCAAATTCTGCTCAGCTAGGGTTTTGACATTTGTTTTGCTTGATCAGAGTAAAGAATTTAGTATGTGAGATAACACCCTTTCATTCTGGTTGTAACATATGCAATGGAGAACAACCTTCTTTTTGTTTCATTACTTTAGTTGGAAATGTCACAAGAGCTTATTAGATAAATGGATTAGCAGAGATTACCATGTTTATTTGAAATATTTCGGCACTTCTACTGTACAAATAATGAATGGAAATTCAAGGCTAAATAAACCTGCTGTGGAAAAATAAAACAAACTCCTGAAACACTACCCTCCCCCAAAAAAACCCAAACAAAACCAGAGTTGTTATAGTCTGTTATGCAGAATGCCTGCACACACACACAGAAAGTTGCTAGGGATTTGTGAAACATTTACCCTTTCAATTTTATTTGGTTATTCAATCTCTAATATCTTAACAGGTATTTTGATTTTAGGACTTTATCAGAACAGTCTCTGAAGCTGTATTGTAGTTTAATACTAAAGTATGCCTTGACTGAAAAAGAGGGCCACGAAATACATGCATTCCATAAGTTATCACAAACTCCATCCTTGGACTGTATATAAAATTAGCAATAACAACATGAGACTGAGCAATTTCTAAAAACATTTCTATGGAACTGTATCTTTTTCCTTCTAACTTGGTCCTATTTTATATAACTAATTGATGCATGAAAGTTGCTAGTGCATATTTAACTTTACTCGGCCACTGGGGAGTTAGGTAATCCTTTTCTGTGTAAAGAAATATGTTATAACGAAGGAGCAGACTTTTATATAAAGCAGAAGATGCACTTTTGAAAGTATGTGGCTCATACAAATACCATTAAGGTCAATTATTAGGAGGGCTGGGGGGAGAGGGAGAGTGTTGCAGTTTTCTAAGAGCCTGTTTAGATGTTACAAATATACTTGTGAAGTAATTATAACCTGATTGCAATTCGGAGTGTATTTCATAGTAAAAATCATTGAATAATGATATTAAATCATTTTAATGAACAAGGCATGGGATGTTGTAGATATGAATAAAATCTGAAGTTTAACAGGGGCGACATCCACTAGGGGATCATAAGTATCATTCAGTGTAAAAAGGCTCCTCCACTCTGCCCTATTTTCATTATTCTGCCTTTGAATCCTGGCATCAGAAACACCTTCCTTTGAGTAGAACGAAAGCAGATGTCTCTCCCATTGGAGCCTGTCTCTCTTATCCAGCTAGAAGACTCACTTTTAAGTTACATCAGGCAAGAGGTCTCACTCCCTATGAAGTTAAGTGAGCTGTCAATCTCAGGCCCTGCTGACTGAGGAGTAGGGAACAGAGATCACAATGGTACAAGAAAGCTGTACTTCTGACACACTCCGGTATCAGGAAGAGATTCATTAGAACTAAAATGCTATTCTTAAAAGCACTGCCTTCAGTGCAGCAGTTGCTTTTGTTCTCTGCTAGCCTCGTGCTATCTCTCCTTGGGGCGGCTAGACCACATATCCAACAGGAAAAAGGATTTAGCCTTCATATGTAGACAAGAGAGATCTTATGAGGATGTCATAGAAATTGGTGGAACAATGAATCTGCTGCACTGCTGTATCGAAATGAGCTTAGAATTAATGCACTGACGCTCTTTGGTAACTCAGTCTTGGTGGCTTCTAATGGTCTCTCTGTTTGCTTGAGCACAAGTGTTTCTCACAACTTCCAGTGTTTGTTAACCAAATTAGAGGTGCAATGAAGAGACTTTTTGCTCTGCTTGATTTCCTTTACACTGTTCAAATACCCCATTAAAATCATAATCTTTTAAACTGTTCACACCGTCTAAAATAACAATAACAAATCGGAGTATATCTGTTGTCTCTGAGAACTTACTGAGCAAAGGGAAACTGCATTTGTGATATCTATTCACTTCTAGAGGGTTTATAGAAAGATGCATTTCTATACTGAGACTTAATAATATGACACTGTTTTCTTCCTATATGCCAAAATAAAGCAGCGACGGCACAGAGAAAAACATATTTTTAGTTTTCCACCCACGATACAGTATTTACTATTGGGCAGTTGTGTGTTTAGCAATGGAGCTTGAGGTGCCTTTTAATCCTGTTATAAAATAGTTAATTCTTCCAGTGTTTAAGGAAGTCACTTAAATCACTGTTGTATGATGTGGATGCAGGACTGTAGTTTCCCATGTCCCACTCTGTAAAAATCAGGATAATAGTCTTCCACAGAGATGGCTTAAAGATAAATGTATCATTGTTTGTGCAGTTACCCCGTCTTTGGAATTGGATTTTATGGATATCTAAAATGGACTAACAAGTCCTGTGCAAAACTCTGAACTTTTCACTGGAGTGTTGCACGGCTTGTATCAGGAAAATTTGAAAACTGCAAATAGTAACCTTGCTTATGTATACTAGGGAATTGCTGAACCTGCTATATCTGTAGTTGCAAAACAGGAATGCATTAAATAAGGTTACGATGTGCCTAAGCACAAAGAAGCTTTAGTTTCTTTATAGAGAGAGAGTGGAACAAGCTTGCAGCAGTTTTGGGAACAGCATCTTGGGAAAAGCAAGAGTATGAGAAACTGTTTGCTGGCAGGCTGACGTTGTTCAAACACAGCTGTCTTTGCTGGAGTTCTGAAGGGAGCATTACACCTGTGAATTGTAAAATTCGCTGCTGATGTTGCCATCAAGACACCTGTTCAGGCATACAAATAATTGTGAATAAATCAACCTTGGGAATCTGGTATTCTCTGTCATCCACTTATGTATTTCCCGATGAATTAATTGCACCACCTGGAATCAATTCCTTCCCAGTCACTAGGAAATTACCGCAATATCTTTTTCCCCAGAGTTTTGCTTTTTTATACTGTAAGTATTGTTCAACTTTATTTTTTAAAACTATGGTTATGATTTCACCACTATATCTAAGTGGTCGTCTGAGTTCTGCTGTAACATTAGGAGAACATACTATACTCTTTGCCGCAAGAAAATCATTCAGCAACTTCCAACCTGGAGGAACATGGTAAGAACTCTCGTAAGGACAAGCACCAGTCTAACATTTCTAGGGCTTTTCACTAGTTAATGTCAAACACTACCAGAGAGAGTGTCTTCTGGTACTTATGTCAAACTCACTTTTTTTTTTTCTGGGGACAATCTAAAATGCTCTACAGAAACAATTGCTTGACTTTATCACAGTAATCATTTACTTTAGGGCTTACAACCAAGACAGATATTTTTTTATTGCCTTTTTATCTGGAAGACACCGGATGTCATAGTACTATGAGAACAAACTATTGTAGAAATTTGAGTTCTTTCCTTAGACTGATATTCCTCAGAATATTTGTGTCTATTGGCAGGTCTTATTTACATCTTGCCCCCATGTGGGTACTTTTAAAAAAAAAAAAAAATCTAGAGTTCTCTTGGAACATAATAAACCTTATACCTCGCTTCATAGTGATTTGTTTTCATATAAAATTATTCTTACTCTAATGTTCAATGGAAACACCGACCATGTTCAAATGAGTTTCTTAAAGACAGATAATTCTTAATATTGCCAGTTCAGACCTATAACAGTGTAAGCAAGCAATGTTAAATTACAGCTCAGTAAGCAGGGTGTTCTGTGCTCTTGCTCAACAGGGTTTTAAATTCAGTGGTTAGTACTCTTTCACAGAGCCTTTTTTTTCTCTTCTTTCTTGTTTGCTTTCGTTAAACTAAAGTAACAGCATCTTTGGGCTGAGAATTACCTGTAAGTAAAAAATGGAGTGGGAATTATAAAAATTACTATTTTCTTAAGGGTGTGGTCAGATGTACAGGATTCTCAGACAATGCATGAGTACCTGCCTTTTAGGAATCATCCACTCGGTGATTCGGAACTGGGAATCCAAAATCACTAGCAGTGCTTTAAAATTGTAGCCAGGGTAATGAAAAGAGATGTTTTATTTCATTTAGACCTGAATGTTTTATTTCATTTAGACCTTTGCTGCTGTTTTCCAAAATGCTGGTAATGGTCATCTTTCTATGTATTTCTACAGGTGCTTATCTGAAGAGAGGTGTTAAGAGCCTGATTAAAAGGTCTTATGAGTAGCACTGAGTTTCTTGTGCCAAAGGTAGATCAGAACAGTTCAACAGCTGGTTTTGTTTTGGTTTTTTATGGTATGACTTTTGGAGATTTATCGATACACAAGACGTTTAAGTAGTTGATGCCCTGTGTCATTGCTGCAGGAAAAGACAGTGCATCAGCCCTTTCATAAAATAATTAACCTGTATTTTTAGATGACTTTGGAATGCTGTTCCACAGTCTTTAATGGCTAGATAATTTTTGTCCTAGATCTACAATACTGTGGCGTGTGAAGCTTATCTGACTGACAGAGCCTCCTCCAGCAGCACTCTTGCTTCCCCTCCTCAGCAAGACAGGGGCAGAAAAATAAGAGGAAGAAGCTCATGGGTTGAATAAAGACTGGGAGGTCATTTTCTGATTACCATCCTAGGCAAAACAAACTTGACTGGGGAAGATTAAATGCCAGTTAAAAATAGGGTAGGAGAGTGAGAAACAAAGACAAAACTAAAAACACTTTCCCCTATCCCTCCCTTCTTCCCAGGCTCATCTTCACTCATGCTGCGTCTACCACCTTCCCCACAAAGCAGCACAGGAGGGTGTGGAATGGGGGTTGTGGCTGACTCACAACATTTCATCTCTTCTGCTCTTTCCTCCTCACTTTCTTCCCCTGATCCAGCGTGGAGTTCCTATCATGAGATACAGTGCTTCATCAACTGCTCCAACACGACTGTTCGCATGGGGTACTGTCAGGACAGACTGTTCCTGTGTGGGCTCCTCTCCACAGATCGTAGTTCCTCCCAACAGCCTGATATTGTGTGGGCTCTCCACAGGCTGCAGCTTGCTTCAGGGCATATCCATCTGCTCCTACATGGTCCTTTCCATGAGTTGTAGCAGGACAACCCACTTCACCATGGTCTTTCCATGGGCTGCAGGGGCATCTCTGCTCCGGCACCTGGAGCACCTCCTCCCCCTCCTTCACTGACATTGGTGCCTGCAGGGCTGTTTCTCTATTACTTTTTCTCACTTTTTCTCTCACATCTGGCATGCAGCATTTTTTACTGTTACTTAATTATGTTGTCACCGTTGCTGATGGGCTCAGCCTGGACAGTGGTGAAGCTGGTTGGAACTGGCACGGTCTGGCACGGGAGCAGTGCCTCGTCTCTTCTCACAGAAGCCACCCTTGCAGGTCCCCACAATCCTAACTTTCTCACATAATCTCAATACAAATATTAATGAAGAACTTATATGGAGCTTTTCTCCAACTGCTCTCTGTTGTGACTTTTTCCCTGAGGAGCAATACAAGTGAACTGCCAAATACCTGTGTAACCTGATGTCTGATATACTTTGAAAAATTTTGTGTTGTAAATGTGGTTTTTTGTCTTACATTTTCCCATTTCATGAAGAAACTGTTTCATAATGCCTATAAATTACTTTTAAGTGTAACAGAAAAATATGCGGAGAGAGGAACTGTTTGGTTTAAATACAAAATCTCCTGTAACATTAGTGAGTGTTATATATGTAGTTAGAGTTGTAGGCTTTTATTTGGTTATAACAATGTACTTCTAAAAATGTAATTGTGTTTCACTCAGATTTGACTTCAGTATTCGTAACAATTAAATTTCCTAATTTGGTATTGTAATGTTACATATAACATCTTCTCGGGTCATGATTTTTCTTCCATCTTACAGATTTCATTTAAAATATTTTTTTAGCTAGGAAAGTAGATGAATTTAATGATGTTTGGTGTTTATTAAAAATATTCTATAGCAGAAGGAAGAAATTATTTGAAGGTTTGAGAAGTTATTAAATTAAACCAAGTATGAAATTTTGAAATTTAATATACTACTTCCTGTTAAAAACAAAATGCTTAAAATAAGAATATGTTCTTAATATTGCAGTCATGCCTAAGCACCTGTTAGAACAGCAACACATTATTACCAATTACTCAGGAATAATGGAAGCTTTACAAAGCTTTTGGGTATGGTAGCAGAAAATGTCATCAACTGTGACAGTTACGGATTTCTAAAAATACTTGCAAATTGGAAACCGAAGGTCACACCAGCTATTTCATTGGTAGTTTTGGAGACTTACAACAGACTTGTTTCTGTAAAATAATGTTTTTGTAGGATATGCATCACTTCTGCTCCAGTTAGGAGTGATAAACTCAACAAATTAAATCAAGGTTATTAGAATAGATATGTTACTTCACTGAATATTGACTTGGAGGCCCTCGCAGCTGCACTGCAGCATGAAGCAGTCTTTTGCACTGCTGCAGACAGCTTATACTATGACACTTTCCCATGTACTTTCTTTTATTGATTAACACTGTTCCCTAGGATTGACTTCACCACTCCAATGAGCTTGCTGAGGAGTTGTTTATAAATCTCTGAAGCATGCCTTGACAGTAGAGAATGGATGAAAAGTATCTTGTATTTATTAGAGATTTTAAGGTTTTATTATGGGAGATATGGTAAAGTCTTATTCTTATATTAAACCCCATGTTTGTTTTTACTTCCGGAATGCCAAAACTTGAATTCTCCTTTGTGTATATCACCACAGGATATTTATGATACAAAACTTTCTGGTTTTATGTATCTGTGAAACCCTGATGCGAAGAACAGCTTTGAGCTGTGGAGCAGAAGAAACACTTCCTTTTTTTTTATTTCATCACCTTAGTGTCTAAATATTCCAGCAAAAGTTAATGAAATTTATGCACTGACTTAAGCATCATGCAACTGCTGTTTGACCAAGAGATGAATAAGAAGTAAGGTGTATATATACTCAGGTGATCTCTTTGGCACCAAGTGAGGGTTACCAGTAGCAGCACAGAATTACTTACAGAGAAAGTCAGTCATCCTTTTATAATTTTGAATTTTGGCTAAGAATGAGTTGTTAAAGTGTTTCATTTGACTTTAGACACAAAACAAACGTTTAAACCAAAGAGTCTTTATAGACCAAGAATTCTAGATTTCTTGAAATGTGTGAAGAAATCTAAAAATGATGCTTATTTGGCTCATGTCTTGGGTGTGACTGTCAAATAAAATAATTACCTGTCCCTGATTAGTTCCACTCTACAGGCTGTATCTTCTTCTGGTGACAGCATATGACTAAAAAAACACTTTTAATTGCTGTTATGGGATCTACATAAGTTGCAGTGATGAATGACAGTAAACATATTCTCCACAGAAATTTTAAGCATACCATGACTTACTAGGAATGATGACAGCAAAAGATACAAGGCTAATTGAAAAGAAGATTTCCCAGGACTCAGCACCACTTACTTTAGCCCAGCTTTCCATCAGAAAGGAATAGGTGAGATTTTTTCTTTTTAATTAGAATTCTCCACATATTTTAAGTGAAAGCTCCATCTCTACCTGTAGTTTTCAAATGAGCTAAAGAGATGATGTTCTTGGGAGTTTTAGCCTGTTGTAGAGGTGAGCATGTGGAAGAAATTCTACATTTAAAAATGGAGTTGGGAGCTTGACAAACACAGAGTAGCTAAGCCAGATATACTTCTTATTTATCTTACTTCACTGCTGTCAGTCACCACAGCTCGTGCTGTTCCTAGTTCTGGATAGCTGGTGGGTTCTCCCACCTCAAGAAAATGAAAGCAATGCACCTGTGAAAGCCAAGTTGATGAAAGGAAAAAAACCAAATATTTATCTGGAATGTTGCATCATGTGAGTTAATTCAGAATCGTTTCCAGTATACTCTCAAAAATAGGCTTCGGTGCCCTTAGCTCCTTTCAAAGTAACATCAGAACAAGTAACATGACCAGGCTATTATACTTAAAATACTATTAGATAGAAAATATCCTCTGGCTTTAGTAACCTTTCTTTTAGTTTGTGGATTTTTGCCAACTAGTAAGAAATGAAGTTAACAAAAAATATATGTATTGATAAATATGTTTTTGGTTCTGTACAGAGTTAATATCTTCAGATATTTTGGAGACCTCCACAAAAGCCAAATACAGTACACTTGAAATGAAAATCTATTCTTCCTTAATGTAAAGAAAACAAAACCTGAAAAAATGTCTTTTCTTGAAATCATGGGATTCTTTATGGAACACTGTCTCTTTAATGACTAGCATGTACAAGAACATAATTTTCAAGAAGCAGCTAGAGAAAAGAATAATCTCCGTAAGATGTCATAATAGATTATAGGCTTTGGAAAAGCACTTATACTAGTCATAAAATATAACCGATCAAATAAATTTGCAGGTTTGCACATTTTGTAAATCTGAACAAAGGCTCTGCTAGGTAAGCCAAATCCTGCCAGGATGGCTGCAGAGGTTACTGTACCCAGAATAGCAGAATAAACTTTGTCTTGTAGTTAATACACTCCATACTACCCTAATCTACTAAATTTTTGCCTTTTCTGATTACTTCCCTGGATGTTCAGCAAAATACCTAGTTCTTCTTACAGATTTTTTCCGTTTGATAATTCTTTACAGTTGTTAGTACTTTGCAAACACTGGGATGCCTGCATGACTTGACTTGTGCGCTCTCTAACTGTGGGTCATGTTTTAGCGCTGTTTGGGGGTTTATTCAGTAAATGTGTACTGGACCTTGTTATTCTACCAGGGGAGTAAAACTGGTAGATGCCTGGTGGAAAGCCAAAGTATTTCTAGTTTTGACCAAAGCTGCTTTCCAAACTACTCAGTACACTTCTCAGTACAAGATGATGGATACCACGTGTCTATGATCACTAATGAGGAGTCTTTCTTCTAGCCCGCAGTCTAGCTCTACATTTTTAAATGCTTAAAATTAAGTGTTTCACTTGAAATATTCATGGGGTTGTATTATTGTGAACGTATAGGGTTGCTCTGGAGATCAAGTGATGTTCTATTCCTTTAGTATTAGTCATTTCTGCAACACCAAAGTAGGAAGAGCAGCTGGGCAACGAGAGAGAGATGCTGAACTCATGACTAGTAAAGTCACAAAACATTATTATGGTAGAAAACATTATTATGGTAGAAATAAATACATCATAGTTTAAAATAAATTTACTAGACCAGCCCCATGAGATAAGTTTTAAATTTGACTACAATTATTTTGGAAGATATTTAGGAATGTGGCCAATTGAATACTAGAAATAAAGCGATTCTATACCCTGCCTTGGAAGGCAAGCCCTGACGAGACTGCGACACTCTTTCCATTACTTAAGAGCAAATTGTCCTGTCTTAGGTTGATTCTAGGAGCAATTTTAATAACTATGGCGTAGAACACAGGAAATGCATCCTCTAAAATCTTAAAGGAATATAAAGCTGCTCATACAAATTTTTCTGCTGGCTACTAGGTAAGCACTGCTTGGGGACAAGTAAGTTTCTGTGATCAGAGCAAGCTGTTGCACTGTGTTTGTTGAAAAAGACTTTCTTCTTTAACAATCCATTTCTTTTAGTGCTGATGTTAATACTAGAGTTACTGAGAAATCATTCCATGTAGCTGGTTTTTAACATGTTCTGAAAACAACTGCCTTTCAACTATGGATTTTTCTAAGCTCTGCATTTACACTTCTTCAGCTTCTAAGCCTTTTGAGAGCTGTTTGATTTTTTTTTTTTTTTT
>Ga0065711_1002546_pt1 | contig 34111 bp, 14 predicted proteins | sample Hoacrofraction12_FD_59098 | JGI IMG/M metagenome (GOLD analysis project Ga0065711, IMG submission 59098) | Hoatzin crop microbial communities from Cojedes, Venezuela - Epithelial fraction 12 v2 (version 2) | ecosystem: Host-associated > Birds > Digestive system > Esophagus > Crop | place...
CTGTACTGAGGCGGCCACTTGGAAGAGCATTCAGGAGAAAGTGACATGGCTCTTTTCTTCCAGTTTCTTATTCTCTTCCTGCGGTTTTTATCTCATCCCCCAAATACCACAAGCGTAAAAGAAATCTCCTGTTGCATTGTCAACTTTAGTTTGGAAGCTGTCATTTAAAAAAAAGCAGCAAAATTAAATTTAAAAGAAAAAAATACAGTAGGATTTACTAAAAGAACATTAAACAAGCTGCAGTGTTTTCTATTTGCTAGTAAATAATCGGGATGCCGAGGTGGCAAACAGCTCTAATGCCCAGCAGCGCAGAACACCTTCCCGTGTCACGGTGTTCCCGTTTCCTCTGTTTCTCTGGCAGTTTACACCAGCAGCAAGCCTCCTCCAGAACGCGTGGCCTCACTGCCACTGTCCCAGTGCCCCTACCTGGTGCTGAGCTGGAAGCCGAGTGCTCCACAGTATCCTGCGTTCCTTCGATGTTCTCCTTGTTCTCCGCCTGTTTCTTCAGTGTTCTAGTCTTGGAGGGAAGGATGGGTAACCGGGGCAAGTAAGGAACTATGGATGAGGAGGAGGCTGTTCTTCCAAGCTCTTCTGCTACCTCTGGAGCAGAGAAAAAAAAAAAAACAAACAAAAAGGGAATAGTTGGAACAGAGACCAGCAGAGGAAGAGAAAATCTGCGTCTTTACTAGGCAAACCCAGACTGGCAAGAAGAGATACGTGCTCCTGGGATCCCCCAAAAGTTGTGTCCTCTCCTGGATCTAGATCTAAGCTGCACCTCATTAGAAATGAAGACTGCATGTTTCCTTCCCAACATCAACACAAGGTATGTGACTTCAAAAAAACCAAACAAATGGAAAAAAAAAACCCAAAACACACAGAAAAAGCCCACAACCTCCTGGCTACACCCAGGCTGGCACTTGTGTGGGCCACTTGATGTGCCTGTTACAGATCTTCCCTGGTAGAATTCAGTCTGGTGGGTTTTTTTCCTGTAGTCGGGAAGTAGATGGATCNGNNTCANNTTAATTTAAAAATTAAGAAGATGCTCAGACATTTTTGCTTGTCCGCTCTCTACTATCACATTTCTCACCAGTTTTTATCCCCTAGTTGATTAAGTCTAAGAGTTGAGTTGCACAGATTCGCTCCTAGAAGTAACTAAGTAGAAAATCCAGAGATTAAGGCACGCTGCTTAAAAATGAAAGTTGACAGAATAATATTTCATGACCTAATTGCTGCAGTCACTAATGGACTGTGATATGCATCAACCTTTCTCTGTCTCTCAGCATCACTTGCTATTCCTTACTCTTCAGCGTGGGAAATAAGAGGCTTCCTCTAATGGAGGAGACAATATTCTTTAACTCTTTGGCAATTTGGTGCTCAATAAATTAATACACTGTCCTCTCCACTGGTATATGTCTCGTTAGTATTTGTGCACCAATTAAGAGCACGTAGTTGCAGACTTACAGTTAAGAAATTAAGTAAGGGACAAGCGTCTCACAACCTCCACAGCTAGCAGAGGAGCCTCAAGAGCCCATCCATAAGACACAGCAATCTGGGGAATAAACTCCAGTTCTGGTTCAGAAACAAAGCAACAGGGACTCTCACCCTCCGAGATGCTCGAGTCGTGGAACATGGTTTCAAAGGCCTGGTGGGTCTCGGCAAAGGAAGGTCGGTCTGGAGGGTTCCACTTCCAGCCTGCAATGTGAGAAAGCAGAGTGAGCCTCAATACCCGAAACAGGTAGGAGATTTTTTTTTGCTCTGTCCAAGGAGACAGAAAATCCGTAACCTTTCCCAGCTGCAGTGAGACTCTGATCTCCTACTAGTGAACAGGCTTTAGAGTCATTCATAGATAGCAATTCATAGCAGCAGTCAGTCATCCTACCATCTCCAAACAAACAAGTCTTGAGGGGAAGGAATCAATTCTAAAAGTCCCAGCTCCCTGCCAATTCCACAGCTTTTTCTGATCTCCCCATCCCTTTCCCTCCATTTTTTCGGTGAAGGAGAATTCCACGTTTGCAACCCTGACTGTCTGGACTGAAATCATCTAACCCAGTCGCAAGACAACTCTGCCTGCAAAGCTCCAGGCAACACTCTGCTCTCGACACCGAAATTCAGGCCAAGCCTTCCAAAAGGAGAATGTGTGCACCCTGTGGGGAAAAGGGGAAGAGAATGCATTGATCCAAGATGGAGACTGGAAAGTTATGGAAGGGTATCATGACAAGAAGTATAATTTCTACAGTTAGAAATCTGCCCCAGGGGAATGTATTCTGGAAGCACTCTCTGTTGGTATCACCTGTACTGAGATGAGAGTTGTTGGGAGTGAATTCCTCCCCTAGAGCCCAGACTCATTTTGCATCCGTAACCAGGTATGTTTCAGGTGACGGGGCGTTTTAGACATTAGCTAACAAAACGGCACATTAAGAAGCAAGGACTTACAGTTAACTACAGATTGCTCTCACCCCTCCCAGGCTTTGGCCCCCAAACTGGAAGAAGATACTCACATGCCCTCATCAGTTCGTAAACCTTTGGAGGGCAGCCCTCGGGCTGTTCCATCCGATAGCCCTTTTCCAGCAGATCATACACCTGAGAGAGGTCAATGCCTGGGTATGGTGACATCCCATAGGTAGCAATTTCCCATAACAGCACCCCAAAGGCTGCAAAAGCAGAAAAACAAAATTCCTGGTCATAAGTCTGCCCTCTTCTTGTGTTGCTCGTTACATTGTGGCCTGTACTGCAGCTTGAGGCAGCATCTCTTTCTTGCAGGTATTTCAGGCCAGTCTGGCTGAAGACACGACATGCTAAAAATGCTATTGATTCATGAAGCTGCGGCCTGGCATGTGACTGTCTCCTCCCCACGTGTTTCCGCCCAGGACAGAAAGCAAGTTACTGTCTAGGCTGGCAATGAAAAACAAAATGAAACAGAATAGAACACTGAAGCAGAGTTGTCTTACCCCACACATCTGATTTGATTGAAAAAGTGTTATAGGCCAGGCTCTCGGGAGCAGTCCATTTGATTGGGAACTTGGCTCCAGCGTGAGCTGTGTAGGTATCTCCAGTCATGAGACGACTTAAGCCAAAGTCAGCTACCTTCACCACATGATTCTCTCCAACTAAGCAGTTCCGTGCTGCCAGGTCCCTGTGCAAAGGAAAAAAGCACAGTCCTTTACTGGAGCAAGAGCAAGGCTTTTGTATACACTCTTCTGAGGCAATAACCTCAAGTTGCATCAGGGGAGATTTAGATTAGATATTAGGAAAAATATCTTGACTGAAAGAGTGGTCAGACATTGGAATAGGCTGCTCAGGGAGGTGGTTGAGTCCCCATCCCTGGAGGTGTTCAAAAAACGTGTAGATGTGACACTTCGGGATATGGTTTAGTAGGCATGGTGGTTCTGGGTGGATGGTTGGACTTGATGATCTTAGAGGTCTTTTCCAACCTATGATTCTATGATTCTGATTGCATAACCTGTCCCCTTCTTCTGAACTGGGAAGCACTCTTTTTATACAGCAGGTAAAAAGAATGTGACCTTTGCTCCAAACAGCATCAGAAACTGAGTGGACTTAGGAGCAACAAGGTAAGTCAGGATTAGGGTTCATTCTTTAAATTCTACTAAATCTCCAGTATTGATAGCTGTTACGATGAGAAGTTGATGTTTCCTAAGAACAGGACGAGATCAGCAGCTCATCACACGCTGGTGAGAGCTTTACGGCACTGCTTTATCTGACCAGATTAAAATAGGACTTGGGGCTGACAATGTCTTGCACAAAGTGGGTACATCAGAACAGGACAACACCAACTGTCAAAGCTGTCAGGCAGCTGGGCACGAGACTGTACGTCTGCTATGAAAGCCATGGGGAGAAGGTATTGCAAGACAGTCTTGAAACCGAAACAGCCAATGGATAGCCCAGGAGGAAACCTCACTCTGGAAGAAACCTCCCCAAAAGGAAGAATTCCTGGGCCACCGTGCTGGTGGCCCGTTCATGGTTGTAATCTGAGACTGTACCAGCTCCATGTGACTTCACCCACCTGTGAATGAAGTTCTTCTTCTCCAGGTACTCCATAGCAGAGGAGATCTGGGTGGCCATGTAGAGTAGCACAACAGCACTCACTTCCTCCCGGTTGCACTCCCGTAGGTAGTCTAGCAGGTTCCCATACGGCATGTATTCTGTCACGATGTAAAAGGGTGGCTCCAGGGTGCATACACCTAGCAGTGAGGAGAAAGGAGCACGTGAACAGAGCTTCCCTTTCTTCCCTAGCTTACCACTATTCCTGATTTAATATCCATTTGTTGCATTTTGTGCCAGTGATCGTTTCTCTGAAAATTGAAGACTTCCATCTACAAGAACCAGATCAACACAGCCCAACTTAAAATTCAGTGCTTCTGCCTATTTTTTTATTCTTTTGAACACCTATTATTTGCTTTTCTTCCCCTCTTCTCTTTCACAGAGCTCAAGACTGGCCAGCTGGAAGTAGGTACCTGTCAACTGGCGAGATTTCCAGACTGAGATGTCACTGCAGAGTCATGTGAAGCACTCCCATGTGTGCTAGCTGTGTAAGTGACCAGCACGGTGGGACCTGCTCCTAAAGCAGCATTCTTACACATTCCTCAGATGACTACTCACTCCAGTCACTGCAATTATGTACCAAGTGTGTATTGGCGGAGGAGGACGGCAACAGGATACTCCTGTCAAATCTTTGTGAACGCCCACTGCAGCACTGCTCAACGCCTGTTTATACCGTTACGCACACACAGGCATGGAACACAACTACGCTGTGCATCAGAAAGAGCAAAAATGCATCACGTTGATCAGAAATCTTTTAGTCTCTGCTCCTGGAACCAGACAGGGCTGGGCAGACACTTCATCTGTGCCCATTTTTTAAATGGGTACAGAATAGTTGCCATTATTATAAGCCTTCACATTCTTCACATTTCTCCTTTCATCCCAGGCTTGGCTTCACAGCTTTGCTCCTGAAAGCAGCGAAAGTCCACAGGCAATTAAAGACTAGTAAAGGTTTAGGGTGACTCCTTAAGAATCTTTGTACATGTAGAATTAACAGCTATGCAGAGTATTTAACAGTGATCATCGTATCATGCATTTGTCAGTGAGACAAACAGGGCACAGCCAAGCTGTAAAGCCTGCAGATTTCTTCCATTCATGTGCTGTTTGATCTGACCTGCATCTCCACTGCCTTGATCTCATGTACTTATTTGGTGATACACAGGGTCTCTTACAACAGCAGCGATCTGGCCGTCTTCCGCTTAATTATGGACTGTTTTTTTCTATTTAGTGCAGCTTTTTTCTATAAATATCTCGATTTGAGAAATATGAAGAATGGTATTTGTTGTGCTTCCAATATAATTTTTTTCTTTCACTTTGAATTTCCTTATAATTTTGTTTTGTTATATCAGAAAAATAAGTCATGGAAAATAATCCTGTAAATCTGATTTAACACAGCAGAAAAGGAATCTGACCCTGATAACTGCACCCTGGAGCGTGTCTAACGCCAAGGGTACAAACTAACAGGAGGCTGATATTGCAAACTTTTATATAACGCACCGTCGTGCCTCAACAACAAAGCTGTCGACTAACGTTAAGTGACTATATTTGATGTTTTATTTAAAATTCGTGTCTCTTAGCTCCAATACTACATAAAGGAGTAAGCTATCAAAAAATACTACCCCATAACCTGACCTGATTCAAAAAGTTATATAAATACAGAAAATCTGCCACTGATTTTAAACAAGACAGGTTTCATTTTGGTGGAAACTCAGGTAAGAACAGAAATAGCAAGGCATTTCACTAACCTAACAACTGCACTAGATTGGGGTGCTTGATCTCCTTCATCACAGCAGCTTCTTTCAAGAACTCTTCCACCTCCATGGTATCTTCCTAGATAAACAGAGAGGCAAAAGAAGGGAAAATCTATCTTCATGACCAAGGTCTGATTAACACCACATATTCGAGCTGAACATAAAAGATGCATCCTTATTTCCATTCTACTGGGTTGGCTTTTAGCAAAGCAAAATGTAAGAAATTGGAAAGCTGGAAAGCTGCCTGGCTGGCCTGCAGCACAGCCAAGTGACAGCTCTGCAGTACCCAGAAAGCGCTCGGCCTTCTTGTTTGGTAGCTATTGTGGCTACCAAAGCAGCTGTGGCTGGCGAGAGGAAGACTCTTGGGATCACTGACTTAGTTCCCCTGCTAGCTATAAAAATTAAGCTTGAAAGCTCTCTTAGGGGATACACAGAATTGTAGCTGTTAATGTTGAAACTAACAGAAGGCTTCGAAAAGGAAGATAAATGGAGAAGCTGAATTTTTCCAGCAGTAGGGGGAGAGGTTGTAGAAGATATTTCCAACACCTTTGATTTCTTAAAGCCTCCACAGTTCTTCTGAGGGAAGGGAGGTGGACTGGGAAACCACTTCTATAGATCTGACTTGGGACACTGCTGCAGGAGCTTGCTGGGCTGAAATCCCAAGCTGTTTCTAAGCCACATGCACTGGTGCAAGTCTGATAAGCCAACTTTGTTCTACAAAGTTACTCTCAAGCATGGATTTTATGCTGATCAGCACACTCCATTTTCTGATATTCCTATCATTAGGAGATGTAACTGAGAACGTTACAATTTCCTTACTCTCATCATAAATGGTGATCAAATGAACAGCGCCTAACAATCTGAAAACGCACCTTTAATGTTTTTACAGCAACCGTGAGATTGTATTTCTTCCAGACACCAACGTACACCTCGCCATACTGCCCTCCCCCAAGTTTGTGCTTCATGGTGATATCAGTCCGCTCCATCTCCCACTTGTCGTGGATGGGGGACACTCCATAGACAGTGGGCTTATTGCACTTGGGTGCTGGGTAATGCAAAGTCGTCACCAATCCATCTGCTACTGTCGAGTGATGGTGCACTAGCTCTGCTAGTGTGCTGAAACGGCTTTCTGCGGTCACATATACCTGTTGGGAACGAAGCAGGAATCTACTTAAATGAAGGCAGCTGCAAGCTTTCAGTAACACTGGACAACAGGTACGATAAAAACATTCTAGGTTTAAAAAAAAATAAAGGTAAGGGAATTAGACTTTACAGTATTTGTTCTCATGTTGTTAGGCAAATTAATATTAATCTGTGGAATTTTTACCTGCAGAAGGCAGCTAGAAATAAGCTATCATCTGACAGCAGTGCTGTCTCTTGCCTCGTGCTTTACAGGACTAGAAACCAGAATTCTTGTAGCCAAGCACAAAACCAGTTATTTCATCATGCGATGCATCATACTGCTATTCAATCAAGGTTTCAAAATGATGATCAAAACTGCCGACTTACTAAAGCTCTGCTTGTTCTGAGTGCATCAATGGAAAGACAGCACATCAAACCACACCTGCTTTGCTCCCTAGCTACTTCCAGCCAGGATAAGTACTGTCCGTGCTTCTTCCAAAGTGGTGTTCAGTGAGTTACCGCCAAACTCTTGGCATACGTGTCCCTTTCTTGACATGAATCAACCAGTGGACCTATTTTCTCTCACACACACCCCTCTCTCAACAGTCTGCAACTTGAGATTCTGTACAGCCTCTTCATCAATATCGTTATTTCCTCTCCCCACAGCATTATCCAGAGATCCTCACCTTTCCATCTGAGGTGGTATTGATCCTGTAGTGGTAAACACGTCCTTCGTACCTGAGCGAGATGGATAGCTGCCCTGGGCTGCTCTCGCTTTCCCGAACCAGGAAGCTGCCATTGATGAGACTGCTCAACAGATACTCTGCTGCACTGCGCGACACTGGCCCGTGGTACCACGAATGCTTTTCCAGGCTGTTCACTGGTGTGATGTAGTTGCTCGGTACCCAGCCCTGCCCGTTCTTCGAACGTACCTCACTCCATTCACCATTCTGGTTGTAACCCAGGACTCGCAACTTCTCACCTGTGACCAGAAAAAAAGAGCAAAATAAGCACAGTGCAATCTCTTTAAGGGAGACACTCGCCATCAGCCGACTAAGCCTGGGTTTGTAGCTTAACAACAAAAATCTGCAGCCGTGATCTCGTAACTAAACTGCTACATATAAAGTATTTATGAAGTAAAGTTTCAGACAGAACACCTAGGATACTGTTACCTAATTTACTGCAGTGTGACTGATGAACTCAAAAAGCTTCCCACAGCCTAGCTTTTTAGACTAGACCTTTTTTTCTTGGAGGGATGAGGTTTGTCTCCGTCTCGAAGCCTCGAACGGCTTGTGATTTAGAACAGTTTTGCAGCAGGTACTGAACAGAAATAGCAACATCTCTGTGCAATTATTCATTTTGCCCCAGTTGAAAGTGCTGAATTCTGTTATCATCAAGAGCATAAAGGTTTTCCTCTGCCCTCCCTAAAACAGGTGCCTCAGCGGGCTGGTGATGTGCGGAGCCTAGAACAGGAACAACTGCAGCTGGGCAGACGGCTTGGCAGCATTGCACAAACCTGTGTCAGCACTGGGAGAACTGCCGGCAGGTGTCTCTCGACACAAGCCAGAGAGAGACCGGCTGCTTGGAATCACCAGTTCAGAGAATAATCTTCTCTAACTGTACTCCCTCCTATTCCTATCCAGGCAAGGATTCTGCTTCCTATTTTCTGTTGCTACGTTTTCAACCTAGTAGCTGCTCTGCGATTCAGACCCTTACCTTTGGTGATGCTGAGCGTGTTGTCACCGCTTGCTACGAAATCGTAAAGTGCAACAAAGAGATTGGGATCGCTCTCAGTTGCTCCAAGCAGGTTCTCCTTGGAGCTCCATCTGATGGCTTCATTCAGTGCCTGGGGTTCAACATCGCAACCGTAGGGGCGGTGCAGGGCCTCTGAAGAAAGAACAGAAGAGGAAATGACTTTGGGTACAATTGTAAATAGCTCAAAACCCAGTGTACAGCAGAGCGGAACTCCTACCGCACAATATGCTCTTTATGGAAAGGGAACACCACATCTGCACAGCTTAGGTCAGCGGTTTTCAATGCCCGCTTTGCTGATGCTTGATTCTATAGGTTACTTCTAACAGGGGCTGGAGAAGGTGATTTACTGCCTATATACCAAGTAGCAAGCTATGTATATAAAATTTCTATTTAAAATTTATTATATTATATATACGTCTATTTCTATACACCTGTATTTGAAAGTATTTAAGCATTCACAGATTAAAAAATGGATAAGAAATTAAAAGTGCTTTTTTTTTTATTATGTGAAGTAGTGAAGGAAACCTTTTGACACTGAAATGCATTTTATGTCTTTATCATTTCTGTGGCTGAAGTAGATAGCTTGGATCTGAAACCAACAGTACAAATACAGGTAAGACAGACTGAATTATGGCACACAGGAGATCTATAGGCTGGGACAGTAACTGATTCAGTATTGGCAGGAATGATGGTGCTTTCTGATACATTTCAAGGCTCTGTAAAGAAGAGATGGAAAACTGACTGGGCAGAAAGCAGTACGGATGATGCCAGATATTTACCATCAGTGTTTCTGAACACCTAGGCAGCTCTGTTTTGCTGTGTCAAAGGACAACTGATGCAAACTTGATAGTATAAGGGAGTGGGGGGAACAATCAGACTTGGTTTATAGACAAAAGAAAAAAGTCCCCACATTCCTGTGATGATGAAAACAACCTAAATATACAAGGTTTTGGAAACAACTGTAGTAAAAAGCAAAACCGTCTGAACGTTTCATGGTCGTGCTATGCCAAGACCATCATTGATTTTCTAACCTACAGAGAGGTTTCCAAGACCATGTTGCAGAATAAATTTCAATATCAAGACTAGAGAAAGAGTAATGATGTAGTTTCATACATGTGGGCTGCTTCAAAAAAATATGAAGGTGTAAAGATGTATTTTCTCTGATGGCACAACGGACGTAAGTTCCTGTCCCAATATATATTTCCAAATTCTCTTGTTGAACTTACTTATGGAAATTCACTATAAAAAGATTTAATTAAATGCATGAAACGCCAAAAGTCCTCTTTAAAAAGTTGGATGCTCTCTTCACTTTACAGTCGTTGCTTTGGCCTGTTTCTGATGGGCGAAGTCAGGCTCAGGATGTTTTTAAGCAGAGCACTGGCAGAGAATGTGTGTATATAATATCCCTCTACCCGCAGTCCCATGAGATTTACATTCATGAGCGAGAGCTAGTCTATAAGGCACTTTAAAAGAGAGAACAAAGAGCTCAAATGCAGTACAGGACAGGAAAACTGGGAAGTCAGCGAGACACAGAACAGGAAGAGGCCTGTGCCAATAGGCAAACACATGCCAAATCTGTGTCACAGGACAGAGCTCCAGCCTGGAAAACCAGGACGTAGGGGGGTTCCCAGCATCTACACGCCATTTTTTGACTGTACTGTAGGTGCATGAGAAAGTAAATGGTTGAGGTTTGTTCCGTTTTGTTTTTAAACACGTAGCTAAGTGGCTTTTGAGTGCGTTTCTGGTAATCATTCAGAGTCATACTGCTTGCATAGCCACCTCTCCATCTCCCAAGCCTTGCCGAAGGAGCACCCTATCAAGGTTCTCCCAGCAAGCACAGAAGTGACTAGAGACTAAGCTACCAAAATGTCACTTCTTTGATTTCATTATCTGCAGATACAGTATGTACATATGCTTCTTGTTCCTAACCATCAACTGCCATTAGTTTTACAATATACTAACCCACCAGACCAGGTGCTATCATGAAAAGGAGAGGAAATCCCAATGTCTGCTCAGCTACCTACGCTATAGCATGGCTGCCAACATCCCACTGTAATTTTTTAGGGCTGGGTGTGTGCATATGCATGTCTAGTTGTTAAGCACCAGGAAAGAACACCAGTTCTTAATCCCAGCTCTCTTTATGGAGTACAAAATACATATTTCAATAAATAATACATTCTTCCTGTTCCTACAGTGATTGGTGTTAGAGTGTTTCAGTGCCTTAAGCAAAGTCACTCAGCAAATGTGCTACACGAGAAATCCGACTTGCGCATCTCTGCTAAGGAGCAAACACAAAAGCAGGCAGTATTGCCAAAAAATATTTGACCTTTTAGCTCCAAAATACCTTAATGGTGTTTAAGTAACTTCTTACCTTCACATTTTGGCAGATGCACAATTAAAAGGCTTCAAACAAAAATACATGCATTTGTTCTAAATCAAAGCATGCTTTAAGTTTCTTTCTCAAGCCAGAAACGCTCATGAACTGAGCATCCAAGCCCTGCTTAACAGACAGCACAGCCTTAGGCATCTAACCCTGCACTCAGTGGGTAAGCCCGAAGCAGCTGAGTAGAGCTCGGCTTCAGAGCCACTGCAGCAAAACCCATGACCAGCCAAGCCTGCCTTGGCTGAGCCCAGCAGCGGGCAAAACCAGCAGAAATGCCACCTGCCGCTCAGCGCTGCGCGGCTCTGCCCACATGAAGCCATTTGCGGTGCTGTGCTGGATTGCCAGCCAGGATTCAAAGCAGATGTGGGGCTACTGCCACTTCCTCAGGAACCCCTGGGAGGCTGGCACATGTTCTTAACACCCACTTTACGTACAAAAAAAGCCAGCAGAAGTTAATGTTTGATGAGGAGCTTCAATCACTTAGCTACAGTGCTTACCTAAAAATCACATTACCTAAAAATCAAATGCTTTTAAGAGTTCATGTCTCGCTAACTTCCTTCACTTTCATTTTTAGAGTGGCTTGGATGCTTAAGTAACTGTAAAAGTTACCTGGTATCTACTAAAGGGGAATTTACCAGGATATAAAAGCACCTATTGCAGGTTATTATTACCCAATAACCTATGCTGCTCAGTACAGCGTGGGATCTATACCATCCAACAGGTAAAGATATGGAAGGTCAGTGAAGCGTGATAATCGCATAGACCTCATTAAGGAAACTAAGATAGCCAAAGTGTATCACAAATGATACCCCTCCAACTGAACAGCCTGCAAGCTCTGTTCACGCCAGGAGCAAGGAAATGGGCTGGGAAGTTCTGTTCTGTATCAGCTCCATAACCATAAATCACATATTACCACTTTCATTTCCTATACAATGGAAAACTGACATCATCCTTTAGTGTACAAGTAATATGGGGTCATGCGAGGAGGTTACGCTTCATCCATCTGCTTCCTTTTCTTTCTTCCCACCATACAACCTGCTTCTGTCCGGATATGAATGCTTTTCCTAGTCAGCCAACATGTACGGGTTTGTCCCCAACCCTGCGCTGCCAACACAACAATTACCAATCTCTTCGGTCCAAGAGCAAGAGGCAGTATGCACTAATCTGAATTTTAAATCACAGCAAGTGCTGAAGTGGTTTCTATTTCTGAACTACTGTGTAACAGCTCCTAAAACTGCATCATTCCAATAATCCTAAAACCCAGATAAAAGCAGGCAATCTCAGCCCTGCCCATGGCTGGTCTCGTACTACAGGACAAAGACAGACTTGAAAGGACCCACATCCACCTTGAAGCACTCGGAGAGATACAGGACGGGGATGGCACAGCATTACATCCCTGAGCATCATACCTGCGAAACCCGACACGCCAGGCTCAGAGGCTCCCTCGCCAACGCAGCAGAGCAGCTTGCCCTCTTTGCCATAGCTGCTAGACTGGAAGAGGACCGTCCCCACAATCATGCTGTGCTTCGCAGCAAGCCAAGAAGTCCTGCGCTGCCACTGCCAGCACAAACGCCACCACACGCAGGCGATCGCTGCTCGCAGGGCTGGCGGGCAATGAAAAAGCAAGCGCTGCCGAGCGGGCGGAGGAGAAACTGGGAAAATGAAGCTGCGGGTTAACTTGGTTATTAGCTGGAAGTGAGGGTGGAGCTTCCCAGGGAACGCTGAACAAACAGAGGATGTGGGGACTGGACTGCAAGTTGAAACAATTTTGAGATGAGTTATAAAGACAGAGTTTTGTTCCGCTAAGAGTTAGGCAAAAAAGTGTTTGGGAAGAAAGCAAACAGTTTCCTTGGAGAAATTCCTTTGTGCAAATTACAAAACAGATCACCCATTAAGGGGACCGCCCAGATTGATTCATTTTTCCACTCCACATACCACTGCTGGAGCACTATTTACATGAATCAACAGGAAACGATGTTAGTGAAAATACACATTTAAGAGATGTACAAGCACTGAGCAAGTAAACACTCTTGAACATTTCAGGATTTCAGAAAGAAATAGAAAGCAAGGGCAGTACAGTACACCCAGTCTGAGCTGCATTATTTGCCAATTCAGTAAGACTCAGGACAGCTCTCTGAAAGGGCATCATCAAGTTACCTCTCAAAAAACCTAAGATTTGTTGGATGAATTCTTTAAAAGCCCTAGTGTTCTAGCAAAGGCTGTATGGTTTGTGGCAGGACAGGCTTCTCCTAACACAAGGACAAGGAAGGGTTAAAGAGCAAGCAATCCCCGTGGCAGTCTCACACCTGGGAGGGTGGTGGGCCTGCAGAGCGGTATAAAAGGGAGAAGGGAAAGGGAAGTCAGTGGTTTGGCCTTTGCAGGGAGAGAGGAGCTCTTGTGGCCCACCAAGAATAAAAAGCAGCATTTCTACAACCGATGAACTCCACTGCTCTGTAAGAAAGGCAGCTGCACCAGGTGATGAAGACTCAGATCAGACTAAAGGTAAGAAATGAACAACCTCATTTATTACAAGCGTTTGTGGTTTGGAAGGCTGTGGATGTGGAAAAATGGTATATAAAACTGTGGATGTGCTGTGGTGACAAGGAGTTGCTTTTCCCTAAATGGCCTGTGACATGAGTTACTTCCCCTGCCACCATGACCTAACATATGAGGAAAAAATAACTAGACAAAGAAAATACCTCAGGATACCTGCATACTGTTGTCTTCCCGAAGTTCTGACAAGTGGGCGACCTCTTCTCCTCCTACCCCAAAACCAAGCTCAGTGAATCCTGCAGCACGCTACACAGTAGTTACGAGGTTGAGATACCTTTACTTAAGAGCTCCTAGGCTTTATCTGTCTTCCTCTTTGGTTTTGCCTCCTGCAGTTTATCATGTTCTCCCCTCGTGTGCTGTGACTACTCTTAATTACACCGGTATTTGAACTAACTTAGCTTATCTGTCAATACACAAAGAATAAGCAGAATCTGTAGAGAAAGACAGCACAGCCTCTGAAACGTGTGGATGAGCTTTGTGACAAACACACTTCTCAAGTGGGTCTGAAACAGTACCAGGAAATAGCAAGCTATGCATGGATTTGTAGCTAAATTAGTCTTAGCTGTAATAGTTAATAACCTTAGCTGAAATAACAAATTTACTTGTTAAAATACAACAGATGAGTAATTGGTGTTTGGAACAAAGAAGGATCAGCAGAAAGTTAGGCTGGATAAGTACTGTAACTTGCAAACATACCTACTGGTCCTATCAATTTTAGCCTCTGTCAGAAGATATTCTTAGCCAAAGCCTAATAGTTGTTAACGAGGTCCTGATGGGAGTCAGGTAGTGCCCAGCACTGGCATTATGGGCAAGTAACAGCTTGGCTCTAAGTTTCCTGTAACAGGGCAGTTCTGCCCCCACACCCTTCCAGCCACCCACCCTCCTGAAGGTGTTGCTCAGCAGGAAGGACATGGGGTGTCCCTGCACATGTGTAGCTGTTCATCAGCTCCTCTCAAACAAAATCAGGCATCTTTCTGCATTCTAGACAAGCGTTATTTCTTTTACAACTGATTTTCCTAGATCGTTATTTTACACTGTAGGCCATCACCTTGACATCTGCATCCACCACATCTGCATCCTGTTCCCACTCCCTTCACAGTAACTGCACAATATGAAATCTTAATTCTGGTGTACTCAACTTCCTCCACGGAATAATCCACCTTTCAGGCAAAGCAGCTCTTCCCAGCTCTCTAGACTATTCCTTGCGGTGCCCTTCAAAGCTGTTTCCTGAGAGTGGTTACCCTTCCTGGACAACTTCAGTTACCCATTTAGAAGCATTTCTCTAGTTCTTCCAGTGGTGGGAAAAAGTTGAGTGAAAGGAAATCTTGCTGACTACACTAATTTGAAATGTACAGTTCAGGGAGCTTCTATAAAAATCACTATACTCAGAGTTTCTGAACCAACTGTCAGTGTCTCTTAATCAAACAAAAGAATGCGTAAATGGAAATACTCTGAGAAGGATTTGGTGTTGTTGGCAGCAGGCCGAAGTGACTCGTTTGTCAATGGAAGGGAGAGAGACAAGGAAAGGGTTACAGGGTAAATACTGGTTATTGCACACAGTCTCAGTCTGGTGTCTTAGTACCCTACACCAAAAACCACAGGGTGTACGCGTGTCTATGTACACACGCACGTGTGCAGTGGTCTGGCTTCTCACATGCCTCTCTTTCATGAAAGGACTCTGAATACAAGGCCATCAAGATCCCTGCACGTGCCACATCTTTCACTTCATTTTCACTTTGAGTTTTCCATCTAAATACCACTATGACTATCCATGATGCTATTTTATACACAGACTCATTTTATGTTTGCTTTTAAGAGTACCAAAGAATAGGCACTGGTCAACTTAAGAGGACAGACAGTAGACCATCAAGTAACTAACAACTGGTAATACAATTGGTATTTTTCACTGCATCTTCAAAACGTACATCACTTTACATCACTACACTTCAAGATCTTTAACCAGCTTGCTAGTGGGAGGACTTCTGCCTTAATGAATACAAGGAAACAAAATTGATAACACAGCAGCAAGTGGGTTTCCTATTTTGCTGACACGATTGGAATAGTATCAAGTCCTACAGTAGCTTTGTTTCTGAAGCCAAGTCTCCGTACTTCCTACTAACCAAAAATACTCAAGACAAACTACATACTAAAAAGCAAACCAATGCTGAACAGGCCAAGTTCCTGCTGTCTAATAATGTGGTAGCACAGAAGCAGGCCTATGAACTTTCTTTACCCTGTAACAGACTCAAGCCCTTACCTAAATGGACCACCTAGTCTTTCTGCCGACATACATGTGGCCATGAAAACCAGCAGTTTGAAAGGGTCAGACAGCTCGCATATGGCTTTGGTAAAGTGCAGGCAACCCAACTAAATGCCATTCCTAGGTGTTCCTTCCCTGCAAGCAACCAGACTCTTAATAATGTGGTTTGCTTCAGCTATGCACAGATCCATGGTTAGTCTTTGGGCCTCCCACAGAGTGGTGCAAGGTTTAAGTACTGTAAACAACCCACTGAATAAAGCCAAGAAATACAGCTCCAAGCCAAGAACTTGGGATGGGCAAGGAACAGGTTTCTATTTTCAGTACCAGGCTGGGAGAGACAGAATGGGAGGAGACTTCAGAGTCAGTGACAAAATTGCATCATGAACAGCTCACATTACACAAAAAGAAATGTTTCAAGCCAAGCTGGTAGCACTGTCTTGCCTCAATTATCAAAATATATCTGAAATAGGAAAGGTTAAATTAAAAAGTGATTTTTGGCATCAGAGGGGGAAATATATGGAGAAACCTAAAAGCTCTGCATACACTTCACCTCTTAGGTGCAGATTTATTTTGCAACATGATAAACTGCTGCATATGATACTCCTCTGCACTTATCTAATGATTGAAGTGGTGGGTCTTTACCTAGAAGGTGTGCTTTTTAGCTAGCTTGATATAAAAATCCAAGGGAAGACAAGGTTTCGTTTTTTGGTGTTATTGAATTTTAACTGGTAGGAGAGAGATAAATTGATCTCAATTGATTTAGTTACACCACTGTATGAAAAACTCACGACACTGTCTGTCTACCTGAACATTACAAGAGGTTAGCTATGTTAAGATTTAAAAAAACCACCAAACAAACCAATGCTGATAGAAGGAACCACCTGTCTTCTATTTCACTGGTTCCAGTCATCCTCTCCCTTTGTTACTAATACTATCAAACAAATACAGGTGTCCCTCAGCCCATTTCTTTGCTCTGATGTCAATGACACAGGTATATAATTTCTCCCAGTATCAACCTAATGCAGCACTTCCCCATTTTTCCCTCAACTAATTACTGGTAAAGAAGTATCTTTCTGGTGCAGAATCCAGTGTGAAATAAATCAGGCTTCAGCTCTAAAGTAAAAGTTGAAAATCTCCATTCATTCCTTGTTGAATGCAAGATGCATAAATCTCGTCATAGATCAACAACTGTATGGGCTGTAAGTGACTGAACCTTCTGCTGAAACATTTGGTAGCACTGCTGCTTTAAGAGAGAATTTCAAAGTAGATGAAGTATTGATCATCTTCAGTACAAATGCTGCTAACTCAATAGACTGGTTCTCATTGCCTGTAAGATTTTTCTGTCCTCAAAGAACTCTGGCAGTAAAGTGACCCTGGGATAGACAAAGGCAGCTAGCAAAATGATGCAGGCTTTATAGATGCATTTTAAAAAACACTTTAGGGTGCGTCCCACTCATGTGAGGACAGGAGAGCTGGACCTAACAGTTATTAAAAGGAGCAACGGATGTTTCCTGTCACAGGTACTGGGAATGGTCAGAAGCACCAGAACCCACCCAAAGTACCAATCTGACTTCTTTGAATGTGCCTCTGGGTGAGGAACAAAAACCCAACAGCACAACAGATAATAAGAAAAACACTTTCCTAAAGTGGGAGATGTTAATACAATTAAAATTATATACAAAAAGCACTTTAGAATGAAAAGCTACAAATGTAACCCCTCCGCAAAATCCTGAATACTTTATCAAAGTGCTTGTTACCTTAATTACTCAGGATTAGTTCAGCTCCTAGAAAACTAGTCAGCTTTGCAACTGCTGGTATCTAGAAACGAGCAGAGACACCACCAATTTTAAATGCTCTGTATCACATACCTCTTTCCATTGAGTACTGAGGTGATGAAGTTCCAACCTTCATTCCTCTGAAGCCTGCCTACAGTGGACAGTAACTGCTCCCACAATGACAGTTTCATGGAAAGGAGTGCTATGAAGGGGCACCTGGATTTCAAAGGTAACTGGGAAACTGCATACATGTAGATCAAAAACCTATTTGACATTCTTCCTCTGTCGTGGTAAGTTCCAGTAAACCTCTCCGGTAGGAAGTGTAAGGAGGATTAGGTCACCCAGTCCTTCTCCAGGAAAGGTGGGATGGCCAAACATTATGACAGCTTACAGCAAGTCATTCAGCACTTTTTTTTAACCCAGTACTTTGAGAGAGAAGTTGCTTAATGTGGACCACACTTCAGTCCAACGGAATTCCCAAGGAGTCGTTAATACTGGCCAGATCAAAGTCAAGATATTATCTACATCTAAGCAAATCAAATGCAAAGCTATGTACTCACAGTGTTAAGACAAACATTTGAAGTAAGATCTCTTCTGCAGAAAGACTGCTTGAAAAGACATGGCTCAACCAACCTCTAAGCAAGCCAGAAATATCTGCACTAACAAAGTCTAGCTGGTGAGAGGTTTATTTTGCAGATGTAAAGCACTAACTGATCAGACCTTTGAGCTGACATGACATAAATGTCCAAGCTGCTGTCCAAGTGACATAATTACATCTTATTAGAAGTTTTAGAGTATTAGGTACTCTCCTTAAGATTCAGCACTTTGAAAAATGACCACATTAAACTGTTTCTCAGCTGGCTTTTTGAAATTTATTTTTAGCCTTCCTAGTTAGAGGAAAAAATTGGAAGGAGAGGGTAGAGCCTAACTCACTGACTTGTAACTTCAGGAGTGAAGAAAACATCACTCTAACAGCCCAAATTTGAGCTGATGTCACAGCTTGAGGCCCAGGTAATTCTTCTTGCAAATGCCTTGGACAGGCAGCACTGCTTACCTTTTGGAGGACATTCAGAGGGCAGAGCTCCCCAGGTGAGCTGATACAGCTTCAGTTTCCAGTACATGAGTTTAATTTTTTTAATGCAATCCCAAAATGCTTGTTAGCACAGATGCGACTTCAGTTCCATCCACCCACATTGAATATGCAGCAACTGCCAAAGCTACACAGTACTTCTGCTTTAAAAAAAAATTCTCTAGCTAAAAATAAATCACAAAACTGTCAACCTCATTTGTCAGCAACCAACGTGCTGTTCAAGCCATTGTCCGCAGCCATTTTCTTCTCTTGAACAAAGGAGGGGTTTCCTTTTTAAAATATTTACTTCATTTAACTAAAGCACTCTTGTGATCTTGCCTCCTTTGAAATATGTTTGTCTTAGAAAATAAACTAGTGTTTCCTCTCCGCCAAGAAAAGCTGAGCTTTAGCAAGAATACTTGCCCAAAAATCGCATGCCGTCCTGTTAACTTCAGAACCAGGGAAAACTCTTAATGTGGATGCTTGTCAGGAGATCCCCAGAGTCTGACAACCAGCTGAGCCCTGGCAGAGGGAGTTTTAGCTGCCTTGCTCCTTCTCAGCCCCATGGGCTCATTCGCTTTTGCGGGGGGCAGTGTGAACACACACGTATGAAGTCAGAGAAACACATCCATCGCGCTAAACTTAGCTACTGGCTGCTGCGCCGCTTCCCGTTGGCGAAACCCAGACACTTGTCATTGGCTCCGCTGCCCAGACAAGGGGCTCCATTCACCAGCGTCGTCGCCAACAGCTGCTCAATAACAGGGTAACACAAACCCCAGCCTCGGCAGAAGGAGAATTCCGAGCTCAGCGCCGACAGCTTTGCAGCTTCAGGCTGTGTCGCTGCATTTGCTTTCTCAAGTCTACTAACAGCAGTCTTTAGCCCTCGTGTGTCTGAGTCCAGTATTAAGACAAGACTGTACTCACTGAAATAATGTTTTTTGAAAAATCCTTTCTGGGTTATGGCAGAGTTAATACAGCTTTGAAGCAAAAGAGGTAACAGTGAGACTCAGCAAGTTCAATACTCCTAAAAGTAACCAAAGCTACAAAAAGGTCACTGTTGGAATTGCTAGTGTAGTAATAAAATCTGGTTTATTATTAAAGAAGGATAACTGTAAACTAATAGACAAAGATTAATAATAAGTTGAGTGGATCTGGATTGAAAACGCTAATACAGTTAGGTAGCTTTGTGACTGATATTATTCAGCAGACATCTGATATTTTTTAACAGAATAATAAAAGAAAGTGTTTTAAAAATAATTACTTGAAGACAGTTAAGACTAGCCAATATATTCAACTTGAAGGAATTTCATGCAACTAAGATACAAATGCATATTTTATGTGTCCGCTACTGCAGTGGTAACATCTATGCACAGTTAGGCATCGAGATTATTTTTTCTTTTTAGGAAGTACAAGTACTTTTTGATTGTTAACATCAAAACTATCGAACATTTAAAGGAAGTACGACAGGAAAAACAAGTCCTGCCTCTCAGATTTAGCAGAACACTTAAGAATGTCAACAGCAAGTCAGCCAGCTGACAACTGGGATGCTTCAGTCACATAACCACCACCATACTGGGTCACTTACAGCCCAGCATCCTGCCGTTACCATTGCCAACAGAAGTTGCCTGGGGAAAGGGTAATGGTAGTGTTCCACAATACTGTCCAAGCCGCCAACGTGTTGCGTCTCAAGGTGCTTCTGAGCCAGAGCTGGCTTTGGAGTTAAACTTCCTAAGAGGCTTCTTCCGTTATTTCGTCCGGTTGCTGTCTGAAGCAATGTAAACTAAACTCATCACATAAACAACATCCCGTTGCAATGTTATCAGCGGCTCAACTGCACATTGTACCATGTGCTCTTATTTCTTTTGAAGATGACATGCTGATTTCATTTGATGTTCCTCAGGCTGTACAGTGGCCAACACTGAATGACCGTGACCTGTTGGTGCCTTCCCTGCCACCTGTGATTTTCACAGGCCTTTCTTATTCTACCTCAGCCATCTCTCTTCCAGGCTAAAGAGTTTTTCTCAGGCACTCTGATGTTGTTGTTGTTGCCTTTAGTCACCACCAAAGAGCCTTCCTTTGAGCGTTTTATAGCTCTACCACGCACCCCACCATAACTGCATCCAGTATTTAACCTACAGCTTTGTACAGTCACAGAAGTATACACCTATCCTTATGCTCAGCTTTTTGGACTATAATTCTAAATGTTAGCATGATACTGTTTTATTATAGTTCAGAGATTTATTTGTATTATTGTAGTAGTTGGCTCCGAGCTAAATACCTCATATGAAAAGCTAGAATCATTTCTCTCTATATACCACTTTCCACATATTTCCACTGAATTTTTTATCACTCCAACCTGCAAGATCCTCCTGCAGTTCTTCACTCAACTTTTGTATCTACTGTCTTTAACTTAGTATTATTAGCAACTTTACCATCTTGCTTTTTGCTTTCTTCCTCTTCACATAATTTGTCATAGTGTACTAGCAGCTTTTAAGCAAAAAGGTGAGTTGAAGAAAAGTTAGAAAGTCAAATAAAAGACATTTTCTTTATTCCTGTTCGATAGCTGCTTCATTTCTAGCACCTTATCACTAAAACATTAATGTGTTCCAGCAACTTAGACACTATAATCAGTGCTTAGCACAGTGTACGATCTGGTTAAGTCATCAGATGCTACCATCCTATGGTGAGGAGCATTTAAAAAAAAAGGAAAAAAATTACTTTGTATGCACTTGAACGTGTCTGGATGCAACCAGAGCAGAAACATCCTGTAGGCGATGTTTCTTCTACTAACTTGTTTTCAGAGCAGTAAAGAAAACCAAACAAAGTACAACAGCATGGAAACAAGTGACTTAACAATGTTAACCTGAACACAACAGTTTGTTTTTCTGTAGCACTACAAGCACGCCCTCCTTGTGCTGGGGGAAATAAGAAAGACAGAAATAGGTGTATGGATTCACCTAGGATTGTAAAGGGTTTTGAGGCACTCCGAACTAAATGAAATCCTATTTTATTGAAATGGTACCACAAACCCTGCTATCCACCTTGAAAAAGAGGAGATGGACAATGTAAACTATATTGTAAAACAGGCTTTTCAAGACTGAATTATGCACAGTAACTTGAAAGCATGCTAAGACCAACCACGAGAGGGGAAGGGACTAATGCTGCCTTAGCCCCCTCAAAACACAGATGCTCTAAAAACAAAATATAGATAAGTGTTCTTCTAGACTGCTTCATGATGAAGTTCATCTGAGTGTGACTCACCTGACTTTCACCAAATTGAGTCCTCTTACGTTCTGATTTTCATCATGTTGCTTAGAGGTTTTTGAACAGAAATTCAAAATTACAAGGGAATTATTCACTCCCTCCTAAAACAGATCCAGCAGCTAGGAAAAGCAAAAAAAGATTTCATTTTGTCACTCGCCACACAATTACTTGACTGATTTTTCCTGTTCAGAGGGTGAAATAACAACTCAATGTTGACACAGTCAGGGAACAAGACCCACTGCTGGTTATTTAAAGAGTCTTCCTCCCACTTAATACTGGCATCGCTGCCTGAGACATCTCTCCTGCTGCCAGTACTTGTGGTGGTACAACTGGGATGCTCAGAGGATTGGTCAGTATATTGCCAGCTGTTTTTAACTGAGTGCTGCTCTAGCCTCTCTTACTGCTTCTGCCTTTGGGTGCCACCTCCCCCAGTGCTTAATTTACTCTATTTACTATATATATTCAGAGGGAGGAAGGAAGAGGGAAAGGGCTGGAAATTCCCAGTGGGAGTTCTAACATTGCGGCTCACTCAGCAGTTAGTTTCCTCCCACTCTGCAAAGTACTGGTTAGTTCCTAAATCGCATCCTTCTAGAAAATCAGTTTTTGTGGATTTTATGGTGGATAGTAACATGCTTAGCACATCACGAACCAGGAGGATGCATCAATACTACCTTGCCTCTCGTGGCACTGATAAGAGTTTTTACATCTGCAGCAATGGTAGCAGCGACAAGTAGAAATGCACAGAAGCTGCCACTCAAGTTGATGTGAGTCATCACTGATACGTGGCATGCATGAACAAGAAAAATATGGCTTTGTCATACAAATTGGAGAAATCAAGCCATTCATATAGCTCACAGGAATAATTGCAGCCAGCAGGAGGAATGGCATCTGTGCTCTGCTATCACCATCAATCAAAGAATGGGGAAATTAATGAAGTGCATGGTGACATAACCCAACCAGAACATAACATCTTTGGCAAAAGAACATCAGCTGCATTCACTTTCACACCAAGACTTTTGCCAGTTGTGCCATACAGCTTGCTTTGAGGGAGGAATGTAAAACTGCTTCTTAATTTAGGAGTGTTTTATGAAATGTAAATTTTGAACTGAGAGTGAGACCAAAGTCTAACTGTGCCATCCAGAAGGGAACTTGCTTGCAGTATCCCCACATCTTCTGGCTTGAAAGGCCAAGAAAGGTCCCTTTATCTTGTTAAATTATTTTTTTTTTTTCTAATTCAACGGAGTTCCACTTCATTCCTTCTTCCTCCCACTCACAGAAAAACATTCCCAGTTGTTGCTGGCCTATATAGGCTGTCAGGACAGCTGACTGCTTGGATTATACAGGGCTATATTGTAACCCCTCAAGAACCAGTCACACCAAGTGCTTCCTTTGGGACCAGGGCTCACTACTGGGCTGCACCAGCACACCTGGTGCTGTCTTGAAGTTAGAAATTTGAATACAACAGGCAGTCTTGCAAATGCTCCTCAAATCTTTTTCCCTCTTGAGCCTCTTCAGTACTGTATCTGAGTAACTTAGAGCATGGTGAACTTGTGCTCAGTTCTGACTTAACCTCTTGAAGCAGAGGGACAGAATGACGCCTGCTGCCTTTTGTCCAGGTACTGGAAACTAAAGCAGCTCTGGCTTTTTGTAGCTTGGGAGAAGATGCCTCAGTTACATTTCTACTATTTACCGCAGTTACCTATGACAATCCTGTATTTAAATGTTTTCAGAATAACTGTAGGTCTCCTCCATATAGTAGTTAGAAAGCAGAACGTTTCCCATCCCGTGTAGGTACTGCTTTCAGCCAAGAGCTTCTCTTTTTCATCCTTATGAAGACATCTTATTTAGCACTACTGCAAGACAGCCAATCACTGCCAGCTTCTTGAGATACCACTAAAATCTTGCTTTTTAGGGCATTTCTCTACCAGAATTCCATGCTGTTGTGACATGTTACTTAACTCCCACATTTCTTTGAAAAAGTATCCTTAAGGTAAACTACAACATGTGCCTCAGCTAAAGAACTGCTATTCAGCAAGCCACAGAGCATCCAGAAGCAGCGATGATTAACTTTGGATTGAAAGTTGCTGTACCATGTAGGCTTCAAATGGGTCTTTCAGCTTAGGAAAAACTTTACAGAATCAGAAGCTAATTACTATTTGAAAGTTATTTGAAGGGTCTTTAGAATTAATGACGTTTTACAACATTTCCAGCCACCGTCTTCCCATTGCTTTCAAGCTACTTTAAGCACTTAAAGCCAATATAACTATGTGCTGCATGGGCCGCTTAGAAGTAACAACTTGATGGATAGGTTATAGAACTGAGCAGATGTCAAAACTGTCAAAAACAGTGAAGGAAGTGAGGCAAGGGAAGAGGTTTATATGGGCATATTTTTGCTTTGAGATCTAAGTCTCTTACAATCTAAAATAAACCATATATGCATAACATTATTAAATTTTTATAAAGCCTGCATGGTCAGTCCCCAGTTCCTGAAAAACTGAACCAAGACCTGCAATTCAGGAACCATGAAACACCCAGCGCATTTAAGTTCCTCCAGCAAGGATGCTGAAGCTCCTGGTGAAGCATCAGCAGAAATTCTGGGGCAAACACCCCTTAAGGTCATGCTTACATCATGACCAGCAGACCGCTGGTGCTCCCAAAAAAGGAAAACCTCTGAAGTACCCACAAAGACCAAGTGAAGCACCAACATAGATGAACAGCACACAAATCCATGACACAAATACAAAAAATGAGACCCTGGAGAATATCCAGCAGAGACCTGCATAGAGTACGAAATCTTTTTTTTACTAAAGACCAGTAAATTAAACACGCAGGGTCACACCTCAGGTTCTGAAGCTGGAAAAACTGAGTAATGGCAAACATCAAATTGTCATGATCAAATACAACAAGCAGAATCAGCCCTCAAAAGGACTGACTAATCTAGGTTGGCATGTTCTCTTATTAGTAATGTCAAATGTGACTGGTTAGTAAACCTTCTGCTACATTTTAATCAGACCCAGTTTTTTATATAGAAGATTATCATTGTAAGAACTTAATTCCTAATTACTAGAGAAACTAGACTAGCAGATTTATTCGCAGAACTGAGACTCTTGGCAGAAATGCTGGTCAAATAATCCATTTGGTTATCCAGCTTTAAATTCGCACCTAGTTCAGCTTGAAGGACAGCCAGCCTTTTCCTTTAGCTGTCAAGTCTCACCAACTCAATGACAGCAAGAGCTGCTGTTCATGGGCACTGGGTTATCATCAGCTTTTCAAGGCATACATGTGTAGCATGGTAGAAAGCCATTAAGGCCAAGAACTCAACGAACACTGAAGTGAAATGTATGTTAAAAAAAAAATCCACCCTTAAACCAGATAAACTGTGATTTTATCAGAAATTCACGGAAATAATCTCTTATGAAGAGATACTGCCTTTGACTCTTTAAGCATCTGAGTTGATACACTTCTTAATTTCAAAGATTCTAAAAAGACAAATTTGAGGGGCTCATTTCAGATATCAGCCTTGCTAAAGAGATACAATGATAAGTGTCCATGTATAGCCTGTTAATATTTTTTTTTTAGTAATCCTAAACTGGATTCATCAAGGCTCTTCCCCAGGCACAAGAGACAAACCCACTGAACTATTTTGCTAAGGTTTTGAGGGTGCGGGCTGACCATGTGGCTAAACGAAGCCAGCAGGCAGCTGCTGCCAGATCAGTGGTTGCTTCCCCCGCTGCCAGCTGCCTCCTTTGCTGCCTCCCACATGCTCACACCCGCCTTCATCTGATGTGCAGTAAGCTGGGTCAGGAACCCAAACCAGCAATTCAGGAGTTTTCTGTCGGTTTAGCTGCCTGGACTGGCTCACCACACGGCTAGATGAGAACCAGTATCGGTAAAGAAGCAGTACGGTGATGATGGGGACAAGCTTCTCTTTTGACAAGTTTTCATTAATTCAGCCTTATCGTATTGTAATTCAGGGGACCAGGATGTCCTGTAAAAGTTTAATTCAAGATTAGGTATTTCCTAGATCAACTTATAACCCTCTCCATCGTTGAAAAAAATTAATGCAAGTATTATTTGAAAATTCCTGGTGAATTTTTGTGAAATTATGTATTGTAAAGATTGCAGACAGATTATAACGGAATTCATACTGCTGGTACTGCTACTGTTGGCCCTATTAAGGGGAAATTACATTAGACAAATAGACGCATGCTCTAGCAGCAAGACTGAAACTAAATGACTCACCCAATTAAAACACATGGAATCAAATGATTTGACTTCTAAAGAAAGGGCAGGGCTTTCTACATAATGACAGGTACAACATAATTATGGGAAACCCGACAGTCTTGGCTTTGTTCTTAATACATGAAGGTGGTTGCTGTAATCTAAGACAAATACATAAAATTAAGGTTGTTCCTTTAAACTGGGGAGGAAAAATACTCAGGTCTGGGTGTGGAGGTCTCAAACCAGTTTTATTAGGCACTCTGCCAATGTTATGAAAGCAGTATGTCACGTAAGGGTGGTAGCCTACTCTCCATGAAAAAATACAACTGGAAAAACTGACATGTGGGAAAAAAAAAAAAAAAGGTGTAACCTGGGCAGGGGAAAACAGGAAGGAGAACTGAGAGAACACTGGTAGAGCACAGAAACACTACGGTCTATATGAGCATTATTTATGTTTAGAGGGACATGGCATCCACACAGGCTCAGACCACCAGAACTCCACCTCTATAAAGAGGTTAGCATTGTCTTGACAACTTGAATGGGGATATGTAGCCCTTACAGCCATCATTAGACACTTATGAAAAGAAACACTTCAAATAATTCCTTACCCTAACTAAGATTCATAAACTGAGCCTTCTGCAGCTGTTGAGATTCATCTCCTGTTATTGTCTGGAGATTTGGGGTGGGGATCATTGTGGAGAGCACAGACCCTGGCAGACATGCATGCTAACTGCGCAGCTGTCTTCGGAGGCACGCTGCTGAAAGGACTCGGCATTCCTTCTCAGAGGCCAGGCCTGAGACACACAGTCGTAATTTTTCAGATTTAAAATTGCATGGGTGCTAACACACAAAATTGAGAGTGAACATGTGTCATCCAGTGATGTGCCTGTTCCTTTACACAAGAGGCAGTCGGGCAAGAGCAGCATGAGTATCTCATCCCAAACAGTGAAGTTTTTCAAAATCTAGGTAATTGCTCTCCCAAGGGTGAGTAGTTCTCCACACTTGTGACAAGATGCAATGATTTTTCCAAAGAGGATACGAATTCTAGTAAGATTTATTTCCAGACTTTCTAGTAGGTAACCATCTAGCCTGCTCAGATGTCTACAAGTGAACAGTAAGATTCACAATTTTAGCTGAAACACTTATAATAATTTAAAAGGAAAAGAGAAAGACGATGCATCAGATCCTAGGCTTCTGCTGAGGCCATACTCGTTTTGTGGGTGACATGTACCATCACTAGTGCTACCCATGCTGTACCCTTCACTAGCAGTAAACACTTATTCTCGCAGGCATTAAATTCACAGCCTACAGAACATTCTCAGTCAGGGCACGCTAATATTATGACTTGATACTACATGGGATATTTTTGTAGCACTTGATATCTAGAGTGCCTCACAGTTTTGATATTTTATTCCCCGACAGCCCTACAGAACAGGGTAAAATTTGTACTATGCAGAAGGAGGTCTAAAGCAAAGAAACAAAGTCGTCTGCAAAATACCAGACTGGAAGCTATGGCAAAGCAGGACTCAAACTGGTGTTGATCAGCCACCCTTCCCACATCGCAATAGAGCTCTTGTGACAAAAGCCTTACAGTGAGTAACACTTTCAATATAAGGACATACAACACTTTGAAAACAGCTACCATCTCTGCTGTTCTCTAAACAAAAACTCCTATGCTTCCTCACACTAATGAAGCAGGATTAAAACAAGTAGCTTTAAGTTCACGCATGAAAAAAGGGAAGAAAATCTATCATGGGGCACAGCACAATAGAAAGCCTCTACCGCCAAACTTGGAAAAGAAAGCCTGGTCCTGTGGAAAGGGCACTGCCTTAGTAGTTCTGCTAGAGAACCTGTTGCATAAACCATTTTGTGTACCCATGCCTCTGACTTATCTGTGTGACAAAACACTGTCTGCCTTTTATTAACTTACTATCCTACCAGTGGAAAAAAAAATTAGCTAACTAAATAGCATAAGCTATTAGAAAATAGTTTTCTTAAATGCAGGGATTTTTGCTCATGTCAATATTTCAGTTTTTTAATATTTAAACAAAGATGGTACCTTCATAGGGAGAAACCATTTTCCTCAATTCCTGCATGCCTGCATTCCTGGTTTTGGCGCTGGCATCCTTTGTCTGCCAGCAAAGGCAAGGAATTGGGGAATAAACTGTTTTACCAAGAGCACAGAGTCAGCTAGGAAGGCACTATGCTAACAGGGCAAGAAGGAAAAGGGCCTACTCAAGAAAGCAATAAACCAGGAGGGAAAACCAAGCAAATTAAGTTATGCAAAGAATAAGAAGGATAGAAAGCACAGAAGAAACAGCAGGTCCTGTACATTGAACAACACAGAAAGGAACTGCAAGGGCAGAAAGTAGGCTTAAAGCAAGGAAAAGTAGAACAGCAGCATATAATAGAAGATCCCCACAGTACAGGGTTGAATGCCACACAGCAAACAGAGCAACAGAAAGACTAGACTAAGCTGCTTTGCTGCAACTTTACCTGTCTCATCTCCAGATCGGGTATGGCTCAAACTAAAGATGGGGCAGCTGAGTAAGAATGCTAATCACTCACAGGAAAAGAAATGGTTGCTCTTCCCAATTTGTCACCAGCACCAATTCCTGGACACTGAATTCTGTTTCCCTTTCAGCTTCAGACAACCTCATTTCACATGGTACTCACCATGGAATGACACTTCCCTGCACACAGGGATCATTGCCTTATTTCTAAAAGCACAAGAGCAATCCCTGGAAGGGGAACTTTCAGTTTGGCGATACGAAGCACTGCTGTACCAGAGCAGTGTATTCCATATACTAAAGCCTCCTTCTCTATTAACAAATCAAGATGCTGCTTCTATAAAAGCTTTTCTGGTTTTAAAAATTACAATCCTACCTCCCTGCAGGCTCAGGGGGCAGAGCATAAGGGGTAACTGTGTGATGAAGAATATTTTAATCTTACTGTGAGAGGAAAGAATGGAGGGGTGGATGTAACAAAGCCAGACGCCAAGGCCCAAAAGGCAAGTAAGATCTCACCACTGTAACAAAAGAAGGGGAAGAAGAAAAGGGCAGCTACAGAATGCCAGAAGTCATGCCTCTGCTTTTACATGATAGTATGCAAGACAAGAAGTCTGTCTTGGTTGCATTTTAAACAGATTTTCATATCTCCTTTCTAGTATTCTGTTTTAGGACTGATTGATGGGTTTCTTTTAGTGTAGCCTTTCAGTGATGAGTATTAAAGGGGATAAGTGATTTTCACAAAAATTTTCCCAATTTAGTGGAAGAACTACCCCACAGCTGAGCAGTCAACAATGAACACAGTAGTGTCAGGTGGCCTTTTTTTTTGTAATTGCATGCCCAAACCCTAAACACCAGGTTTAGGATCTCTTTGCACAGATCCTGTCTCCCAGCCGACAATCTAACTGCATCAATGCTTACTGCAATTCTCTCTTTTGTTTGTATAGATATATATATGTATCTTCATGGATGTTTGTATAGATAATATACAGCAAAGCACAGCTCCAAATCAGGACCAGTCAGACAATTCATACAAACACTAACCTTCTTTCAGACCTGTTATCATGCCACAAGTGGTCTGAAATACAGGCTAGAACCACAACAAACCTGTTTCTCTAACAGCCTGCAGGGTGAGACAAGAGTGCATGGCTGCACACTTAGCCTGCAGACAGCTCTTCTGTGTTTGTTTATGCAAAAGTTAAGTCTAAACATCTCCATAAAACAAGAAAACATTATTGTCATTTTACAGACGAGAAGTGCACAGAAGCAGTAAGAAGTGACTCTTAATTTGAGGGCTCAGATTACCCAGAAGTATCAGATTTAATGTCTCTTCATGCATGAAAGATCGCCTGCATACTTAGACATAAACAAGCTGGAAAACCTCTCTTACTGGCAGATTAAGTTATCTAGGATAAAGCCCAACAGAAACAAAGCGACTAAAAAAGAAGCAGTTCAGCTCTCAAAGGCAGAAGCAAAATAAACACGTATTCCTTTAAATTTTAAGACAGCTACATCTGCCTTCTGTCATGCTGATCTTGCCTGCTTTCATAAACCAACAGCTACTTAACACACTCTTTACTGTAACACAATAATGTTGAAAAAAAAACCCCTCCACTTTTCCTAACAAAAAACCTTTCAGCAATGGATAAATTAAGCCAAAGCATTGTAGCACCCTCTCGTGGTAGGCTGGAAAATAATGTTCTCCATAAGCAGCTGCGATTGATCCTTTTAACTTCTTTAAAAGTCGCCCAGTTTCACTAAAATTCACCCAATTTCACCAAAATTCCCGTGTGCTGCCCAGGCCCCTCAGCTAACGTGGTAGTTCTGCCCAGGGTGAGGCTGTGCTTTCTCCCACTCACCTGCTCCCTGCTGCCAGCGCAGTGCGTGTTTCAAAGCCTGCTTCCCTGCTCAACCACAACAAGGTGAGCTTTGTGCCGAGAGGGGAAGGCTGAAGAAAGGGGACAGGATGTCTAAGAGGCTCCTCCTAGTCAAGTGCTGTTCTTGTTCGGGAGCAAAATACTTACTGGCAATGCCTCCTGCATTTCAGCTGCAGTGGAGCTCTGCGACAGCTGATGCACCACAGAAAACATGCTAGTAATCAGCACCTGGGGATGCCATTACCCCACCTGTAGAGCGAGAAAACCAGCACAGATCACCTGAGTCTAAACAGACTATAACCGTGTCCCCTTAAGGCGTGCCAGTTTCCACAGCCCACAGCACAAGTGGGTATAATACCAGGGCCACGTCCATCCACCTGGGGCTGAGCAGGTACCAAGAGGCCAGCTGAGCATGAGCCTAGAGCTAGGCTGCACCTAGCAGCAGTTATATGCTTTGCCATCACCGCCTAAAATGAGAAAAACATTTTCTTTAGCAGAAACGCTAACAAGGCACCCAGAAAAAGGTCACTGCACCCCCACCATCACGGTGCAAGCTTGTGTGCTGATGGAAAGGACACGCATACCAAGCGTCTCATTCAAATTTAGCTTAACCATTTGACAAAAAAAAATAGATGGAAGCTATACAGACTTGTTCACATCAAAACAAGAAATAACTTCTGTACAAGACTACAGGTGAGCTTAGCTTTGACAGACTGAAGCTTGTAGCCTAGTCCAACTTCTCAAAGCATACCTGTCCTTCTAACTAGGTGCTAAAGTGCAGGAATTACCACGCAACCAAATCACTCCAGTTTAAAGGGCAATGCCCTCTTTAAGCATTTTATCCCTAAAGAAGTTAAATATATTTAATTATGATGATGTAAAAACAGAAGATTAAAATCTTTTCTGACAAAAGAGATTTAGCACTGTGATGACAAAAGCTCTGCTCTCATTTCACAGGATAGCTATGGCAGGCTACTCAAATCTTCATTTGAGCGTCTACAGATTTTGCATACCAATCCTTAACCATCCAATGCACCTCTGAAAGAAAAAAAAAAAATATGAGAAGTGGGCTAGTTGTTCTTCTGTAGTTTATAACAGACTCAAATCTATTAGATTACTCAAAAAAATTGATCTCAGTTTCTTCTAACATGAAAAATCAGCTCCTTCCTCACAGCTATGTTGCAAGCCTTAATATCCACATTTTTTTGAGATCCTGCAGAAAACAACCTAAATATAACTTGAAATAGTAACACCACAAGACACTGAATACCATTTTCCTATTTATTCTAAGGATCTTCTCTAGACAAAGCCTTTTTAATCTGATAAAAGTACTGCTGCTTTCTCTGTTTACTCTTGGGATTTTTTTTAAAAAGCCATAAATCAAAATTAAGCAAAATCAACTTATATCATCCTGAATAATAAGCATACAATTTATGATTAGTGGAAAAGTATTTTGCTGTGCTTCACAGGGTAACTGGGCTAGAGCACAGTTTTCACAACGATAATCAATTACAAAATCACCATTCATCCCTCCCCATGCTGTACACATCTTTCTGCCTCAAACGAAGATGACCAAACCTGCTAAAACCCCACTCATCTTCACAGTCAGGAGAAAGCACAAGAATTCTCCAGGGCCTGCACAGACCTGGCTCTCACTATTTATACATGTTACTGCCACAAATGATCAAGCTTATCGTGGCTTACTTAATGCCAATCCAGTCACTAAAAAAGCAGGTCTGAAAACAAACCAGACGGAGTGATATCACCACAAAGTGATCAAAGAAACAACTTTCAGAGTATCTGTTCAAGGTCTTGCCTATACCACAGCCTTTATGCTTTGATCAAGGTGTCATTCTAAGAATACCTTTACCAAGACTCAACTTGATTAATATCAACAATATTCTAAAGAGCACATGTAGGACATTCAGCAATTTAAAGTTCAAGTTTGAAGAACTTGGTTTTTAACTTCAGTATCTAAAATCTAAGCCTGAGAGCTGCCAACTGTTAGACTGAATTTCTTTATTTGCCAGTGTATAAATGAAAAGATGAAAAAACTTCATTTATAGGAGAAAAGGAACCATGAATCGGCTCTCAGACAGAGGACACTGTTTCTCTTTCATTTGTACTGAAGTGGACATAAAGAAAGCTTTACAATTAAAACCTGCGTTCCAAGAAAAAACAGCATTAAACACACACAGTAAGTCCATGCTTATGCAATCCAGCTCAGGCCACTATAAGCTTGAGTTCTGCGGCACCCAGTGACTTAATGGAGGAAGGAACCTATGCCACTAACTATTTCAAAAGATTGTCAAGGTTAATCAGATCTCTAAGAAGAGTGCGTTTCACTCTTCCTAGATGAAAAAACTTGTACCAATTTTTAAAAAGCTTGCAGAAACAGACTTCTTTTATTGCTGAACAGTCACCACGGTTTCATTAATTGGCAAGTGCTGGCATATTAGATTGCTGGACCAGAAAGTACACTTTAAAAGAATTTCTTTTTAAACCCCTTTGAGGCTAATTTAAATAATTTTTCCAGCTTTCTTATACTATTAAGTAAATTTCAGAGGTAACAGTATAGCTGTATCTTGTTCCTACTTCTGCTCTTGGCTTTTGTAAGCAGCAACACAAAATTGATATTCTCATCAGTTGCACAGCCTCCCACAGGTTTCTGAATAGCAGCAGTAAAACTGAACAGTCTTGTTAACTCTGTGACACTGCTGGTTAGCAAAATGAACCCTGAGCAGCAAAGCCTTTAAAATAATCTTGAGAAACTGAGCTGACCCTGTAAGCTAAGGAAGGACTCATTATATTAATTTACACTCCAGCTTGGGTTTGCAGGGTTACCGTCACAATCCAGTGGCTACAAAATTAGAACATACAAACATTTTCCTTTTTCATCCAGAAAACACACTCATGCTCTGTAAACACTGTTTGGACCCCTGATCTTTAGGGTAAATGCCAGAGGTAATACGAATCTACTTGGATATGACAACATTTAAACAAGCTCCTAGGCTAGGCCATGTTGGAGTGTACACAGATCTGTGATAAGGCAGTGTTTCTTCCCTCCGCAATTTCGACATGTTTTGGTGTATCTACAGGCACGCTACTCTCTACAATCTACTTCTCCAAAAATTACGGGTCTAATTGAACACAGAATCTGAAAAGCAGGAACACTTCTTGACCTACGCTACAACTACCACCACAATAGCCAATGTTAATATCATTTCTTTCAACCAGAGGCAAGCCTGACACCTGTTTCAAAATTAGCCATCGTGCTGACCACACGTAACCTGCAACAAAAGTGATGATTGGTATCTTATGCCAACTCACTGTAAATTCCAGGTGTGAACTAAAGAGTCTATATCTGTATTCGCTATTCCAACTATACTTTATTCTACATCTGGCTAGAAGGGAACAGGAGGAGGAGATCTTGTTAGTGGGTTTTTGCTTCCCAAAACAGAGTCCTGCAAATTAACATTCAGTTGCGCTCCAGGAGCTGAGAACTCATCTTTTTGTCA
>Ga0065711_1029999_pt1 | contig 34111 bp, 14 predicted proteins | sample Hoacrofraction12_FD_59098 | JGI IMG/M metagenome (GOLD analysis project Ga0065711, IMG submission 59098) | Hoatzin crop microbial communities from Cojedes, Venezuela - Epithelial fraction 12 v2 (version 2) | ecosystem: Host-associated > Birds > Digestive system > Esophagus > Crop | place...
CCCGCCTGGACAAGATCCTGTGCAGCCTACTGTAGGTGACCCTGCTTCGGCAGGGGGGTTGGACTAGATGACCCACAGAGGTCCCTTCCAACCCCTACTCTTCTGTGATTCTGTGATTCTGTGATTCAGTTCATCTAAATGAAGAAAAATAAAATAAATCAATAGCTTTTGAATGATCATTTTACATCACATAATAGCTGTACAAACATTCCTTCAGAAATTTCCTCAAATTTTTCCAAAAGCTAATGTAAATCTAAAACATTTCTGAAATAACACCAGGAAAATCTCGTTATGGTCTCCCACGTGAGATACATACATGTGTGCAATAACTGCTGTAGAATGCCTATTTTATCACAATCACAGTTTTAATGAAGTAGTAACTCTGCTTTGGTGTCTTGACAGTAAGCAAAAACATTTTGCTAATAAGTGATTCCTTGTATATTACTTTTTTTTCTAATTAATCCCAAAAGCTCATCAAGATCAGTCTTCCTCTAATGTCTGTACTATAAACCTCTGCAATTCTATTAACTTTTTTTTTTTCTCTCATGGGTTCTATAGTCAGCAAACAGTTGCACACTTGAGTTAATTGATCAGCTTTGATGATTTCCATAACTTTACCACAGCCTTGTAATATTTCCCACATTTTAAAGCTTCAGCACATTCTAATCTTTGTTGTATGAGAAACTTTCCTTTCATTTAAGGAAATAACTGTGGATAGAAACCAAGTTTGTATCCCTTATGAATGATAAGAGATGACTTGGTCCCACTGTAACTTTGAGTTCCAAATTTGCAGGAAAGTCAAAGGAAGCTGAAATGTTTTACCATGTAAAATTCCTGGGGTCTGGCTCCAGTGCTGCACAGAGATACTAGTATTCCTTCTATGTGAAATGGCTGCTGATTTCCTTATGGTTTAAGATAATGATGGGATTTTCTTTTGATTCAGTTGTCTAGGTTGTTCATTTAAACCTTTTTGATTTGCCCTGTTTAATATCTGAAGTCCATTTTTTTATCAATAGCAGAAACAAGAGCCCTAAAGTCCTTATCTCACATTTTATAATATGACCTTTCCTTTTGCCAGTCTTTATATTTCCCCTCTTTCTCTTAACTCTGTTAAAGTGTTTTAAAAGAGAGCATAATCTTTCCCATATTTACTTGGACAATATTACCTTCTATGTCAATTTTTTCACTGTATCCTTGTCAAACCTTATTTTTGTTTTTTTGTTTCTTTGGGGTTTTTTAAAGCAGAGTCACTTTTCTCCAGAACATTATTTTGTTAATTTAGCCTGCCATCACTGTTTTTGTCATCATTGTCAGTTTACCTGAATCCCAGGAACCTTTATTAAACATGCTTTTCTGTGCATCCACCAAAATGAGGAAAAAAATTCCTTGAAAAAAAGTCAGACCACATTACATGGCTTCTGTTCTAGTTGTACAAGTCATTGCTGATGAGCTTATCCAAAATTTGTTGCATGTTAGTTCTGTATAATGCCTGATGCAACGCTGTCCCCATCTTTCAGAGAAGCATATATCATTAACTGTGGTAGTCTTGACAGTTACAAGTATCTGTATTGCTCTGAACTTATCTGAAAGAGTCATTATACTTATACTTATTGTCTGTATTTCAGCTATTTAAATAAACTATAGAGAAAGCTATATATATAAAATGTTCTTAAAAATGCAGATTTAAATGACAGGGATTTGAAAAGCTCTTGGATTACTTGTTCTTATATTTTAGTGTTCTTATGGATCTTTTTCAGATGCTTGTCTTCATGCTGAACGGTTTCTTGAGACAAAGATATGTGTTTGCCAGTAATGGTCTTGGCTTTGTTTGTACCCTTTGTCCTCAGTTCATACTTCCCACTTTTTCCCACTGAAGACAAAAAAAGGAACAAATAGCCATTTTACATCTATATCTGTATTATATGTAATATCTGTAATATCTATATTATTTATCATATTTCCCTGTATATTCTTTTTCCTCCCTGTCATGCAGGTTGAGAGAGGATGTATTTTAATAATGACCTATTACGCTCTACTCAATTTATCTTTGGATATTGTTACGGTCTGAGAAGACCTGAGCTGTAGAGATTCATTGTTATTCCCAAAGTGAGATTAAGACACAAATGAGGTCAAATGCCACCAATCAAACAGGTTTATTGATCACCTATTTAAACAAAGGCGTGAGGAAACAGTGACAGGAAAGAAAGGAAAAGATAGAAAAGAAAGAAACCTAGCAAGCAGTCAGGATAGAGTTGCAAGGGATAGTCACCACTATGGATTCAGCATTGTCCCGCCAGTCCGTAGATACTGTGTGCGTCCATGGTGGTACTCTCCGTAGTTCCTGTGAGCGTCACTGGTGGGAGTCTCTTTGTCATTTGGTCGCACGGCCTTTTATAAGGTGTTCGGGAAGATTGTTCACTAGACAATGGCATGTACCCCACATTCCCCCAGTCCCGTGCATGTGTTTTTTTCTCAGTCCTGGCTCCAGCAGGTCGTGGAGGGGGTTGGTGTCTAGACACTTTTTCCACAATGAGGTACCAGTCCTCCAACTCCCTTCAAAGCTGGTTTTGGGTACTTGTTTATTCCTTGTCTGGTTTGTATTCAGCTGGGCCACCAGGAGGTTGAGTTGGGCTCCAAACAAGCTTTGCTGGCCTGCCAGGAGGTCCTGCAGCAAGCTTTGCAAACAAGCTTTGAGGTAATTGTCTTAAGATATGGTCTCAGACAGGTATTGCCCAAGTACTTAATGTACACCTTTTCAGTTTCGGACTGTCCATCTCCTCTCCCTCCATTTTGCTCATTCCCGTTCAGGGATCTGAACTATTAAACTGTATTACAGCAAAATGTTTAGTCTTTCACAGCTCTTGGAGCAATGAAGAAAGCTGCTGTCTGATTTTGAAAGAGGGAGGATTTTACTTGCCAGAAGGTCTGTTTCTGAGAAGGACATTTCTGATATTCTTAATTAGAATTTAGAGATCTACTATCTTTCTCATATCAAGTACAGTTTACAACTATCTTTTTTTTTTTTTTCAAAGAAGCATATTTCTTTACCTTAATGTTTGTATCCCAAGGACTGGTTGAGGTGAGCGTCCTTTCACTGAGAAACTTACAACCTTTTTTATACCTAACTTCTATCTTCTATAGTAGGTCTAATCATAAACAAAGTCATATCTGACTCAAACTCAGAAAAAATATTTTAAAGCCTTCACATTGTATCACAAGAGGCCTGCCGGTCTGCAAGCTGACTCTGTAATACGTTTCATCTAATCAGTCATCCTCACTTTGATCAACAGTAGCAACATGCCTCTGATTATTCAATCTTTCATTTACAGAGAGGATATAAACCAGTTTTATAAAATGTCTAAAAGGAAAATGTTGGGGCTTAATCACTCTAGTGGGATTTTACCTTAAGTAATTTGATTTCCGTTTGTCTGGTCTCAATTAAAATCCAATTATATACCGCATATGGTAAGTCTGCAACTGTATATATTATATATGTTTTTAATGTAAAGGAAAAATGTGCAGAACTTGAGGTTCAATGAACTGTTCCTTCTCCACTGAAGAATGCCAAATAATTTCTGAAAGAGGATGATGGAGGTCAGAGTTTTAACACTTCATTGAAGCAAAGGGTTTTTTGTTACTCTATTAACTGCTAAATGATAACAAATGCTACAACAAAGAGAGATTTACTTATCTATGGAAGAGAAAGAACCTTTATTCTAATAAGAGATTGGCTAGACTGCTTCCTGCTTAAGAAGAAAGTAAAACAAATCTGAGGGATGAAATATTAAACTAGTCTAGATACTCTACAAGACTTCAGAGGATAGATTGATTATCAAACACAACATAGTCCACTATAACAGAGAAAATATACAGTCTGGTTCCTGTGTAGTTTCTTAAGAGAGAGTAAGTCTCATGAGTGACGGAGAGACGGACCTTCTGATGCAACCTTAGGATCATTTGAATGGATGTAGACTTTTCATTCCCTCTTTTCTAAAGATTTATCACTCAGTTGTCTATTTTAGATACTAAATGTTGATATTTGCACGTTTACTATAAGATGGCTTGAGGTAAGCACAATTTACAGACATAGGATAAAATTAAAACATTCAATCAAGGGAGCAGTGAACCTATGAACTAGAGTACTAGTATACCATAATAAACAACCCCATACTTCATCAGATTTTCCTCTGTATTGAGAAGTAACAGACAGTGTCTGCATAGGCTGAAATTGCAAGAGTCAGAGGATGCAAACCTTGTTTGGTGATGTTGGGACAAGATGAGAAAAAGGAATGCCTAGTTGGCACTAAAACTGGTCAGAGACACAAAGAAGAGCAAGAAGGGATTCTGTAAGGATGCAAGTAGCAAAAGGAGATTGAGAGAAAGTATGGTCTACTGTTGAATGGGAGACACAACCTCCATGATGAATGATACAGAAAAGGCTGGGTACCATCATTTTAGCATCAACCTTCACAGGTGAAACTTGCTCCCTGACCTTCGTGCACGCAGGTCTGGTTTCAGAAGGAGAGAGGCAGTCAGCAGTGGGAAAGTAACACTCTGAGGACTGCTTAAGGAAGTTGCAAATACTTAAATTTCTGTGGCCAGATGGGACCTACCAAAGGGTGCTGAAAGATTTGACAGATGTAATTGCAGGAACACTTGTATGGCCATACTCTGTGAAAAATTGTGGTGTTGATGGGAGGTCTTCAATTAGTGGAAAAAGATTAACATTATGCCTGTCTTTATTAAAGACAAGAGGGACACCTAACTCTAGTCAGCCTCACTTCAGTCCCTGCAGTATAACGGAGAACATCCTCTTCTAATTATTTTCCAGCATTGTTAAGCAGAAGACAGCAAACAGGGAGTCAATCTGAGCAAACCTTTCTTGACCAGCCTGATTGTGTTCTGCGATAAAAAGTGAGTATGTGAGTGAGGGAAAAGGACTGGTTGTGCTACCTTGACTTCAGTAAGGCTTTTGTCACTATCTCCTGCAGCATTCTCATTTGAAAACTAAGAAAACATGGTCTGGATGAACAGATTATTGGATGGGTTAAATGTTGGCTGGACCAGCAGGTTAAAAGGGTAGCAGCTGGTGGCTTGATATTTTGTTGGCAATTGGTTGCAAATTAAACAGCCCAAGCATCAGTGCTGGACTGATATTGTTCAGTTCTCATCTGGATTAAGAAATAGACAGTACCCTCAGCACATTTTAAGGTGGTACTAAATTAGGAGAAATTATTGTTGTGTCAAATGATACAAATTCAGTCCAGTGGGATCATGATAAACTTTTTGACTGGAACCAGCAGAAAACTTGAAAAATCCCATGAATCTGTACATGAAACAACTAGCTGAGTAACAGGCATGCTGAGAAAGAGCCAGGTTTTACACACGAACTACCAGTGTTCTGTCCCCATAAGTAAGCCGAAATGCATAATGGGTTGAAAGCGGACTGTGGTTAGCAAACTGAGGGAAGATATTATGTCCTCCCACTTAGTACTGGGGAGGCTGTATCTGGAATATTTTTTCCAATTTGGGGCTTCTAGTTTGAAAGGAATGTGGAGAAACTGGAGCAACTCCAAGGTCACTTCAGGAGCAAGGACAGCTAAAGGAAATTATTCCCGTCAAGATTGGTGGAAGGGCTAAGAGGGAACAATAAACATCTGAAAAGTAGTTATGAGGATGACAGACCCAAACAAATGTCACACAAAAAATAAGAGGCAATGGTCACACATTGCAGGTTGGGAAGACCGATTAGACGTTAGGAAAAATGTCATCACTAGGAAGGCAGTGTAGAACAGGTGAGTGTTACTCCAATAAGTAACAGAATTTTCACTCAAGGTTTTCAATATTTCTTTTCTTGTTGGTAATAAGAGATGTTTTGAATGCAGTTCAAAACTGCTGCTCAGAATAAGGGATTCAACTTCATAGCAGTGTTGCTGAAGGACCTCAGGGAAACCTGGCTTGTTCACTTGGTGTTCCACCTGAACTAACAGGCAAGATTCGGATTTACTCCATTATACAAAAGAACATTCCATCAATAGAGCTGTTGCCTTAATTGTTAAATTTCTCACTTCTCACAGAATTTTTCAATGGTCTGTCAAGTAATATAATACCAGTTGCATTTGCCATACAAAAGAACTCTTTTTGTAACTGAGAAAAAGAAGACATTTCTGTAGCTTTTAGGGGCATTTTTTCTGTTTTTTTTTTTTGCTTGTTTTCTGGAAAAGGCTCATAGAACATGTGTTTTACTTCTATGGATGCTGTGACACATCCAAGAAATTTAAGCAACACAAGATCTTCCTAACAAACCTTGTAAAAAATGCCTTGCAATTGGAAAGTAACTTCGCTACCTCTGACACTGTTTTTATCTTTGATAGGAAAAGCTGCCAGAAGACAAGTACAATCAGCTGTGACTACTGATGACAGCATTTTCACTTTTGATGCAGAAGTAGAGCACTTAGAAGCCACTGGACAGAAACATTATAAAAATATTTTCATACTGGAAGGTTGTTGCCAGGGATGGCTTCTCTCTGTCTCCTTGTCTGTAGGCTCAGAAAACACGTTAATCAAGACTTTGTCTCTCTACACTGTTTGAGATTGGCCTGTAGAACAATGCCAGAAGACTTGGCAAGATAGATAACATTCCTGAAACTGAATTTAATTTGGATTGGCTAAAGGTTTCTCTTTAGTATGCATCTTTGGCAGTGCAGAGGAAAACAAACCAAAACAAAACACTTCAAAATAACCCAAAGGACTGAGTTCCTTAACAAAGAGAGTTCCCAAACTTAGCATGACCAGTGGTGACCATGGCAGTGGCTAAAGCCACATTAATCTCTATCATGAGCTCTGTGTGTCTGCACAAAGCATGCCACTAGGTCAACATCCAATTTAATGAAATGTAAACATTTCAGTTGCAACTATTAATGAGTGACATGATATGATATGATAAGATATGATTATGGTATGACATGATATGATACGATATATGATATGAAGAAGAGGAATTCTTAACGAAATATTTCACTGAATTCCTAGACTTTAATCTTATACTCTGCCTTTCTCAGCATCCTTTCATACATCATGCTTCTCTAAGGTCCAAATCCAAGCTTTCCACTTGCTGCACTTCCTACAAAATTCCACGTCCCCAAACTGAATCCTAATTCTAAATCCCTTTCCTTCCTCAATCTTACCTACATAATCTTATCTGCAGAACCTTTTTTTCTCACCAGCTTCTCCTATTGTCCTACCAGTGACCTTTTCCCAGAACTAGGACTCTAGTTCTCTCCTTTCTTTTACGTCAACAACAATCCACCTACCTCACCACCCGCATGCTCTTTGTATATTACTCCTTGGCCCTTAAACGAGGTCCTGCACGGTCTGGATGTCCAGGGCTGGCTAGGGTCAGCAGTAGCAGCAGTAATCTCAAATCTGTCTGTGTAGAGAGTTATACAGCCGCTGCTCAGGTGGCACATGCGAACAAGTTGCTACATTCGAGATGACTGTTGGGAATTCTCTGTGAAGAGGAATTTATTCTATGGGCTTGAGTCAGAAGCTTACGCAAAATTCCTCATTTTATCATGTCTTTCAAATCTGTGTGGGCTAACGATTAACCAGTCCTGCTTGCACAGGAGTAAGTACTACTCTGGTTGCATTCATAGAACAGAGAATGTTTTCAGATTGTGTAGGCTACCAAGCTACCAAATCCTCATGATATTCAAGGCTCACTCAACACCCACATTTCCTTCTGATGAAAAAAAATAGTGCATAACACTTAATCCATTTATTTACATCTGTCACTGGGGCCCTTCAGGCCCATGTGGGATGGATGGAACCTGGGCCAATGGTTGCACTGCAAAATGTATCTGGTGTTTTGAATTTTATTCTCCTCTACACTTTTTTACAAGATATATAACCTTTAATGACTTTAATGACAAAGATAAGATTTCAATTGTGAATTACTGTCAGATGAAAACTAATACTAATGCTGCAACCTTCTACTTACTAGCAAAATAGCAGGTTCCAAACACTTTATAGAAGTTCACCTACCACAGCGTCTAAGAAACAAGGAAGAAGTACTGACTATCTTTTATTGAAAATTGTGGGTTTAGCAAGTAAGGTGAAAGCAGAGGCTACAAAACTAGTGACTTACCCAGAGATTCAGACAGAAGTGTTGAGACTTGCACTTTCCCTGGAGTTCAGTATTTTATAATATCACTTGTAAATTGGCAAGTACTGACCAAGTGAAAACAGCTCTACTCATTTTTTCATCAGTAGATTTTTAACAGCAGTAAGTGCTGCAATCCATTCAAACCTACAAAGCATAGTGGCATTCTTTCACAGAGAAGGCAAGAAATATAGTAATATCCAGGTATCCTCCTCCCTTTTTATTCGATAATCTTTGACTGCCGTTATGAAATGGCTTTGTAAAATACTCCACTGTCAGGTTAGATTTGATCTAATGACCATTTTCACCTTGTAAATGATGTGCAGTAATTTGTGCTTAATAAAAGGCTACATTTTCCACACTGATACAGAAGACACCAAAAGAGGTTGCTCTTTGGAACAGGAAAGCACTGTGCTGTTGCAGATGTCATGGTGTGGCAGCTATTGAGAAGTGCTGCCACTAAACGGAGCAACCACTACACCTGCACAGAACTATTTCAGATTCCTCACTGTAATGCAGTGCTAAAATTACATTTTAGTGTACCGGTTTCAGCTGAGACATCTTGGCAGAAGTCCATTTCAGTTAAAGATTTACTGCTAATATTTGCTGAACGAGGAAGGACAGATATTTTCCACGCTACTACGGTTTCAATGTTCCCTTGATATCAGCACCAGCGCTTCTGCTGTTCTAAGGCGATTCAACATCTGGGTGACTGAGGTCATCCATACAATGATCAGCTAAAATAGTGTCACAGAGTTCTTGGGGTTTGGCCCACAGTATATAACAGGTCCCGTACCTGCCTAAAACTTCACTAGGCAAAGACTGACACTTAAGTGCTTCCTAATATTGATAGCTTTCCAGTGTGTTTGCATAAGCAGGCTGGTACCCATTATAAGGTGATAAAAACATATGCAGAGATTTCTTTGATTCTTTTCTTGAAGTTCCTTTTTTTGAAGCTCAGATGTTGTCAGAGGAGAGAAATATGAAAATAAAGTCAAAGAAATTTAGATACAAGTACTTATCTTGGCATTTGAGCAACGTACTGCAATCAACTGGTAATCTGCCAGTTACCAGTCAGAAAGGGCTTGGATTGTAAATGTAATGTTTCTCCACACTGTTTTTTAAAGGCATAATCCAGGAAAATGATTTATCTTATTTTTCTTGCAGAACTTCTTCCACAGTTTATATTCTCTTTAAAATAAACAAATAAATAAGCACACGTATTTTGTTTTAACCTAATCCCTCTTCATAGGTGATTTTTGAGTTTTATCTTCCTTTCTTTCTTCATCTGCCCTTGTAGCTCTCTGGCAAAGGTTTCTGTTCAGGGGTCTTCAGAGTGGCTTGCAGGGATCAGACTCTGCTGTATCTTTTTACAGCATAGTGCCCACCTTGCATCACAGTGTAATAAAGTGACTGTTATGTCTCTGATTCAGGATGCTCTTAGCCTGATGTTCAGTTCCATCGTCAGTCCATGGCCTCTTGCAAATGTTACGGCTTCTCAAAGGTATGTCATGTTAAGTGTCAGCATTTCAAATTTGCTGTTTCAGATGAATTAGCCTGACTTTTCCAAGCTAAGTTTCCTTTTGTTTTTCTCATCCTGTGTTTTTACAATAGTTTTTGAACTCTTATTTATTGGTTTTGCTAGAAGGTGTTTGTTCTTCATTCTCCTTTAACTTTATTTGTGAATGTCATTAACGTGATTAACTTTGGTTGATTGACAGTAAAAGCTACCTGCAGAAGGAAAATTCAGAACTCTGTCCTAGTTTCATATATGGTTGCCATCTGAGTATACAGCAGCTAGGTGAACAGTGAGCTCCAAAAGACAGCTGGAAGATTTGAAAACACCAGCAAATTCACTTTATAGTATGGAAAATCAGCCAGAAGACTTAGAAAGACGAAGGGACTTTTGCAGCATCTTGATGTGTGCTACGGTATGTAACTTTGATGTGGCTAGTATCCAGAGCCATATCCAGAGCCACCATGACCCTACTGAGAAGAAACAGCAGGGTTTTGGAAGCTGGGGGCTGCAGATGTGAGCTGTATGGAGGAGGCCACCAGCCCAGTCTGACGTTGGTGTGAGCAGCCCATCTCCTGTTAAAGTGCAGCCCGACAGGGGAGCCTGTGGTGCCCCAGCTGAGACATTTTTAAGGAAGAGCAACAACCCTGAGGGACTAGAGATGCTCTGGATGCTGTTGGTGGAGACATGCAGATGGACATGCTCTTGGAAAGACACAGCAGAAAAGATGCTGATGAGGAGATAGCTGAGGGCACAGCTGGAGATACAATCTCAGATGGAGAAGACACATGCCAGATTAGGGACACCTCTGAGGGACTTTGGCTGTGGGCAACCCAAGTCAGGCAGGAACACTCCTAAGGAACTTCAGCCTGTGGAGGACCCAAGTTAAGGCAGAAAGACCACTGAAGGACTGTGGCCATGGGTGATCCATGCTGTGACAGACATAACCCTGAAGGACTGCAGCTGTGAGTGACTGGCACTGGGACAGGGACAACCCTGAGGGACTGTGTCCAATGTGCAACACATGCCAGAGCAGAGGAAAATAAAGAAGCCCAAAACAGTGGGAGAGAACCAGTGAGGGGATCAGTTTAGCAGATACAAACAAATACACACATGAACCCAACCTCCTGTGCTGTCTGTTGCTTCACCAAATGAATGAGTATAGATAGTGTGCAGCCCATATCAAACACAAGAGAAAGTGAGATTAGGAAAGGAGGAAGTCAACTGTATTCTTTGCTGTCTGTGTGTGCCCCCCCCCAAATCAGTTATGAGAAGCTGGTGTTAATTGACAATATATTAAATGAAGTAAAATTCCCCAAGTTGAGTCTGTTTTGTCCATGACAATGTTAGATACAGTGGCAAGGTGTCTGGGAAGGGAATTAGAAAAGCCTAGGCTGAATGGGAACATGCCTAAGTCATTCTCTGGGATATGGCAGGGAAAAAACAGTGAAAATGAAAGCGTGATGGTGACGGTCCTCCTTTTACAGCCAAAAATCCTTACATAAAACAGCATCTTCAGTTAGTATTACGAGATCATGGTATTCAACATTTTCAAAAGATGCATGACTAAGCAGTAGACTATGTTCAGTTTCTAATTTTGTAAGTGACTTCTCATACCACCAGGATCTGTGGTAGTGGCCATTGTCATTTCTCTTGTGTGAATCTGCTTTATTTGTGCATCCTAATAGGTTTAAGGTGTAAAACCGATTCCACACTGAATCCTGAGAAAATAAATTATAGTACTGATCATATCAAAAGATATGCAAAAATGTATTAAGGAAATGCAGAAATGAGTAATATAAAATTTTAAAACAGTACTTTAAAAAACTTTTTCCTAACAGATGACAATGTAGTTCTATGATGTATGTTTTCCCAATTAACAAGGACAGTGAATAGCGCTGAATTAAATCTTCGCTAGAAGAAAATACTTACTTCTTTCATAGACTCCTTTGGAGTGACTTGATATGTATACAAAGAAAATTTGAATACTGACTAGGAGTTGATCTTTTGAAAACAACCGTGTGTGGCTTTTAAATGCCCCATCCACTTTTTCCTGCAGGCAGTCTTCTGTGTGGTCTCTGAAAGCTCACATAATAAAATTAGGATGAAAAATTATAAATGGATCTGCTGGGTTCACTAAATAGCAAATGGAAAGACAGCTGCCAGGTTGATATGTAAGTCATGTCCTCTGTGTGATGCAATTTGCAAGTAGATTTCTGTTAGTGTATTAATTCCTTAGTGTTTCAGTGACACGTATCTAAAAGTTTTAATGTAGTAGGTAACAAAGCACACTTTTTGTGAAACAATAATATCATAAGGACAGGCAACTTAATCTTCCACTTGAACAAAGCTCACATTCATCTTCTCTGGGAAAGCTGCATTAGTTGTATTAACGTCTCACAACTGTTTGAGCCTCTACAATCATGATTTCTGCAATACCAACTTTTCACTGGTTTAACATACAAGGTTTGGAGGGATTTTTTGTTTCTAGAACATGCACAGCAATCTGAATTTATCATTGCTACCCAAGACTTTATCTGATGTTAGTAAAAGAAAAAGATTGCCATACTGTTCATGTTCTACTTCCAAGATGATCTCGGGCCTATTGAATACATCAGTACTGTAATTTTTTGTTATCCTCGGTTACCTTTCCTATGATCCCAGAGAGCGAATATGAAATTTCTGGAGCATGTAGAACCCCCAAGCCTACCCAGAGGCATAGTATGCCATTAGTACAGCACCACAAGGTTTGGATACCTGCAGGCAAGTATAGAAAGACTGTCAGGTCTGCTGGAGATCCTTCTTGGATGAGATGCAAGAAAATCTAGGGTCACAATGTCCTACCAAAACACAGACTAAACACAACCATGCTTACTCTGGACACTTATTTAGCACAGCGTATCATACAATGGATTAACAACAAAGAAATGAGATTCTTTTGTTGATTTGGAGGTACTTCTAACTGAAAAATAAAACCCAGCATTGAATATATGATGATCATATGCACCGCTGACCAGCATGTTTTCTTATGTGATTGATGGGTCCTGGGGATGAAAGCACAGTGCCAGTCATTCATATAGCTCCAGGGAATAGTGGGTGATAAGCAGGCCTGAATGATTTGTTTTAATCTAGTTTTGGTTCGAGTCCTGCTGCCATCAGAAGAAGATCATAGAAAAACACTGGTTTTAGATCAAAAGTTATGCCACATCTACATTTTTCTCTACTGTATAAAGAAATTGTTTTTGGTAGAAATATACATACATTTCAGCACTTGTTTTTCAAGTTAGAAGGTCTATATTCAGAAAACTAGCAGCGGTATTTCTTTTGTTCAACACCAGACAGGTCAGAATACCAGTCCAGAATGTGGGTGCTCTAGATTCAAGTCCTTTTTAGTTCTCTTTTACGTCACAGAAGAAGGTGACAGTATGAAATCACCTAGAAACTACATTTTGGGGCTGGACTTTCTCATATTTTCCATTTGATGCTGTTCAATGCTATTTTATGGAGAAAGAAAAACAAGCCAGGTATCCTAACCCTTCACTAACAGTTCCTTTAAATTAATGAGTAATTCTTAATACTGGTGCAAACGTATGCCTTAAATCTTGCAGTTTTATGACTTCCACCCCTTTGTCTCCCCAGGAAGATCTACCTGTTGAATCTCTCTTTCATTTTCCAAGATGACTGAAAGGGTATGTTTGATATATTTACTGTTTACTGAAGATTTCTGGCCTGATTCAGAGAGCATAGCTGAGAATAGCACACTTGTGAACGCATTAAAATAAGCACACGGAGGGAGTCTAAGGTTGTTGGATTTGATGTCCATCTGTATTCTGTATTAGTATTTTTTTCATATTATCCAAGGAGATGTCTATAGAACTGCACCTTGACTTCTACAGAATATGAAAAAATACTTCAGAACGTCAGCCAGTCAAGATAACATAAGTAAAGAAAGGAAATACGCAGGTAGGAAACCCATGGGAAAAAAAATGGATCAGCTACTTGTGTTCTCTGGCTGCAGAGTTTATCTAAAGCCTGTAACCTTGCAATTTTGGTGACGCTGGGTAACAGGAAAAATTGATTTCATGGATACATTCCTTCTTTTTATGCTGAGAATGTTCCCAAAGCTTCTTTCCTTTTAGCTAAAATAAGCTGACACTTCTATATTTTTGATACTTCAGAAAGGACAAGTGAAGTATGTTCTCAGTGCTAAAGTCCCATCTGGAAATCGAAAGAAATACGGATCTTCTCCAGCTGCTTTTTCGCTTGTTTTTAATGTAAGTCAGCTCAAAGAGCTAGTGTTATGGTGAAACAGCATTTAAATATCCTAGCTGATCTGCAAGACTTTTGGGATTCTGGTTTACTAAGAATTTTCAGACTTCAAACTATAAATTGCTTTTTAAAAGCCTGTCAGTAATCCTGTAAATCAGTAAGATTTTTCTCCCTGCTCCCTGTGTTTTTTAGTTCAAATTCAATAGAGCATCTCTATGAAAAAATGTGGCATCATTTTGCTGCATGTCACCAAAGAACAGGACATTTTATGACTTGTTAAATTGCCAGGTTAGGAGCTCAAATCCTGTCGGCTTTAAACAACTTTAATCATATAAACTTGCTTTAAAATAACTCTTAAAATCAAGCTGAAATTGTTAGGTCATACTGTTATCTGAAGTAGCTGCAGAAGTAGTTCAATTGAATACAATTTTTTTAAAAATACTTTTTCATTTTAACTGCAGTGCCATTATGGATTGTGAGACTCTAAGGTCATATAAACCAGCAGGGCCAGAGAAAGAACCAAGGAGTGAAAAATGCATTCAGTTTTTTCAAATGATAGGAAAATTTGTGACTTTGAGTAGGGTTTCATAATAGCGATACTTCAGTCAAAGTTCAACCTGAAGGTAATGGAGTATAAAATAATCTCCCATTGAGGACTGACCGTGTGAAATGGCAATAGATGAAAACAAAGGTTTTTAAAACCACTGAAGCACAGGAACGAGTGCAGTTTGAGGGCTGGTATCTACAAATGACTCCAGGGAAAAACAGAAGCAAGTTTAGATTATTTTATAGTGTAAATTGAGAAGAAAGGAGCTTGAACATCACCTTTCAAAAATAAAAATGGGACTATTTAAAATTCTTTTTTTCCACTATAATATCTGGTCATATGCTTGACTCATGGAGTAGAAACAGATGTCAAGAGAAGTCAAGTAGTACTTGACAGTGTGCACTTGTTGTGGGGTCTTAGAATCTTTCTTCTCCACATGCCGTGGAACCACCGAGCTAAGTTTCGTGTCTGTACCTTGATCTCACTCCAGCTGTATTTGATTTGCATTTGGATTTTGGCACCTTGTAGCAAAGTATAGGCCCTTTTAAGTTTATCTTCCATCAAATAGTCTCAAAACTGATACAAATTTTTTTCTGAAGAAAAGCTGTGACTTTTGTACATATATTACTGTCAAAAAGATATTTATTTCAGGTAAGGTAAGCTAAAAAAAAATAACCCACAACTCAAACCCCAACCCCCTTATTCCTTAATCTAAAGTAAAGCAAGCTCCTTTCTCTTCCATTCTGTTTCATATTAAAATACTGCACCATTACACAGAAATACTATAATTCATATTCTTACTTGAGCTTTTTTTCCACCAGGAAAACAGCCTATAAATTCCTTGTAGGGGGATAATTTTCTATATTAAGACAATTTCTTGGGTAAGTTCTAGCTTTCATCAGTCTGTGGTACATACTTCTAGAACTAGAAATTGTATCTTTGTGTTTTGATACACTTTTTGTTCATGAATTTGTCTAATTGCTTTTTTAACCCATCTCAGCCATTAACATGCACAAAATTCTGAGCAGCAAGTGCTGCAATTTAATTATCTGTTACATGAAAATATATTTTATTCTGTTTCTTTTAAACTAGTACATGACTATTTCATTTGATGGACCTTAATTCATATTCTGCGGAAAACACTGAATCATGGAAAAGAGTGTTTTTTCTAAATCTCATTAATTATGATACAAACTTGAGTTATATCTTCCACCTAGTTTTCACATTTTTAAGCCCATAGTTGACTGACTTTGTCTTTGTACAGAAATTTAAAACTTTTTCTTAAGTTTGTAACTTTTCTTTATGTGTCCCCATTATACTCTGCCGGAAGACCAAGAATGCTCAAGTTCAAAACATTTATGCAGTAGCCAAGTGATGTTTTCTGTTTCTTTTTTTAAATTTCCTCTCCTAATAATTCTGAATGGTTTTTCTATCACTGCTGAACACTGATGTTTTGAATGGTTCTATGAAGGACCTACTCACCGTAACTGTCTTGAGCGATATTTAATTCGGACTTTACTTTTGTTTGTGTATAGTTATGTTTGTTTTACTCTGTGTACTGTTTCACATTGAATTTCATTCAATCAGCTAGTCTCTGAGTTTTCTGAAATTCTCATGCAGCTCTTTTGTGTCAAATTTATTTTTTCTGTAACTCCGCAATAGCAATAAACCTTGTTACCTAAGTGTTGTCTCTGTTCGTTCAGTCAGGTGTAAATGCTTTGAAGAGTACAGGTCCCCACACAGACCTCCGAACAACATTTCCTTTCTCTGACCATGATGTTTGCGTGGTCTTGTAAAGCTCATTTAAAAATATTGACTATCACATAATATTGCTAATTTATTGCTACTCATTCTTTCAGTTTGATTTGATGCCTGTTTTATGATTGCTTCACTTGGAAACAGATTCTCAAATTTGTTTCTTCACAAAGATCCAGCGTAAGAACTTCCTAAGTCTCTCTCCATAATGAACACAAGAATGTTCATCATAATGACCCAGAATGACTGATCTGCAGAAGACAAATTTTGTGAGATGTCAGAAAATGAGGCACTGTACATTTTGTTAGATATTACAAAAGAATCTCTTCTACTATTTCAATCTTTTATTCAAGAGTAGTTATTTTTTTGCTATTCCTGCTCTTCTGATTGCAGCATGTTTACCACTGGTTTAAAGAAGGGCAATATGGATGTCAGGGGTGGTACTGTAGCTACTTCCCTTGCCTATAGGAGTAAATTCTGTTCTTTTTGGAAACTAATGTGTAGTATTTTAAATTTATTTTCCCCTGATATTTAATAATTAATCTCTCATTTTCTCTTTGGTCTTTAACCTCGAAGACTCTGCACTAACTTTAGCTAGGAGGCTATAATTCAGAACTTAATTTATGTTGGTACGGAACAGGAGTGCTTTGGGCTAAAGATCAGCATCCTGAGGCCGTTTCCAAATGTAGGTACTACCCAGTATAATAGTGGTGTTAAATATGCATCTCTCTCTTCTCTGTAAGCTCAGAAAATTAATGTATTTTCATATGGGCAAGTAAATAACTTTCTGCTGGTAATACTTTCCAGTCATTAGTGATCCAGATGAAACTGAACTTGTGACCTATATATGTGCTCTGGATTCTTAATCAAAATTGTAAAACCCCTCAGAACAAGTCTTCTCCCTCTCATATTCCCATTCGTTTCTTTGATGAAGAGATTTTTAGTCTGATATTCTGCTTCCCTCTACTATGGTTGCAATTTAATAGACCTAAGTCACAGTATTGCATGAGATACAATTTTGAAATTATTTCTTCTTATCTTGTATGAGAATAGGCTACACCAGAATAAAATAATAACAGAATGTATTGGGAGTTCTAATTGATTAATGACAGAGGATTGGGCTGAATAATACTGAGCACTTACACAGTACTTTACTTGTTCAAAGTGCTCTACAAACGTTATCCAAATAAAACAAATGTAACTCCTTAAGGAATCTGTTCACGTGTATTCTGATGAGATAAACAAGCATGCAAAAATGCATGACAAATTACCTAAATGTTTCTTCTTTTGTAAAGGGAATTGTGTTTGAAATGTGGTTCACCCTTTTCCACTATTTTATGCTAGAATGCTTGTTTCTTTTTCATTAGTAGAGTGAGCAGACATCATTTAAGGTGTCTCTTCAGGGTGGGTGAATGTGTATTGTAGGAAAATAACTTTGGAGTTTATGACAAATCTTCTGCATGACATTATTATTATGTGAATTAACACAGGAAACTTCAGCTTTAGCATTTAACAACATGTGGTAAAGAATTTTAATGTCCTTGTTTTAAAGATTAAGTGTTCCTTCAAGCCCTCTTGTTACCATTCCCAAACAGAATAAATAGGGAACTTCCTCTAAGAAAGCTACTAGTTCATTCTACAAATATTATAGCAGAAAATGTGTTGCTTTCATAATCCAATCCTTAACTGAGCAGTCAAGAATGGTTTTAAACACCTTTTTGTTTAATAATATGGCCACTTTTCAATTCTAAACATTGTTTTTTTGTTCCAGATGGAAGAAACATTTGAATAAAACCCTGGGAAAATTTGATTATGTTAATATAAGTCATTGATCAAGGTGTACAAGAGGATCGCTGAGGCAGGTTTTTGTACTTGAACTATGTATTAAAGTTCCACGTTCACCAGCTCACCAAGGCTCATAGAACTGTATTGCTCCTATATAATTTAAAGGAAGAGGTAAGAGTTATTTAAATAATATTTGTAACCAGTACTCTTATTCTTTTTATACAGCAATCCCCTCCTTGTGGGTAGAGCCACTCTGATGCTTGAGAAGTAAACTTTAATTATATTAGAGATAATACCTGCTGTACCACACCTTGCAATCAAAAATCATTATACTGACAGTGAGAACACTTTTTTATAGCCTACTTCTCTGGGTAATCTTAAGCTCTCAATAAAAGAAGATGAGTTGATGAGAAGGACCACTGAAGTTCTTTTTCCAGCAGATCTCAATACCCTTGCTGAACTTCCAAGCCTTTCCAGCCGTTTAGTCCTGATACTTGGAAGACCCTATGATTGCACTTGACCCCTCTATTTCTCATCCAGGTCCTACAAGTTCCTTACTGGCAAGATACTGAAGTCTGCTTTCCTTCCCACTTTTATATTTTGTCTTCCTAGAATGTAACAGCTGCCTGCATAAAGAGAATGAAAACACAGCCTTTGAATACAATAGGAAATATGTGGGAAAGGAAAATCCCACTTAGCTCCTGAACATTTTGGAGCGCATCTGCACAGCTGGGTACTGATATTCCGCACTCACACCACACGTTCTCGTACACAGGAAGTTACAAAACTTTTTGGGTGTTGCTGCACTGAAGTCAGGCAACTGTCTTTGCACAGCAGAGTTGGCTCAGAGTGCACGAGGAAACACAGAGCACTGTCTTCACTTGATCATGAAGGTGTATATCACTGAGGACTTAGATAAACACTGAGGACGCTCAAATTCCCTGCAATGGTTGACCTTATTTTCCTTTTTAAAGAGAAGAAAGCAAACGTACAAATACAGCACAATCAGAATGGCTTCTTAAAAAGAAAGGCTTAGTCCAGCAAAAGATTACTCTGGTGAGTAAATCTTCTTCTTTTGCCAGGTTGGATTTATCTTTGAGAAATACTTGTCTGTTTAAAATCGAACTGACCCCACCAACAGAGTACAGTTGCATAGATCTAAGGTTTATATTATATTTACACATTTTTTATGAAAATTAGAGAAGGGGACATAGAGAAAATAATAGGTCTTTTTCTTTTTTGCTTTTCAATGCATTTTTTTATTTAGTGAAATTTTTGTTAAGAGTTACTGAGTTTTGAGGTTCTGTTGATTTATTCCCCTTATGTTTCTCCCTTACGAATACACTTGCTTGCAGCAACCATATGTGACAACGTAGAACCTTCCTTTTCTATTACAAATATAGACTAGCTCATCTTTTCATTTTTATACATAACAGCCTTGGAAAACAGGCACAAAATCTCAAATGGCAGCTGATGGGGAAACTTATGTCATATGACCACACACAAGGGATAAAACAGTCTTCATTTTTAACACAAGTGTTATACTTTGCAAATAGTAGATGCTTTATAAATAATCCCTTTATTTTGAAGGTCTAAACTATAATCTATGAATTTAAGGACAAGACATTCCGGGGAAAGGTAAAAATTCACTTAGACCAGTCACAACCCCACCAGAATAAAAAAATCTTAGCAGACAAGAAATCAAATAACTCGACATGTAATAACAAATCTAAATCAGGAGGTGACACTGAAAATACCAAGAAAAATACAGAAGTGAAACATCTCAGCAGTGGAACAGGTAACAGGTGGACAAATACTGTCCCAGGAAAGCTGCCAAGCATTGAAAAATGCCATAAAAGTGGACACTGAATAGAGAAATAATTACAAAATTCTCTTTTGGGATGAAAATTAATGTTGAAACTGCCAGAGACAGTCTGAATAAGAGGAGGAGGACTGTAAGGCAAGACTTGTAGAGGACTGCATCCAGCAGTTTGATAAAGAGAAATCCATAACTTATTTTCAGAAACTTCACACCAAACTTAACTTTCTTTACAACTGGCTTTATTGATCAACAGCTAATCATATGAAACTAAAGCCAAGATTTGTTCCAACTCACCTTTTTTGCCTAGATTTCAACTGCATAAGCCCCTTATTGTACCTGCCCTTATTGACCTTTCCAATTCTTGGCAATTTTTATAAGGTTGTATTTACCTATCTGATACTTGTTCCCTTACAGACATGTTCTTTTGTATTCGTGATCTTTTACTTGTCACCATTTAGTTTGAATTGTTATTTCATAGTAATTTGTCTGATTACTTGTCTGGGAAGATAATGTGCCTCTTTTTTCTTTGTTTTCTGGGTTGGATATTCACAGTTTTCTCCCTCATTTTACCCAAGAAAGCTGTACTGCTGAAAAATCTTGTCGTCATGGGGATAAAGGATGTTGATGCCCTTCAGATAAATCATTCATTAGCACATTTCATGTACTTCAGTGAGAATTTTGTTTGCACATATAAGACAATGAAGACACCCAATAAATGCCGCAGGAGTCGTCATGCTTACTTGCTACATCACATGAGATTTAATGAATTGCTCTATGCAGAGCTTTAAGATCCTGGGAACTTCTGTTCCAGAAGAGTGGTGTATATTTCAGATGTATTGTTTTTTCTGTATGGAACAAAGAGTGGTGTTCAACATTTATTTTTAACAGTTTTTAAGACAACTCAAGATTGATTACAAGTTTGAAAATGTGCTTTCAGGATCTCCTAACTAATAGAAATACACAAAAAACGGTAATGAAAAGTGTTTTACTAACAGCTTGTCACTGTTTCAAACAGTACTGTAGGTGATAATATCTTTAGAAATACACTCAGCTTTGCATTTGTATACTGAGGAGAAAAAATGGAGAATGTTATAAAATTGTGGGTTAGCTCATATATGATACAATCTCTTTTCTCTCTGAATGCATTTCCATCTCATTACATCTATCAGAATATCTTAAGTAAGACCAGTTGTTCCTGAATCAGAACATCTCAGAAACTTTTTAAAATCTGCCCACCGAAAGCTCCTGTACTCTGAAAGGTGCACTGGTGAAAGGGTTCCTTGAGGTCTCAGAGCAAATCTGTGAATGCCCTATTACCAGGGAAAGAGAAAGAACTCAAATAGCAAGTCTGCTTCTTATGTTTTCTCCCACGCCTAAGTTCCCCTCCTGTCTCTTGCTTTTTTCTTCTTTTTTTTTTTTTTTTTAATTTCAGAGTTAGCATTGACAATTAATTTTCTTTGGATTATATCTATGGTCCTATGACTGTCCTCTGGATTCAGTTATTTCTTCAGTCTCAGAACTGCAAAGTACATCAAGAGCATTGTACATCTAGCTGGTCACTGGTGCTACTGAATCGTAGAATCATAGGTTGGAAAAGACCTCTAAGATTATCAAGTCCAAGCAAGAAAGAAGCTATTTGCCAGCACAGGTGTTTAGGAAGGAAGGCCTTACTTTGTATCCTATTCTAGTTCTTTATTTTGTCTCATAATGCCCTACAAAAATCCCAGGATAGATGAAATTAGTAAAAAAGAAGCTGGGATATAGTCACATCTGAGAGTATGTATTAACTGAACTGCAGAAACAGAATAAAGTTTCTATGAGATAAGTCTTCTACTTTAGATAGAACTGTTCAAAACTACAGATTACTTAATACCTGAGGAAAGCAAATCGTGGTTTTTTTCTTTACCATGTCACTTTGTGAAAGCTGTATCTTTCCTAGCAATGCTGAGATTTATACCAGGATCTGAATGAACAACTTACCCTGAAGAAATAATGTGATACTGAAAATAATAACTTCAATTCCAAATACTCTTTTAATCCTAGGCCATATTTAAAACCAGACTGATTTAGTGTCCGTGGTCCAATCATGCAGCAGTTGGGGCCAGACTCTTTTCAGTGGTGCCCAGCGACAGGACAAGGGGCAATGGGCACAAACTGAAGCAGAGGAAGGTCCGTCTGAACATGAGGAAGAACTTCTTCCCTCTGAGGGTGATGGAGCACTGTAACAGGCTGCCCAGGGAGGTTGTGGAGTCTCCTTCTCTGGAGATATTCAAGACCCACCTGGACACGGTCCTGTGCAGCCTGCTGTAGGCGACCCTGCTTCGGCAGAGGGGGTGGACTGGATGACCCACAGAGGTCCCTTCCAACCACTACCATTCTGTGATTCTGTGAGTACCAAGAAATTCTACCTGTTAAAAATTTGATATTCTCCTCAAATAAGAGAAACATATTTTCTTTTTGATGGAAGAAATAATATTGTCTTGCATAAAAGGTATTTCTCACACCTTCAGTGAAGGTGTAGCTATCCTCTGAATTAAAAGACTGTGTGTGCTTAGACGGAAGCATCAGGAATGTCCTCTTCCTTTGCACTTCTCTTTCACACCAGGAACCGGAGGAACAAATGCCTGTCTGCCTAAAATGGGAACTAACTGACTTCTTGGGTACATTTACCCAAGCTGTTAAAGAAAAAGGGAAAGGATGGTATATGACATGCTTGAGGGAAGGGATGCCGTTCATAGAGACCTCAACAGACTGGAGAAGTGGACTGATATGAACCTCATGAAGTACAACAAGGTATCATGGTTTAGCCCCAGCTAGCGACAAAGAACCACGCGGTTGCTCTCTTGCTCCTCCCCCCACAATGGGATGGGGAGGAGAATTGGAAGAAAAAGCCAAAACTCCTGGGCTGGGATGAAGACAGTTTAACAGAACAACAAAGGGAGAAGAAAATAACAATAATACTGATAAAAAGAATATACAGAGCAAAATTTTCTCTCCACCTGAAGGTCAGCTTTGTCCCAAGTGGCAAATTATCCTCCCCTGGCCAGCTCCCCCATTTAAATACCAAGTAAGACATCACATCATATTGAATATCCCTTTTGGTTGGCTAGTATGGGTCAGCTCTTCTGGCTTCTTGCACAAATTAACCCCATCCCAGCTGAACACAGGACACAAGGCCAAGTGGAAGGTCCTAGATATGAGCTGGCAATGTCTGCTTGCAGGCCAGAAAGCCAATTGTATCCTAAGCTGCATAAAAAGAAGTGTGGCCAGCATTAGGCTGAGGGAGGTGACTTTCTCCCTCTACTCTCAGGGCACCCCACCTGGAGTACTGCATTCAGCTCTGGGGTCTGTGGTGGTGCAGCCCCTCCTATGGAAAATTACTGATGCCTAAAGTCAATCATCCTATAAACAGTGGTACCAAGGAAGGCCCTTTGAGCTCTTCTAGTCGGTAGTGAGCTGCGCCCAGTAACTCTCTCTTGAGTGGGACACCTCTCAGAGTAATTCACAACTGATCTCAACCTTCGCCCGTTGAGAAATCATTTGATTTGAAGTGAGTATTTCACTGAACTCAAGGGGAACTTTTATGGTTGCGTGTGTGTGTGTGTGTGTGTGTGTGTGTGTGTGTGTGTATCAACTGATTCAAAGCACAGTATTCTATTACTGTGATTGTAATAGTAAATTCTTTCTAATCACTCTCTAAAAGCTACATTAACCAATGATTAATAGCTGTTAAATTCCAGTGATTCTCTCTCTCTCTAAACCCTGAACACACCCTGAATTGCTGTTAATTTAATTGATGCGAAGTTAACCAGTGATTAATAGTTGCTAAATTCCTGTGATTCTCTCCTTAAACTGTGAATTCACCCTGAATTGCTGCTAAACATATTCCTTAGACATAAACTGTTGTGGTCTAAGGCCGGTTCTGGATCCAGCCGCACCTAGCCTCCTCTCTGAGAAAGAGTTTAGAGAGCAAGGGGGGCCAGTCAATAGCCGGTGACTCAACAGGAGGATCTTCCTTACCCCTTACACTTTTCTTTCACTCTGCATAAATCATTTTCCACTCACAACCTCCTTAGATTTTGTATTCCATTAATTTGGTAAGTAATAGAGTGAACCTTGCCAACAAACTTTGTAAGCTCACACTTTCTAAATTTTCAGCAAAATCTTTTCTTGCAAAATCTTTTCTTGCAAAATCTTTGAGTGATCATCTAAGTAACCTAACCACTCATTCGTGACAGAGTCCCAAGTACAAGAAAGAGATTGACGTGTTGGAGTGGGTCCAGAGGAGAGCTGAAACACCCCTTCTATGAAGGAAGTTTCCTTCCTGGAAAAGGGAAGTCTCTGAGGAGATGTTATTGAGGCTTTTCTATATAGAAATGGGTATTACAGGAAAGATGGAGAGAGATTTTTTTGACCAAGGCCTGTAGTGACAGCGTAGTCGGTTGAAGTCAGCATTACAAAAATATACATAGAAGGTCAGTCTGACCTAATTATTTAGCTAGAATATGTACTCTAGGGTTAACAGAAGGCCAAGATGTTGACAAGATCATTTGATACAGGAACATCTCATCAGGAATTACTGTCCGTGGAATATTTTGGAAAAATATGTAAGCTACCTTAGATGGTTTTGAACAGCTTGGAACTGTCATCAGAAGAATGACAAAGAGTGCCCTAAAACGAGTTATCCTCATTGTAATACTATGAATCACACCCCTTGAGCTGGAGACCCCGGCCCAAGCAGAGGCCCTCATCAATTGAGTAAGCATAGTAAATTTTAGGAGTACTGTATTGTTAAACCAAAGTGAGAATAGAACTAACCAGTCATAGTTAGCACGATATGGCTAATAGGTGGGACTAGTATTTTTAACTGTATACATTTATGATGTGATTGTAACCAGGCGTGCTAGCTTTGTGATGTTACCACCTAGCACTTTTCTCTGCACAGACTTGAAATAAACTGACATCTTGGCTCTGTGTGTGTATTGGATGTTGCACACTGGGTAACAAACTCTACTTGTAAGACAAAAGAAGGACAAGGGGTTGAAGTTTTAAACAGAAAGAGGGTAGATTTAGACTGAACTTAAGGATGAAATTTTTTACCATGAGGGTGGTGAGACCCTGGAACAAGTTCCCGGAGAAGTTGTGGATGTCCCATCACTGGAAGCGTTCAAGGTTGAGTCAGATGGGGTTTTGAGCAACCTGATCTAGTTAACAATGTTCCTGTCCATGGCAGGGGGCTTGGAGTAGATGATCTTTAGCAGTCCTTTTGCACCCAAGCGGTTCTATGATTCTAGGAACGTTAGGCTAAGCTAATAGGTGAAAAGGGAAGGTGGGAAACATGAAGTGAAACCCTATATGCTCAAATCAGCTGAAGTTCCAGAAAATTTGAGCATGGTGTTCCAAATGCATGTGCAAAATTAATTCCGATTAATTGCATGTGCATATCAGGTTTTAGGAGCAAGATATGTTATACTGTGTTCTTGTGTGGGACAGTGTAGCGTGTCTAGGTTATGCTGTGGAGTTGAGTCTTACAGCACTAAATGGGTCTTGTTTACCATAGTGTTAGAGAAATGCCAGGATCAGTGGCTATAAAGACTGTTCCACGTGGTAAGGAAGGTATGCACTGAGAGCAAGGTACTGGTTCTGAAAAACAACTTTTTCCAGTAGCATGTGAGGGGATGGTGTTTATTATTGTCTTACTCAACAGCTTTGTGCCTGTATGAGGTCAGCTGAGTTTAAAAACTCATCCATGTGAATGAGCTTGAGTCATCAGAAATCCAGGCTAAGGAACTGCTGATTAAGGTTTTCAGGACTGCAAGTTGATACTGAAGTGCCTGAAGTCCACCCAATTTTGACTGAAGTATTTAAATATTTATTAAGGGAGTTTTTTTGTTTGTTTGTTCTTTTGTGTGTGCCTGTTTGTTTGTTTTTAGTTTGTATCTATTAGTTGAAGTGCAGCTCAGGACTGAGGATTTGTGAGTGTTCACAAGCTCAGCCTTTTCAGTTTAAATGTCTCCGCACTCAACATGCAACAGTAGCATAGAAATAGCAAGTTTTTAAAGGAGCGTTGTTCTGGTTAATTTCAAAACTCCTATTGCAGCAAAGGGAGAGCTAGCTCAGTATACCTTGCAGACCTTTTAAATCAACAGCTTGCATAATGTTACTTCCATTACCAGAGACCGCTTCTTTTCTATTGGGTAAATAGAGCTATGATATACGTTCAACACTACGGAAATTATTTATAAATGGCATTTATTCAATGACAAATTTTTTTACATATAATGCAATATTTTTTTATCTTTTAATTATACTACTTCATGAAGTACTTTCTGTATCTTTACTGAGTGCTAATTCAAGCAAGATTCCATTTGACATTCATTTGACTAGAACTTGTATTTAAAATTGTACCTTTTATAAACACACCATTAAAATCACTATTTGAGCATTAGCAATATCACATCGGGATACAGGCTACTAGAATTCCACAGTCTTAGTGGCTTTTTTCATTGTGACAAGCCATCTAAATGAATACATCAACTTACAGAATAAAGTATCAAGGAGTAACCTCAGGATATGACCCAATGAAAGAACAAGTCAAAAGAGCACCTTTTATTCCTATGCTTTGAATGATTCTTCTGCTGTGAAGCATAACACCTAAACCTGTCTCAGCTCACTTTCTTAATTAGTGGTAAAGAGTGGAGAATCAGTATGGTAGCCTGCTATTCTTGTGTCATGAGCACGGTGTACTATCACAGCTCTAAACACGTGGACTGACAAATCTTCACTTTTCTAGTGGCAGATCTAGAAACCAGAAAATTTTGGAGTCTACTGAATAAATTTTGAAAGAAAATCCAAATTAAAATACTCTTAATATATCTGTATATCTACAACTCATAGGCATCTTGTGCGGTGTTTGTTATATGCCTGTTGCAGGACTGATTTGCATGAAAGTGACAATATAGAACAGATTAAACATCTCTGTGAGAAAAAACGAGGTTGATGTAAATTTTGAACCTAAAAGGAATTTCCAATATTTTTTGCATTGTATCACAGTGTCAGAAGACTGATACAGCTTTTTCTCATGGCTCAATCACTTTACTAGATTTAGATTTACCACAGGATATGGACAATATGTAAGCCAAACATTGTATATTTTTATATAGTAATCAAAATATTCTACTCTTGAGAGATACTGTTTTTCCAAAGGAATGGACTGGAAAAAAATACTTCTCTTTAGAGGGTAGAAAAATTACTCTAGGAAGTTGATAGAATTTGTTTGTTTTGTTCTGCTATACTCTAAGGTTGGTATAATTATTACTTGTAAAGAAAATGCAGAAGAAAACACTGATTATTGACTTACATAATAAAAATATAGATAAAAAATGTACCAGTCCTGAAACTGACATCATACATCTGGACTACTCTTCCCCTATAGAAATTAATCAATGTAATTTAAGATTCGTGGATCACAATAATATATGAGACTGATCATTACAATCCAGGAAGTTGTACCAATGCTAAAAGTAATGATTAATACACCCCTACCCCAATCAAGAATTTTATATGCAGTTTTTTTGTATCTCCATATTAATTTGTGTAAGGAACACGCATGTCAGTCAAGATACAACACTTATAAATACAAGCAAGATACGGCTAAAGTAAAATCTATTGAAGTGTTTGATAGCAAAAGAGAAAACAGCAAAATTTAGTTTAACATATGCAGGCAAAAGGTTTCGGATCTGATCCTGAAATTGTGTTGGGCTAGTAGAGCCCTTTGTTTAGGTGAACATAATTAAAAATCATTGAAATTTACAGGGATCTAGCCAGACACAGGTTAGCACATGTCTATCAGAAGCATGTAAATGAATTTCATTAAAATGAAGCATTTAAGTTTAAAATACTTCTCTCTGTCTCACTGCAGTTGCTGAACTTGTCAACTTTGTGACCTGAACAAAATGCAATCTACAATACAGGAACAGCTTTTAGTTATGTTAGTTTTGGTCAATGAATGACTCCACCGGTCAATAAGAGCTGTGGGAACATTGTAGGCAGGGAACTGGCCACTAAATTTAAGAAATTTTTGTAGCTGTTTTAAGGAATTTGATTTGCCCAGCTTTTGATGTTAACTGTGTCTCTATTTTTAAATAGATATGAGACTTTGGCAACAAGGTCTACCTCTTTTCTGTGTTCCATAACGTTAGCTTGAAAGTCCCTTTGCTCACGTTCATTAATTTTAAAACTGCCTGGCTGTTTTTGAGTTTTAATAATGGCATTTTAGTGAGTACGAGTTGTCATTTGCAAATACAGAGCTCCCTTTTAGTGATAATAATGCTGATTATGACTAATGATTGATATATTAAAATGATGTAAGTTTTTTCCAATAAAGCTGCTGAAAAGTGCTTGTGGCTTTGTTTCTGCAAATAATGATTCATCTAGGGGTATTGTTTGGTCTTGATGAGTTTGTTCGAAGTGCACATTAGAAGAATCTTTTACTCCCTTGTCTTTACCCAAGTCTTAAACATATATTGCCACAGGAAAAAAAAAAAAGAAGAAACAGGAAATAGTAGAGAATGTCCATTATTTTCAAGCCTTATCAGGAAGGATAGAAAGTAAGACTTATAAACAAGAAGGAAACAAAAATATCATCAAAAAACCCCATTCATTTACTTTTAATTTTCCTACCTCTTACCTGTAACAGTCAGCTGGCAAATAATACTGAAATAATAACTTGATCTTGTTCTCTACCAAGGATCTTGACACGGTACTTTTAGAAGGAGAAACATAGATGAGTAATAGCATAAAGATAGGTTACATTTTAATATAATCCATATTTTTTCAATACTTGTATGTGTGTCATAGCCTTTAGAAAGGGAAGGAGAAATAATGAAATGAAAAATAAAAAAGAGGAAATGTCAGCAAACAGAGGCAAAATGTGAAGATTCTGACTCCTCATCACACTTGGTAATAGCAGAATAAATTTTCATGCTGTGGAAGATCAAATTTCATCCTGTTCAGTATCATGTTAGAGAAAATGCAATTGTCAGAAACTCCTAGGCATATTACACAGTTGAGCGAAGATAGGAAAATTAAGCTGATAAGGAATTTGGTTAAGTTCAGTAAGGGAAGTTTGGAAAAATAGTCTTCATTGTACTTAGCCACACTGTTATAAGCCTGTGATTATCTCAACACCCTACACCAAAGAATCTTTTTACTTCAATCAGAATATTAATAAAGCTCAGAGGGATAAGACATAGGTGAATGTCACTGCCTATCAAGTAACTAAAGATTGCAGAAAATATGGATTTTTATGGAAAAATTGCTGATGGGGAGAGAAAAAAGTTGCATGAACACAGAAGAAATTCCTGTGTTCAAGATAACGCCTTGAAATTTAATGTGATTTTTTGTTTGTTTGTTCGCTATTTGCAGCAGATACCTGAACTTTGTTTCTGATTTTGGATTCTTCAGCTCATCCTTGCAACCACTGAGAAGTCCTGCAACCCTTACTGAGATTCCACACAAAAAGCAAAAGGTCTGCCAATGGAAATATGGTAGCAAGGCAAGTGTTTGCTTTATGACTGTGGACAATAAAATGTGTTCTGTTCCTCAGTAATATCTTCATCAAAAGGAACAGCATTACTTCCATCCATCTTGGAGAGAATTTAAGTCTGCAGAATAACTATGCAAGATCAAAGTGAGATCTTTATGCAGGCTGTGATAAATATGCTCCTTTTATTCTACTTCCTAAAGTTCATTTAAGCAAAAAAGAAAGGATGGGAGTAAAGGAACATCAGTACAAGGATAAGAATATACTTGAAAAAATGAGTAATTGAACTTGCTTGAACTTTTAGGACCTGTACAGAGAACTTCTGTGGAGTACAGCACAGAAGTAACATGATTGTTTTGTCTTCAGACTGCCTGAATCATTTGTATACAAAAAGCAGCTTACTCTAGGATGTATCAGAAAGACTAATAAAACAAACAAAAGGGGACAGGGGATGAGGGGGAAACAAAGAAAATACAAGGTCATGTAAGATTTACCTAGCTCTTATCAGATCAATATCATTTTTGTAACTCATTATCCTGAGCCCAAAAGACGGTGATAAAAATCAACAATGTATTGAAGTAACTACATCTTCCTCAGCAAGATTTATGAGACAAAGAAGAAAGAGAAGTATCTACCTCCTATATTACCAAAGATATCAAATCTTTGTTAATGTTGTGAAAACATCATTTATATTATTTTCAGCTAGTTACAAAAATCCAATAGATGCATACAACAAACAATATATGATTTTTTGTGACATCATGTACAGCATACAATCTTTAAATGCTATTTCTCCCTACTGGATATAATTAATGCAGCCTAGTTTATATACTGTGATAAGACAGCACTTTAAATTTCCTTCCTTACTGCTGCATTTGTAACTGAACTTCTTCTTTTGGATTTCAAAACCAGCTGTATCCACAAGGTCTGTCCTTACCAAGTCTGTGAAAACAGAACCACCACTCCAGAAAATAATGATGGAGTGACAAGAGACAGCAAACAAGTCAGGTGCCTGGAGGTTATAGGCCACGTACCATGCGGATGTATTTATGTATATGGTAAGGCTGTCAGAAAGTGGATTTAAGTTTAGTAAGATAAAACGATTAGAAATGTCACAAGAAAGTAATTTTGCAGAAATCCTGCTTGATGTATTTTGCAAAAGGATTATCACCGTCTCTAAGGAAAATCTGTGCAGTTTAAGATCCATGCTGTACACATTTAAGTAGCTTAGATGTTCCTTTCCAGATACATTTAGAATTTGCATAAAATTGCATTCCTGTATGAAATATTATTCATGTGTCACTCCTGGAGAAGCCACGCCGGAATGAGACCAGGATATGAGCCAAACATTGTCTATACTTCCCTTAGTCATATAAAAAACAATCTCCATTCATCTCACCATTCAGTCACGTTGCAAGTAGAAAGGAGAGCAGAACAGAAAGGTGAGACAGAACATCCCATGAAATATCAGACCTACAGTTTAGGAGATCAAGAAGAGAAATAATTTTCAAGATCAAGAAGATCTCATCTGTCACCTATACAATCCTATTATTGCCAAGACGAGTTTAAGAAGCTCATTTTTTTTCCGTTGATAAAATATACTATGCTCAGCCTCTGAAATAATTTAATCATAGAATCATAGGATCATAGAACTGTTTGGTCTGCAAGCAACCTTATAGATAATCTACTTCCAACACCCCTGCCATACGCAGGGACACCTTCCACTAGACCAGGTTGCTCAAAGCCCTGACCAACCTGGCCTTTAACACTTCCAGGCAGTGGGCATCCACAGCTTCTCTGGGCAACCTGTTCCGTGCCTCACCACACTCATAGTAAAGAATTCTTTTCTTATATCTAATTTAAACCTACTCTCTCTTAGTTTAAAGCCGTTACCCCTTGTTCTATCACTACGTGCCCCTGTAAAAAGTCCCTCTCCAGCTTTCTTGTAGGCCCCCTTCAGGCACAGGAAGGCTGCTATAAGGTCTCCCTGGACACTTCTCTCCTCCAGGCTGAACAGCCCCAACTCTCTCAACCTTTCGTCACAAGAGAGGTGCTCCATTCCTCTGCCCATTTTTGTGGCACTCCTCTGGACTCGCTTCAACAGGTCCATGCCCTTCCTCTGCTGAGAGCTCCAGAGATGGATGCAGGACTCCAGGTGGGGTCTCACCAGAGCAGAGTAAAGGGTCAGAATCACCTCCCTCAACCTGCTGGCCATGTTTCTCTTGATGCAGCGCATCATACAGTTGGCCTTCTAGGCTGCGAGCACACGTTCGTGGCTCATGTCCAGCTTTTCATTCACCAGTACCCCCAAGAACTTCTTGTCAGGGCTGCTTATAACCCCTGCATCCCCCAGCCTGTATTGATAGCATCCCATCCCTCAGACATGTTGACAGCACCACTCAGCTTGGTGGCATCTGCAAAGCTGCTGAGGGTGCACTCGATCTCTGAGGGACAACACGTCACCGATCTCCATCTGGACATCGAGCCATTTACCACTACCTTCTGGCCGCGACCTTGCAATCAATTCCTCTTCCACCAAACAGTCCACTCATCAAATCCATATCTCTCCAATTTAGAGAGAAGGATGCTGTGAGGGACTGTGTCAAAGACTTTACAGAGGTCCACATAGATCACATTTAGGTGAGGTCTCAACAGAGCAGAGTAGAGGAGCAGAATCACCTCCCTTGATGGGCTGGCCACCCGTCTTTTGATGCAGCCATGGATACAGTTGGCTTTCTGGGCTGTGAGCGTACATTGTTGGGTCATATTGAGCCTGTGGTCAACTAGCACCCCCAAGTCCTTCTCCCGGAGGCTGCTCTCAACCCATTCTCCACCCTGCCTGTATTTATGTATGGGATTTCCCTGACCCATGTGCAGAACCTTGTGCTTGGCCTTGTTGAATTTCATGAGGTTTGTTTGGGCTCATCTCTCCAGCCTGTCAAGGTCTCTCTGGATGGTATCCCTTCCTTGCAGCGTGTTGACCGCACCACTCAGCTTGGTGTCGTCAGCAAAGTTGCTGAGGGTGCACTCAGTCCCACTGTCCATGTTCTCTGACTGTTTAGCTGTTAAAATGACAAGCCGAAGGTAATTCTTATTCCTTTTGTGGGTAGATATGATAGGTAAACTTACATTTCAGCAAAAGGAGATATTAAAGATGCATTGATTTTAACATAACAAAGAATTCACCTGAGTGTCACATGACAAATCCTGAATTTCAGATTAAATACTTCTTCAACTAATTACAAGAAATCAACTTTATAGTCTTGTATTGGATCAGAGCAAATTTTATTTCCAAAGATTCTTAATATTCTAGGAGCATGATTCACAAACCAAGAGCAGAAAATAAGAATATTTGAACAGGTCTGCTGAGTTTCAGTGCGATGAAGAGTTCAAATTTTGAATTTTCATTTTTTGTTATTGTAAGTCTTTGCCTTAGTTCTTTGTAAATTTGTCTATCTTCCATTTTGCGAGTTCCATTTTCTCCCTAACACTCATAAAGACTTTCCTTTCCACCAAGCTTTTGGGAGTTACTATCTACTAAGGAAAAAATAAAGACCCTGTTATCAGGATTTAATTCAACATAAATTTAAGACGAATTGATCTTCAAGTGATAAGTATTCCTTGTATTTTTAAAAGCAGGTTAATTTAAAATGAATTTTCAAAATAACCTGTATTTATTTTTGAAAGTACATACACAAAGTGCGTAACAACAACCACATTTTCCTTCTGTAAATAGTCACAAACAAATCCTAATAGTGCTCTTCTGAAAAGAACAATTTCTATTTTGGATATACTGCAAGAAGGTACATTTTGAATTATTAGTTTATCAGTGGAGTAAAGTTGAATTGATTTAAAATACCAATGTAATAGCTGAGGAGAAAAATAATGTTGGAAAAACTAATGATGAGCAAAGGAGTTGGGGTTTAGACGGGGTTACTTGCAGGAAGTTAGCCAAGAATTATTGGTGAGTTATTATATGGAGTACTATTCTTAATTGGTCAGAAGGGGAAGAAATCCATTAAGTTCACTCTCAGTTACAGTAGGATTTGTTTTTCTACTGGGTGTATCCACAGCAAGCAGAAAATGATTATCCTAAGGTGTACAAAATAATATTCTGTAATTCTCTGAGAGCTTCATTTTGCACTTTTTATTTGCCACACTCTTATAATTTCTTTTTAAAATCAATATATCTAAGTAATTAAATTAATACAAAAATAAAACTATGTGAAAAGTTAATGACATTTTAATGTCTTGAAGAAGATACTGCAGTATTTCACTTGAAAATATTAACTGAAAATAATGGAATTTCATGGACCATCAGTCAAACTGAAAATACTTCCAACGTGCAAAGTAAAAACGAATATTCAGTAAAGATGGCCAAACTATTCACATTTATCACCAATTGTAGCAGCTCTTTTCTACTTAATACATCATTCACTATCTGATTACTGTTTCCAGAAGCATGTATTTTACTTTTGCCTGTGTCCGGGATAGTTTCAGGAAGCAATCACAGAATCACAGAATAGTTTGAATTGGAAGGGACCTCTAACGGTCATCTAGTCCAGCCCCCCTGCAATGAGCAGGGACATCTTTAACTACACCAGGTTGCTCAGAGCCCCATCCAACCTGACATTGAATGTTTCTAGGGACTGGGCCTCCACTACCCCTCTAGGTAACCTGTGCCAGTGTTTCACCACCTCCATTGTAAAAAA
>Ga0065711_1030000_pt1 | contig 34110 bp, 21 predicted proteins | sample Hoacrofraction12_FD_59098 | JGI IMG/M metagenome (GOLD analysis project Ga0065711, IMG submission 59098) | Hoatzin crop microbial communities from Cojedes, Venezuela - Epithelial fraction 12 v2 (version 2) | ecosystem: Host-associated > Birds > Digestive system > Esophagus > Crop | place...
CCTCCTTTGCTAAATTTCTTTCTCAGGGGGATGCATTGCTCCTGTGCATGGAAGAAGTGTTGTTTAAAGAGCGACCAGCACTCATGGACCCCCCTGCCTTCGAGAGCCCTGGCCCACGGGATTCCTCCCAATAGCTCCTTGAAGAGGGCAAAGTCAGCCCTCCTGAGGTCCAGGGTTTTGATCCTGCTTATCGCCCTGCTTCCTCCACGCAGGATCCTGAACTCAACCATTTCATGGTCACTGCAGCCGAGTGACCATGACACACTCACACTGCTGCAAGGACTGAAAGGCTCTCTGTACGCCTCTATATCCACTAAATGTTGTTTACATGTGCCTAACTACTTAAATGATTTGTAGTTTGATTGGTGCTGTTAGCATGTACTGCTGAATTCACTAAAAAGCTTGCTTAATTGGTAAGTTACAGAAGCTTCAGGTTTACTTCCTCAATTGCCTAAAGAACAGAGAAAGAGTTCTATCAAATGAAGATCAGAATCGTTTCTGATTTCTTTTTTTTCTCATTAAAGTAAAAAAGGAATGCTTTAAGGTGATGGCAACCTTATAGTACTCCATTTGGGAGTTTTGCAAGGCTGATTAATTTGTAATTATCCAGTTGGGATCTATGTGGTGTATTAATCATAACCTTAGGAACCTGACTTTTAAAAGTACTAGGTAGATGTTAGATTTTCACAGAAACTGTGAAAGTTCAGAATATAAAATAAGTCCCACGCTTTTGAAACTCAAATATTTGTCCCTTGTGGGCTGTCTACAGCTTCTCTCAGCAACACCCACAATTAATGAAACTAAAAGAGGCTAAAGGAGAAAGGAAATTGCAGACATACATATCAGCTCTAGAACACAAGTTATGGCAATTTTCTTCCATGGTAACCATGTCCTGAAGCTCTGTAAATGCAGTAAAATGACGAGTATTTTCATTTATTTCCAGTTAGGAACTATATTAATAGAGTATTAAGGATGCAGCATTAGGCACTTGGAACTCAATGTTTCTCAGTGTTGTTCCCTTTGTTCTGATTTCTGAACCACATTCCCTTTGGGCAGACTGTTGGCCAAATGAAGAATCCACTATGGGATTAGTGTCTTCACATACCTAGCCTGTATTGATACAAATGCTTTCTGTGGGTCCTCCTTGCCTGAAAGTGTGACATTTGTAAATAAATCGACTGATTTTTGTCGAGACTGTATCTAAAACCTTATATAGCCACAAGACTAGGCATACGTACAAACAAGTGGAGTTATTGAAAAAAATACAGCTTTATTGTTGAAACATTTGACTTGTCAGTGTTTAATCATGCACACATATTAGAGCTTCTCCTGTAGTTTTTTAAGGGGGATAAGGGGGAAGACTCTTAAGCTATCACGAAGGAAAAAAAAAGTTTGAATTACATAAAGGCTTTCAAGACTTTTCTGGATTGAAAATGGAGTCCTAAAGTGTGCGAAATGTGTAGCATTATAACTAAATATTCTCATAAAGCTAAGAAGACCTTTGGCAGTCTGTTGTGACACTTAAAGATGAAAACCATCTCTCCTTACTTCTTTCATATAATAAAAACTTGGAAAGGCAAAGTCCCTGGCCATAGCATCTAGAAGTGCTCTCTGGCACAGGAGGCACACAAAGCTGAGTAAGAAGCGTTTGTGGTTCAGAGATCAACCCACTCATAATGTCTGCGTGTTTCCTGGCGGGCCGTTATCTCAGCACAAAATCATCTGGTTGTGTACATTGCCACTTTAACAAACAACCCTTACGCAGCATGAGTAATACGCAGAGCCGGCAAGTTTAAAGAAGTCCTGGCTTTGTGAATTCTAAATGATATTTCACAAGAGCAGTGCAAGGTACATTTACTCATGGATGGTGCTTTCAAATTTCAGCCTTCTGATCTTAGTAAGTGTGGTTGAAAAGCTGCCTGAAAAAGTCCCATGGTCCTCCTTCTGTTTTGCAACAGGGACATGTGTATGCATGTCTGTGTGCATGTTTCTGTGTATATTTTTACATTCTTTGAACAAAAAAAGACCTGAATCTTTTTAGCTGTCTCTTTCTAAAGTTCATTCTCAAGCAGAGGAGCAGTCTGGGAAACTTTCAGCCTGGAAGATGTGCATTTCAAAACAACCACAGCCAGGAAAGCAGAGTGGAAACCTCTATGCAAATTTAACTATAGTGATTGCTACCGATCGTTTTCTATTAATTTGTTGTCCAATTTCAGTATAGACATTATGAATAAAACTCCTAGTGATAATTTAGCATGTTTCCCTCTAGGGGTAGTTGCGTTTTGCATACATCAGTGTGTCAATCCAGCATGTTAGTACAGACCTACCCATGAGTTTCCGCTCTTGAAGTCTACATTAGGAAATCCAATAGCATCCTCAGCATCATTTTTTTATAAAGTACATGAATACTTAACATTTATTGCAAACAGATCACTTTTCTCTTAAACCCAGTTTCATACAGAGTTACAGTACATTGTTTTTGTAATAGAGCTTACAGTTAAACTGTACCAATTTGAAACATCAGTATATAAAAGTTTGTCCCATTGAGCAATTTTATTACCATTTTATTGTGTGTATCCTTGAACTAAAAAGTACATGTAACTTCAATGAATGTATTTATATTATGATAAAATATACCATAGATGTTTAAAGCTTCTAAGTCTGAAGTTAGTTCATCTGTATCCTACATCACAGAGAATGTCACAGTTTTTACGAGTTTTGTGACCTTATGATTTATGTGGGTCTTGAGAAATAACTATGTGTTTAGAATGGAGGAAAACAGTGGCCAATAAACATTCCCAGTAGCCTAAAAACAGGAACAGCTTGTTAGCTGAGGTCAGCCATATGACCCAGTGCCTAGTGAAACTGCATTGTTATAGCTGGCGCATGGGACAAACCAGCCATACAAAAAAAAAAGCCACCCCAGTGATCCACCTCTCATAAAAATGTCTTTCTTAGAAAGAGAGGCATGTGATAATGACTTACAGGAAGGAAAATGTGCACCGCAGATCAGCATCATCCCTGGTACAAATTTACTGAGTTTAGTGGAATTGCATCAGAGGTAGATGGGCCTGCACTATTTTAAAGTGGAAAACTAAATTGAAAGCCTGCCAGAATTCACAAGTGTCTGCTAAAGAATTTTGCAAAGTTCTCTTCTGGTACTAAATACTTACTTGTGAAAGCAAGCATGGTAATGAACATACACACAACACAAACACATACACAGCTCATGGGCTTTAGTAATTGGGACCATACTGCATACATGCGCACCAGCTCAAATGCCCAGCGGGAGCTGCACAAATGTCAAGGAAGTATTCATTAGACGGGACCGAGTTTGTCTTCTTTCCACTTCCTTTTCCCCTCTCATCAGTGCAACTTCTTGAGATATATTCTCTAAAATCTGCTGAGCATTTGGACGTATACTCAGTGAAGGCTAGATCTTGTTTGCAGCTGCATTGCTGGGAGATGACCTGTGCCTTTGGAATCAGGGCAGTGCAAAGCCGAAGTCAGGACTAACACAATCACACAGAAATTGCTTCTTTTGAGGTCAGCAGTAATGTTCTCCTAGAACCACTCTCTCTCATGCTTGTCCTGGCTGCTTCGGCAGCTGTGATCGAGAAAAACATAGGCTTCAGGAAAGGGCTGTTACTGGGTCCGAGAAAGCATGGGATAATGATGTTGATTTGTCTTCTGCATTTCATGGGTTAGGCTTCTGTCCTTGCTTTGTACTCAGAGAAATGGACAGTGTGACATGGAGCTATAACAATGTATTACCTGATATATCAAGGGGACCTGTAGTAACTCAATGAATTGCAAACATAAATGGTGCTGCAATTTCTTTCCTTTTGTTACCCAGAAGAGAGTGGTGCCCTAAGTCTTCATTAATCAATTACAATAAATAAGCCTTGAAAGGGAATAAACCATTACACAGCTGATGAAAACACCTACTCTGCAATTAAATGGATAAAATCCTGATTTGATGGCTTTTGTTTCGTTTACTCTTCTAGTCAGGTATGTATTAACGCTTTTACTTCTGTTTGCCTACTTAGTAGTGATAAGCACACAACAACAATCTGTATAAGACTCTGTGGTATTAAGCATTGATGCTTTCCTCTCCACTCACAGCTAGCAGCACACTAACCCAGACAGACAAGCCGTGAAATGCATTTGGGCTGGATTCTCTTGTACGTGCAGAGAATCTGAGCGAGATAACACCATGCTTTCCTTTGTGGTTTAATAATGCAAAAGACAGGCATTCTCACATTAGGGAGAACAAGGATTGTTTGCCTTTTGCATTCTTCAAGGTATAAATTGCCCAAAACAGTAGTAGGAAGTCTGGGAAGGAAATGAGATAATGCCCCATCCCTTTCCTCACTTTGAGCCTCCTGAGCTGGCTCACAGAGATGTCTGGCGTGCACAGAAGGCATCAGGGACTCCTTTTGGCAGCGCAGCCTCCGTCCCCCTGTTGCAGACCCTCCTGGTGCTGTGCCCGAGGTGGTGCAGCTCCTGGGGTGCACGGCAGGTCGCAAGGCTCACTTTTGGAGCTGCCCTCCCTCTGCCAGCACTGCAGCCAGACACTGTCACCCGGCAGCGTCTTAATGAAAGGAAACCTGCAGTTTTGCTTTCTCAGTGCTAAGATGCCCAAAGAACTGACATCACACCCAGCTTTGACCCAGATGATAAACGCAACTTGTTCATCCCCTATGCTGAGTAAAACAGTTGGTACCTGGCAGGGGGAGAATCTATAGTTGGGGGAATCTCAAACTTCTTGTCAAAAGCACTTGTTTTTTGCAGATGAAAACATTATTTTCATAACTTTTAAATATAAACTTCTCCTGTTTGAACAGCTCACGTATTTCATGCCGTTGAGCCTAGGTGTCAGCACATAGTCCCCTTTAAAATTTTACAATGTAACATAACCTCATTTTGTAACATTGTAAACATTTTCAAGATACAGGATCCTGGTTTTTATTACAGGGGTGAAATGGTAATAATCCCCCCTCTTTCCTGAAACATGCAGAAAAACCCTTTAACAAATTAAACGTACACATTCCTCATTAGCTTTAACCTGAGTTTGGTCTCGTGGGCACTGTAAAGCCAGTCCTCCTTTCTCTCTCTCTGAACAAAGGGATGTTAAGAGACTAACAGAGTATTGGAGAGGAAAAATCCTGCCTGACTCACAGCACCAACACATGTTGAGATGAACAGATTCCTGAAACAGCTCCAGTGAATTGAATTTTCACGTATTTGGCATATAACAGCCCGTATTTCAGCTTTTCCTCATTTACTGCACATTTCTCCTCAGATACCATGAAATGTCCTCTGCCCTTGCATGATTGCCACACGTCTAATGTAGGAATTACATCAGCCAGACAACTTTGAGAAATATTCAAACCTTTGTCCCTTCCCCCATGAAAATTCCACATGGGAATTCACAAAAATCAGAACGAGTAGAGGGATAAGAGAAGAACTGATGAAGGATTGCCTCTTTTTTCCCCATAGGAATAAGGATCATGGAAGAGCCTCTCACACCAGCAACAAAAGGATATATCAGCTGGAAAGAACCTGGGTAAGGTTTCTATGCAGCATTATGCTCTGGGAAAATAACAGTACTGCTCGTTAATGGTGCTGCTCAGAGCAGTGATAAACTCTACCAGAAATTGCCGTTCTTGCATGCAATGTGATTACAACACAGGGACACGTCTGAACTATTTTTATTCAACTGGCTGAGGTACTAATAATGTCATAGACTGTGTTCAATCCTGAATGTTCCCACCAGGGATAATAAAACCTATGCCACCACAGCTTTGCCACTAACTGGATAAAGATTTGGCACCATTACGGATGCTGCAGTCAAGTCTTTTACTGCAGCGCAGATGCAGATGTCCAACATGTGGCAAGTTGGAAGCTGGGAGTCATTCAGGCTTTGTGAGAGCCACTGGCCAGGAAGGCCAGAGTGTCGGAAGGGAACTGGGCAGGACTGCCATGCTGCCCGGGGGTTGCCTGTTTAGCCACCTGTAAACTTTCCATGTCGTTACAGCTCTGTACTGCTCACACAGTAGCTAACAGGGTCATAAAGTCAGGAGATTAAAGAGAGTTGAGATCTTATGCTTCAAATGCAACCAAATGTGAGCCTAGATGGCTTCCAGTGCGATGGGACTTAGGTTGTTTAGGGACATAGGATATGATGGGAGAAAGTGGGCAGATACTTGGCTGGAAGGCTGAAAGCACAGGCTCTGTTCCTATGCCATCGCTATTCAGTGAGGGCAAGTGCCGGTTAACTTCCCCGTGCCTCAGTTTCTCAGTCTGGAAAATCAGATATTGATATATCTCTGAAAGAGTTTGAAAGCATTTGATGAACCGAGATGGCTACAATACTAGTGACACCATCATTAATTTTGCAATTTAATATGTCTTTTGCAAATAGATATATTTATTTGACAGCTCTGCATTCTTGCTCTTAACCCTTGTAGGTTTGATTTAAAATTTTTACCTTTGCAGATGGACAATGAACAAGAAGGCCAAAGAGACTTAAAATACTATGAATTTTTTGTGAGCCTCCATTTCAAAATGTTCATAGTGAAATATGGCACTTTGCTCCTCTTGCCACTACATCAAACCTCACTCTACTAAGCACATAATAACAAGCGGTAACATTTCTTTATAACCCAGAAATACTCATGGATGTAGTTTTGTCTAGATGTGCAGGGATTTACACAATTAATACTCAAAAGTATTAATAAGCCTTCTGCATAAATCTCCAGGTGTGGAAAGAGGCTACCGTGTAAGCTCCTTGAGATGGCTACTTACAAGGAGCCTGAAGAACAAAGGATTTGGGGGAGAGTCTAATTTTTATGCAGAAAATTATTATCTGACATTGGAGGGACCCAGAATTACTCTGAATTGCCTTGTGCTGAGCACCCTGCTGCTCTGGAGAACTGGTTATCTGAGGGAGATGCTCTGCTGTGTCGTGGCAGGGTGCCCCAGCAGGTTATCCCCACTTGTTTCACTCTTGACATACTGGGCAAATGGATTCAAAAGATTTCTTTTTTGAAGAGGGGTATTTCCTGTACCTGACCTCAGGTGTGAGAGGTTGACCACTTTTCCCCCAGACTTTCTAAATGAGGATGGTGGTCATACTTCAGTCAGTAAAAGTAAATGGGAAACAAATACATGTGCTACCTCCTTCATAATGCTGGCGTTATTTTCTGTTCAAATCTCAGCTGATTATGCTTTTTCACCCTTTGATAATCAGCATACAATCCAGTAATTGTACTGTGGGGTGGAGTCTTTTCACATAAAGTTACTGAAAAAACGTCTCATTATGTAAAAGTCTCAGCCAAACTGTATACAGGACAGATTACATACACACCATGAAGTTGTCAAAACATTGTGATTTGATTAATGAGGCTGTTAATTTTCAGACTTGTCTCCCATACCGATCTTCAGCCTCTTCAGTCACATCAAGACTTGTGAGGTTAACAATATTCCCTACCAGCCTTAGCATGAGTCTGTCACATTATAAATGACTCTCCCTCAGTTTGCCATGCAGGAACTGTCTTAGATACCTGGGGCAACACGGGAGGAAGTGAGTATATTAGCAAACACTTCACTCTGGCAAGTCATTCTGAATGTGAAATGTCTTTTACCCAGTACGACCAGTGCCCTTTACACTCAGAACTTAAGCTTGCTCCTCTTCAACATGCATTTTGTCTCCTGATGCTTTTAATCCTTAAGGATGCAAGTCCTGCTCACTTCAATCTTGCAGTTCCCTGCCCATCTACCTTAAGTCAACATCCTTTGCAAGAAGAAAATCAGGGAGTTGCTATAAGGTAAGTGAAAATGGTTTCGTATGAATTGAATCCTAAAAATAGCCCACCCTGTTTTGCTTAATCTGAAATATCTGTGTTATTCTGTAAAAGAATCCCAAAGGCATTAACGTTAAGTAAGGAAGCCAGAATGGTGCAGAAATCTTCTTTTCCCTCATTTCAGCCCACCCTTCATACACATAGACACACAGATATGCAAATCCATGATTAGGAGGAATGGTGAAAACTGCTTTTAAGGGTGATCATCAATCATGTCTATATTGATGACCTTTTATTTGTATTTATTTCATGTTAAGCACAGAAGTCTTGGCTGATTGGTGATTTATTAAATCAGTACTATCCACTACTCATATGATTTAGAAACATGAATTACTCAGCAAGCTAGAGAAGTTTAATATTCAGCCAGTCTCATATTCAGCCCATATGCTTCACCTTACAAAATCTGAGATAAAAATGACAGCATGAAGAATTGATATGTACATGACATGTTTTAGGAATTAGACTGTACAGCCCTGCTTTTGCTGATGTCAGTGAGACTACTCATGTGAACAAGGACTTAGCAGCATGGAGATTGCACATAAAGCTCGGGAGAAAGGTTTTACTGTTCTGCAGTATGACATCAGATTGGGACAGCATCTATCTTTCTGCAATAAAGCCAACATAAATAACATGAACAAGTCTCTTCTTACATGATTTTAATGATTTCAATTGTCAGAAATTCAAAAAACCCCTTTTAGCATATGTATGTGAATTAGAAATGCGCAATTCTTGAAGCTGAATCACTTAACAGAATTACAGATAAGCCTTCTTATATTCCCTAAGTGCTTATCAGCCTCACCTAAGGCAGGTTTCTGGTTTTTCTTCAGATTAGTTTTATTTCAGTCAATACTGGTTAAGAATCTGTTACAAATCCTCCAGCCTCTACATGATTCAAATACCTTTGAATATTACATTGTTTTACAAAAACATGTTTTCAAATGTTGTCCAAAGTGATGCTGGAAAGCAGAAATACAATTTCTACATGCAATTTGCACCAGCCTGTCAAAAACAACATAAAAGAGAGAGAAGAAAACAGGATACATGATTTGTTTTGCTATTGTTAAAAACAAGAGGGCATCTCACCTAATAATTTAAATAAGATCCTGTTTCCTGACATTTTTAAAGCCTTTTGATCTCTTTCTTCTGGTTCCTTGGGTTTGGCTCTGTAGGGTGCAGTAGATGGAAAGCTAAGGACTAAATTTCATGCTGCCTATGTCCCCTTTTACTTTGCCAAAACCCCTGTTAGTGAGCAAAACTAATGTTTGCTTTTATGAAGCACCATTCCACTGGAGATGGCAGAGAACAACCTTTACTAAAGCTTTTTAGACATGGGCCAATCTATAAAACTGCCAAGTTCAAATTTTTAATTCTTTGGCCCTTTGTTGAGATAATTTGCCAGTTTTGTTGGCACAAATTAGGGACTGAGATTTAACCTCCTGTAATCTGATTTTGAAAATGAATTTAACACACACTGCACCCCCAAAATAACGTAGAGGTAATGCATTTGTTTTGAAATTTGCTGCACTTGGATATAATGCTAGAAAATGACAAATTTTATCTTTCCAGAGCAAAGACAGAAAGAAAGATACCTTATTATCACTGGTTCTGTGCAAGTGGATAAGCCTGAACAATCTGAAGATAAAAACCTTAGCAGAATATTTGGAACTTGAGCCACAAATCTACCTTATGCCTTTTCTCACTGAATGCAATGTTAACACATTCATTAACTTTGATGGTTGAAGAGATCGGTTAAGAACTTGGAAATATTAAACCATAACAAGAAATTTGTGAAAATAAATACAAAACAGCCATAAGAAATCATAGACATTGGAGCAGACTTCTTTGCTGTTGTAACCCAATTAGTTTTGAAAGAATTTTATGAACCATTGCTATGGCCCCTTAAATTTCCAGTGGGTCAGATATAGTGTAGGAGACTGTAAACTGCTTTGTGGCGAACAGCTCAAAGTATTTGCATTCAATTTACATTTAGAATATGTAACACAAGCTGAGAAGAGGCTGGAAAAGTCCTTTCAGAGAGCTCCATTTTATCTGTATATAGGCATTAACTCACAGTATGTCTGTGGGGTTCGTAGGCTCATTTGGTTTGGCAGAGACCTCTAGCAGAGCCTGCTTCTCCTTCCCCCCTTCACAGAGAAATGCTTATTAATTATTCTCCAAGCCAGCTCTGACAGAAAAGTGTCACTTCTAGCCTTGACTGTCTCCCTTGACAGCCTGCTACTTTGCTTAAGTGATCTCGCAGTTACATTTTTCATAATATTTAACCTAAATATTCCTTGCTGCAGATTAATCCCACTCCTTCTCTTATCAAGCACAATAGCTTCATGGCTCGCAGACAGTATACGTAACACGACACAGGGATCCAAGCGAGGGCTCTTTCTTAGAGTACATGATGTCAAACTGACCTTTGACTCTCACACTTTAAATACATCTCTTGGCATCCTGTGCAAAAGAAAACAGACACCACTTGTTTCCTAAAGATTTTACAACTGGCTTGGGCTAATTAATCAGTCTCCAGCACACACGGCTCTGTGCTTACCTGTCTGGAGGAAGTGCAGATCACAGGAGCAAAGCGAGGTTTCTCAGATCTATCATTCACCAGGTACTTCATTAATTACCAAACAGACAAAGGGAAATCTGTTCGTGGCTGCTTCTTCCTTTCTGCTACCGTGCAGCAATCCCATTACCCATTTGGCTATTTCATTATATGCAAAAGTTGATTTTGGTTCCACGGCCTGTTTCGATTCCTGGTGTAGTTTAGCCAAAGCCAGTGAAATTCCAGTAGGAACAATTTGGCCCACTGTGTTTAAGTATTTAACCATCTGCAGAAAAACCACAAAAGAGACGCCCAAACCAAAACCACTCATTTACATAATAAGGATGTGAACCTACTAGAGCCATGTGAAACTATAATTTTTCACATGTGCCTGTGAATCTTTTCCCAGGCTTTTGCAGAGGGAAGGGCAATCTGAGGGTTGGGAGATATGAAGAGAAATGTGTGGGTGGGGAAAAATGAGGGTTTTAATTTTTTTTTCCTTTTATTCTTTAAGAAGTATGCAGCAATTACTTCTGTATTTTAAAGAAATGGTAAAAATACCCAGAGGTTATACGTCGATGCTTTTCCTTAATGTTTATACAAATATAAATACACAGCTAAAATAAATACAGAAGCAAATGGAATACACCCACCTCTACAATTATAAAAACACTTTCCCATGGGGAAATTTCATTGTATCCCCATCTGTTAGAACTTGGATTGTGCCATGAACCATTACGGCTTATATCCCTTAATTATTTTGCATCATATGAAATGTAATTGTGGATATTCCATGTCTTCATTGCAAATCCTTCATTTTCTTTCATAAAGCTACCTACGTTCCTGGCCTTGTTCTGCATTGTGGAAATTAATTCCCAGGGTTAATTAGGTGTAACAGTGTGAGCCACGGCCCTGATCCCACGGTCTCTGCATGCTAAATTCTCACAGAGATAATAGAACTTTCTCCAGACTGAGAAGAAAAGTGAAAAACGCGCCCATGACAGTCTGCCAGGCAGCTGAGACTCCAAGGGAGCCACGCAGCAGCCATCCTGTGCGCATCCTGTGTGCAGGACCGTGGCAGACACCTTACCCCACAGGGAACCCAAAAACCTACACTCTGCAATCAACCTCTCCTCTCCTTCATTTTGTGAAACTCTGCAGACTTTGGTAGCTGAGAGCATGGTAGTGTGCAGGTTCTGCTGGCAGAACCAAAGATTCTCAGGAGGAGAAAAAGTGTTACCAACAGAAGAATCTCAGCTCTTAAAGAGCAACTTGAAATCTGCAATTTGAAAATATGTTCAAGTCCTTCTCACAGAGCTTTTCTGGTCCTGCTCGCAGAACCTGCATGGTGTCCTCTCCTGCTGTTCCAGCTCCACCAAAGCTGAAAACTGACACGGCTCTATTAATTTAAGTGGAGGCAATTTAACCCGCTGAGGCCTAGCCCAAGGCAAGTCCTCCTTAGTACACCTATAAAAATGTAGCAGTAGGTATATTCAATAGCTGCTTTTATACCTTGCAGCTGAGATGTGGTTTCAAGTGTTCTTCCTCCAGCGAAGAATGTGCAATTTGTAAATTGTGGTGGTTTGACAAAACTTGCAGGAGACCAGAAATCGCAAACTTCCCTATGCATCCTACGAGCAACCACACACCCTGCTTCCAAAGTCTGTACATCGGACTCCTACGAGCAAAGGGAATCCATACTCCTGGGTAGTACTCCTAAAAGAAATAGTGCTTGTGATATTATCAAACGATGAAAATAATAATTTTGTGATTTTGACTTGAAAACGTGGATTTTGTTATTTTTCTAAAACAGCACTATTTCATGTCTTTGAACTCATGCCTGCTTTACAGCTGTGCCCATTTTTGCATACTGCATAGCTGCTTTGACCTCCTATCAAAAAAGCAGCTTCTTATGACAGACGTGAAAGTATCATGAAGGTATTTTCATGATGGTTCAGCAGAAAGCCTCAGATCCTCAAATCCAGCGGGCCAACATAACAAAGAAGACAGACAGCCTCTGTTTGACTAGGCCCTCCTGCCAGAAAAGAGATGATGGATTTCTTACACATCATTTCTCACTCGTTATTAGATATCGTCTAATAGACTCACAATAAACTACAGCAGATGTTTGAAAAGCACATAATTTGCAATTGATTATACACATATATCATAAATCAGACATTGTATAAATAATAGTTGCCCTGCAATCATACTGTTTTTCTGGATCAGAGATTCAACTATTCAATTAATTGTTGAAATTTTATCACCGGTCTTCTACAGTAAATATAACTTTGAGGTACTAGTACCTCCCAGCTACAGTGACGTTTAGGATACAAATCAAAAAGCTGGTCTGTGGCTTCTCTGTGTGCAAGCACGCTTTGCACCTGCAAAATGAATTGACCAGACAAGACTAGCAGCATTTGCATTACTTGAATTTCACCTGCAATTCATTACTTAGCATGGGATCTATTTCAGGTTTATGGACAAGATGTGGTCAGAAAAAGAGAAGGTATTCTGTTCTGCTGTCAGGTAAGGAGGGAAGTCAGTCTGGGGTTTGGCCTCCATGCCTGAATCAGATGGAGCAGGGGAGGCAGCTCAGAGACAGAAACCCAACACCAGGAGCAGCGTGTCATGCTGGAAGGGTTTGAAATAGGCTTCCTCATGCTGCCTGGAAGCTGGAAAAGGAATGGAGGGTTTCTTCTGAAGATTTTGAAGAGAAGAATAGATGCATCATGATCACTTCAGTATTATTCACCCACTTTGACATAATCTTTGTCTCCTGGGTTTGTTCCTGTCTGCTTTCACATGAACTGAGCAGTGTTGAAAATATACAGACATTTCCACACAAAAGGACTCAAATATATCATTTGAATGTGAAAGAGGTGCTAAACAGTGCTCTCATTTAAATGATGCCTACAGCCAAGAGACACAGGGTCTAAGATATATGAGTACAAGACACAAAACCATCTCTACCATGTTTAAAAGCACATTTGTTTAACTACTTCATGCTGAGATTACGTTCAGTATTTTTCCCTAGGCCTGGAGTTGCTAAAACAGAATGTAGCTGACCTTTGGAGTGGGATTTTTGTAAACTAAATAAACTGGATGGCAGAGTATAAAAGTTACAAACCTCTTTAGAATGCCATATGTGAAAATCTTGTAAACAGTCCATAAATATCACCTGCTGCGCAGGACTCACGGAAGCTGCTGCAGAATTCTCTGCTAACATCTTCCTCCCTGAAACATTGAACCATCTGGTAATGACAATTAATTCCATAGCTTTTCTGTTGGCATGTGCCTATAATTATAAAACATGTTATTACCAGCTTCAGTCTGGAACCAACACCATCCCACGGCCTGGGATGAGAAGCACTGACATTGACCAAAATACTGGGGAAGGCTAAAGCATCCACAGAGACACCAGAGCAACGTTCAAATTCCTGTCTTTGGAGGCAACTTTACTGACTTTATAGGTGAACATTTTACCAAGTGTTATGATTGCAAAACTGAGCTCTTACTTTTTCTTCCAGAATCTAACTTCGTGATGAGGAATTTAGCATTTGATCTCATCACCACTGAAGCAAATGGGTTTTTTCCACTAGCAACACAGAGCTGGACCAAACGTAACCGTGCAGCAGTGATTTTAAAACTTGGTAACTTGTTTGTGACTATCTCTGTTATAACCAATTTTCTGAAATAACAAAGCCATTGACTGCTTTAAGAGCTAATTTCTTATTGAGTTAATTTTTGAAATAGATTTACTTTTGAGTTACAGATGCGCAAAAAATGTTTTAAGTTCTTATTCATTGTTATACATAAAACTTCTAAACTACAAAAATTATGTCTTTTTATTTTAATAAATTAGGTTTAAATACTCATTCCTTGGCTGACTTTTATCGTGGGAGTGAACTTTTATAGCTGATATTTAAATCCTTGAAAGTAGAGGCTTATAGCAGAATCTCCAACACATTTCAAACTACTGTGCATCAGTTCTGGCTGGCACTGCTCTAGTTAGCACTCCTTTTAATCTACTGTTTGAATATACTGCTCAAGAAATACTTTAGATTTTAGTAGGCAGAGTAGTTGTGGATCCCAAATGACTTGCCATGAGAAATGGAATTAAGAACAGTACATATGGTTTAATAGCTTTATCATAATGAACAGGCACAAAGGCTGACATTTGAAAGTCATTATCCTCTTGCACAAGCTGGTACAATTATACTTTTAATCAAGAATTTCTACTTCTTTTGTTACTTCCTGCCTTTCCGAGTTCCTGTGATATACAGTTCCCATTTTGGCCTCATCCTGTTTTGCCCTGCTTCTTGTATGTTAAGAAGCCTAGCTCTACTGTAGGCTAGCATTTTTCAAATGCAGCAGCATACAATAAACAGGAAAGATTCCCTTAGAGACACTGTTGTTTTTAGCTGATCAAAAGGCCATTCGGGCATCCGCTTTTTGCTCAATAAAAATATTATTTAAGGAAAAAGAGAAACAACTCTAGATTAGCATTGCGTCCTTAGCTTGGCCAAAGCCTCAGCAAAAGAATATGCTGGCGTCATTACTGCTTAGCCTATTGCTGCCTAAATTCACCCCATTTTAGTTACATAAGGTAGAGACAACAAATAAGATTATAAGTGCAAATGCAGTGTCCTCTATTTTTCCTTACTTTTAAACTACAGAACTACTTACTTACTTGGGGGTTGGACTAGATGACCCACAGAGGTCCCTTCCAACCCCTACTATTCTGTGATTCTGTGTGATTATTATCATTTAGCAAAACGTCAGAAACTTAAGGACACTGCCCTGACAATCTGCCAGGAGTCTATGAACTGCATCCAATTTGCATGTTTCAAGTCTGTGGGAGTTTTGCAGCAACAGGAACTTCAGGATCTGGGCTTCATAACTTGATCTAAGACACAGTCATTGCTTTGACCCTGATTAAGAAAAAGTTCTGAGCTCAGACCTAAATGGATGCATGCAAACAGGTTTCTGAACAAGAGCATTTCATAGTGCCTCATCATCCCTGTGGTGTGGTCTGCAGTGATTACAAATCCTAGCGTGCAATGCTCAGTCTTAATAGAAACAGTCTTGTTCATGTGTTGAAACAGGAACATTTAGGCCTTAATTCAGTCACATTACTAAGCGTGTGCCTAATTGTAAGCACCTGTTGGCTACATTAAATAAAGCGGGGTTCAAGCATATGTTAAACAGGGCTGAGTGCTCAAGTGAGTGAATTGCATTTGCTGAGTTAGGTAGCCTATGTTAGGTGAACTTATACACTGGTATTTTCCTTTCCATTCCCTCCCACTTAGGGATGTTGCTCACATCCTTATGTCCTATCAAGTATCTTTGCTACAGAAGATCTCTAACTGTTGACCACCGTGCTCCTGCCTGCAGTGCATGTGCTCTGCAGGAGTGACTATGAATGCCACCGACCAGCGAGCATCAGTCTGTCAGCCTGCCCCACCGAGATTCAAAAAGACTTTGAGCCAAGCCACAGGAGCTGCAGGTAACACTGCCCAAGCAAACTCAATTTTACACTGTAAGTACATCAGCATGTGATAGATTTTAAGACAACAGTTTCAGTTCTTGAAGAAAATGTTTACTTCTATATGAACAGAACATAAAGGTCTTGTGCTCATTTTCTGTTTTCATTTTCACTCGTAAACCAATTATACCACTTGCTGTGCATTAAGCCTGTGACATGCCAAATGATTTCCAAGCAGCTGCAAGCTTATTTTTACCTCATTGACATGGGCAATACTGTACCAACCCTGGCAATCAGCACTGTGTCCACCATGACAGAAATGAGCTTCTGCAGCTATCTAAGTCTGCCAGTTTTCCTGTGCACTTTGTGCAGCCATTTCTGATGACTTTGGGTAGAATTTATTTCACCTTACAGTAGTTGCCTAAAACCCAGGGAGATACTCTGAGTTAGTTATCCCTTGGCAGTCTGGGGAGAGAGATAAAAGCACCTTGAAAGAATGCTTTATCCTGGTGATCGGTCTTAAGGTGGGACGTATCTTTGCTGGAGGTAACTCTTTCCCCATAAGCCACAGAAGAAGGCCAGATACCCAGTTCAGAGGAGACATACAGATTTTGAAAGAATGAATTAGGTGAAATTAGGTGCTCTTTCTACACTTTCTCACTGTTTTTCTCATAATTGTTTTTAAATTACTCTCACTTATCACTCATGCTCACGCCTTGCACTTCCAGCTACACGGCAACTCTGCAGCAAATACACTGTGTTTATTTCCTACACACATGCCAACACTACTTTCTGCTACGTGTTCCCTCCACATGGCAATTAATACTGTGCAGCACTTCTTCTAACAGGAAGAAGCCTCTTTGGTGGATCACTCTTTCTCAACTGTTTAAAAAGGCATATTAAGCTCTGTTTTGAATCGCCAGATGAAGAGAGAGAATTGCAAAGGAAAGACAGGCAGGAAAGTTATAGACATTAGCAGCGATCTTCTGAATTTTGAATTGGGAATGCAGTTATAAGGGTGGATGAGAAAGGTGTAAGGTTGGGGAAAAAGATGAAATTTCGCTTGTAAGTTTGGCTTCTGGCTCTAACTTTCATGTGTGCATCATACTTTTACTAGACACCTGTGCTTGGGACTTGGCTGGCTCTTGCACCCACGTGGTGTAAAATGGCACAGTAGGACTTTGATCTAGTGCTGTGACCTAATCTTGCAGGAAGGACAACTCTGGCCCTGACACTCTAGGTCTGGGTGAGCTAGCGATTTTTGTGGATGAACATGCAGCAAGTTTGGAGAGTTCAAAAGTGATGGTAGCTGCTCTTCCGGACAGAGCCAACAAAGGCAAGCGCTTGGCAAATACAACCAGTTCCTGCCTCTCTTATCTTTAACATGCTGCCACAGCTTTACAAACACCTTTCAAAGGAAACATGTTGCAGTCAGGCCAAAGTAGCAGTGTGTGCTGCCACTGGTTTGGGCTCACCAGGGTGCTGAAGGGATTGTGCACGTAAGCACGGAGGATGCCGGGCACTCCCAGAGGAGCATGTACTTTGCGTATATCAAAGCAAGCTGCAACCCAGGAGCCAGCCCACAAGGCACATGTTCCTGCTGTCTGCAGCCTACAAAAAGGCCACGAAGCACTCCTGGGCGACTGAGCTACAGATGTGGGAGCTCTGGTTCATGAGCGAGGATTCCAGAACCAGTCTTTCAGATACAAGCTACAGAGATGTTTAAAGTCTGATACACTGCAAATTGGCTGTTTGTTGTTTGGCTGTTGCATGTGACCAAAATGGGTCAGCCCTGTCAAGGGAGGCAAATACAATTCTGTCAGAGTGTAAGTGCTTCCTTTGCTAAGTGCAAACAATTGCTTCTCCTCACTTTGCAGACTCCTCTTCAAGTTCCTTAGGTGGCATTGACAGTTCACAGATCAAGCATGCCAGTGCTGCTAATATTAAAGAAATAATGGGAAGGAAATGTAGGAATGGGGTTTTTTCCCACAGTAAACTTTCAACTTCCACTACAAAGAAATACGCAATAACGTTACCATCTGTGTCACTTTATTCAGGCCAGATCCACATTACAGCTAGAACAGTGTTCCCATGCTGAAACACTGCATCATTATTAGCAATTACCAACATAGCTCCATTATTAGCAAGGGGATGTCTACAGCCAGTTCGCATCGTCTGTGCTGCTTGTATTTATTTTGGAGAAACAATGGACATAAAATGTCTCTGCTGGACTCTGACATGGTGTGTACAAAGGCAGATGTCTGTTGCAATCTAGGGGGTGGACAGTGAGGAGGTGACAGAGGGAACTGCTCAGCCACTGAAACTTGCTTTCATCAGTGTTTCCTTTGGCAAAGACTGCTCAGAAAATGCAAGGGGAGAGGTGGGAGGGAGGCGAAGAGAAGAGGGAAAGAGAGAGACAAAAAAAGCCAAAGATAAAAAGTGTTTTTCTTACTGTAGTTGGTTGAGAAGCTTTTTTGACAGATAATTGCTAATTATTTGAGAGAGACGGGAATTTTTCTGCAGATAACTGTCTCTCATGCCTTAAAACCCTGTAGAATCAGGCTGAAATAGCCTTTAACATGCACTTTAAAAAACCCTAAAAACCAGTAGACAGCAAATGGTCTATTTACACCTCGGAAAAGTAGATACACTGCAAGAAAATATTAATCTCTGTTCAAAACCAGATGCTTCAAGAGCATATTTTTACAATGCCTTTTAACTTAGACACCAATTCAGCTTTCTGGTTATTGGGTCAGGATGCTTAACGGCTGCATCAAACATAGGGCGATGCACAAGTGAAGTTCCCAGCTCAATGACTAGGGGATGAGATCTGCTCTAACATCTGAGCACACAGTTGTGACTGCTTCTCTTCAGAATTTGCCAAGAATGCACATTAAAAGAGGCTGCAGGGTAAAAGAACTACAGCTGCTTGACAGACAGGCAGCAGCCTCATCTTACACAACTCTTGTCTGTACTCCACTGAAATAAAAACAACAGGCTGATTCATAACTTCCAAATTATCCATGCAAGAAAAGCGGATTTTCCCCTGCTATAATGCGAGTGTAGGAGCCTCCATCCTCAGTGCCATGGCGGGGAAATGGTACACAGTGTGCTCGCTCGCTGCAGCCGATGCAGACCATACTCATGAAAACAGGCTTTAACAACTCACTCATTAGGAGCTTTTTCATTGCATGTGCTTGATACAGTCCTTAACAGAAAGCCTATTTTTGATCCTTTTCCCCAGGTCTCAGTCTTGGGCCCATGTACTCTGGGAGGGTTTGCCATGCTGGCTGCAGCCACAACAGCATGTTCTTGCCATAGACTGAGGGGGATGAACAGTGGTGGCTCCCCAGGACAGGGTGGAAGCTGCCAGACACCTGCAGCCTTGGTGAGCTTTGGGCAAAACCTACCTCCACCTGGACCAAAGCTGGCTATTTTGGTCCTAAGTCCCGCCTGCCCTGAGCCCTGATACTAAGATGGCTCACCATCGTGCTCTTTCTTTATAAATGTATTTCTGGGCTCAGCTGAGATGGCAGACCATGACCCAGCAAAGCCCTACAGCCACCATGTAGGGACGGGCTATCCCTCAGCCTTCCTCCTAGGGTGGGCCAACCCTGCATGATATTTCCATGTATTTTAAAATGAAAAAACAGAAAGGAACCTTCTTTTCAATAAAAGCATGAAATTTAAAAATTTAAAATGAATAAGGAGAGCTGGTGAGAAACTAGTATTTACTTGAGCAGAAAGGCTGGGATAGGCCATGAAATAAAGGTTCTGAAACACCCTAACTAGGTCTTCTTTGGTTTTATGAAAACATTTGGGTTTACACAGATTGCTTCATTCTAGCCTTTGTATTATACAAAACGCAATCCCTTTGAGTAGTAAGTTGGACAAGATGATTTACTAAGGTCCTTCCAACCCAAATGATCCAATGATAGAATGAAGCATATTTAACACAGCTCAGTAAAATACTATTTTCATACAAGAACAAAAGAAAAATAACCAAATTAAAAAGATGTTTCAAATTTTATTACCAAAAAATGAATGAAATTCATGTCAAAAATTAAATTGAATGGGATACCACTCTGCTTTCCCGGGGAAGAGAACCGGACAGTCTGAATTTAAGCCATTCCATGGCAATTGGCCTCAGAGCCAGACAATGGACTTTGTCTGGTTTATATACTACATGTTTACAATAATACTTCCTATTTTGATTTAAACTAGTTTTTCCCATGAAAAACATTTTTTTCTGCAAAAGTCTTAAACTAGTAGCAAACGGTGTTGCGTTTTTCAGTGCAGTTCCCACACAAGCAAAGCCCACCAGCCATCTAAGTAACACGTCTGCTGATGCTGGGACTGAACTCATCTGGAAAATTCTTGTAGTACTTTTCTGGCAAAAGCTATATAAGAACATACTTTACTAAAAATGAATTTTCCCTCCAGGTTCCTTAGTGGCAATACAGCAAAAAAGGTGTTCCTTGGGATACAATAAATAAGCATGTGCACATGTATATGTGCAGATGTGTGAGATTTCTCCAGCACAGAAACATACAGTTGAGGTTACAGCAGTGACAGTTCCATTATAATCCCATTTTCACGTGCTCAGAGCTTTCTGAGCTGTATTATTTTGTCACAGAGGTTTACATTTGGCCCCTAGCTCATAGGTGATATTTTTTTGAGGTTTCACAAAATCTCTTAATCCATTTTTGAGTTACCAGAGGGTAAAGAAATGCTTTTCCTGCCCGTTAGATTCTTGTAGCCCTGTTATGGCATTGATTTTTACACAGAACTCTCTGCAGAGTTTAATAGCAATCAGCAGCCTGATGTGCCTTAATGACTTCCTCTGTGCGTTCAAAAAATGGCTAAACTTGACAAGTTGAAACCTTCCAAGGGGCTAGCGCTCATTGAGTAATAGCTCCAAGGTCAGTTTGGGATTATTATTTTAAAGTAACAACAGAATAAAGACATTAAGGTTTTCTTTAGTTTATAAAAATATTTTGAAAATTAGTTTTGTCCTCAGAACAGCCCCTGAGTTCAGAGCTATATGGTCACTTCTCAGCTTGTGCACGTCAGATTAGACCCACTGCAGTTATTGTAACTGCAGCAGGGAAGGATCCAAACCGCAAAGGAAATACAAAGCAGTCAGTCACAACTTCATTGACTTCATTAGAAACAGGCAGACACAAAAATGGTATAGTTAGGTGGAGGATGGGACCCTTAATGACAGTGATGTTAGCTATTTTGCACAGTATTGTTGTGTGGTATTTGAAAGAGAGCAATCCCCTGAAAACATAAGCCTGCACACCACGTAAAAGAAGATGGCATTAAGAAAGCTTCTTCTGACTCAGTCCACCTTGTTCATCTCCAGCATGCCTACCAGGGGATAGCAGTGAGACAATGTAACGATCCAGCAAGGCCAGTGTGATCTTTGTCCCAAATATGCCAGCAATTTGCAGATCAGGGTCTTCCTGAGCCAAAAGTCATGTCCTTGTGTTTAATGGCTTTCAATCAATTTTCTTCTCATCGGTGTAAGCTGGCTTTGAAGCCAAGCAAACATTTAGCCTCCCTAACAATAGGACTCCTAATGCTATTTCCTGTGTACTCTGAGATGAGGGTGGTAAACTCAGAGGGTTTTGGTTTTTTCTGGGACAAATTTTGCTTCCTGAAAGTTTTCATCATGCAGTGAGGGATGAAGAAACATAGCCAAGCAGTCAAATCAATATAAATTGATACTTCCATTTCCCTTTGATTCTGTTTTTCTTCTATAAGTCTATCACTTAAGTGGGAGTTTCAGGGCTGTGACTGAGAACAGAAGCAGCATCAGGAAGTTGGGACTTTAGCAAGAATCCAACATTGCCAGCTCTCATGATTCATGAAATTTGGTCACAGGTTTTAAAGCATCAGCTGCTGATATCATAGTATTGCCAAACTTCTCATTTAAGGCGAAGGAATTTTCTGGCTATTATTATCACAGAGGAAATCCCCCAAAATATACTAGATGGAAAACAAAACCAAAAATAACAGTACTTTTTGAGATACAAGGATTTTTATAAAGTTTCACGAATTTTTGAGGCCTGGCTTACAGTGTCCAAAACTTGGTGTGGACAATATTGAGAAAGAAAAATACTGTGTTTTACTCAGGAGAGTGTGAGCTTTCACATCACCTATAGAGAGGAGACAGGGAAGGATGAGGCATCAGGTGGAACAAGCAAACCAAAAAACAGACTGAAACATTCCAAAAGGAGGTTAAGAAACAAGGTAGATGACCTAGCACAGTACTTCATGCATTACATGTACTCTACCAAGAGAAAACAGGGTAATTTTTTTTTTTTATTTCATCATTGTTCTAGCAGTATGAATTAATTTGAAAACTCATGGGCCTCTTTGCTCCCCTACACACACTGTGTGCACTGGAAAGAAAGTAATGTTCAAATGGAGAAAAAGTCTGTGAGATACACTGGCACCAGAAAAGAGCTCTTCAAAAAAGTTTTTTCTGCAGCCTAAAATAATTTCTTTTCAGTTCAAGGGAGACTGGGGTCAAATTTTGCCATTGACTTGAAGGAAGCCAGAACTTCACCTTATGTGCAAGGATGGGGAATGCTCCCCCCTACAGCAGACAGAGCAGGCCCAAGATCTTCGTGTCACTTGCTTCCACCCAGTAACAGCTTTATAGAAGTAAGAACAAATAACTTAACAGCTGCCCAAGGCAGCTCTAAAGTGCTGCTTTCCCTTACTGCACATGAGAAGACAGCCATTAGCGTGCTGCTGCTAGGTTCACTACTCCTCAGAGGACACTGCGTTTGCAGAATGGCCTGGTTTTGTACTGGCAACATGCACATATTTGAAATTGCTTGCATTTGGATGCTGTTTGGTGCTCAGTTTTGAGTTAGTGCTGTGTCTGTTATAGATTCTTCTCATCACGGATAATGTGTCTCTTGTGAGCATGAGTCCTACTCTTAATTTTTGTTTGGATAACACTTCCCTCTGAAAGTCAAAAGATTGCCACATGCATTTTTACACAGCAGTATATTGTTAAAAAATAATTAACAGCTAGAAGAGGAAAAAAATACAAAACAAGGGCAAGTAACTACTATACTGCACAACATTTCCACCCAGCAGTCTCTAGGGGCTTCACAAAGAAGTGCAGCCTCAGATATTTGCAAACCAGAGAAATACTATCCTCTCTAAGGAAACTGAGGCACAAAGCTGATGATTGACTGGCCCGAGATCAAGCAGTCTGAGAGCGTTAGCGCTGCTAACAGCCACAGTGCCCTAGCACCTAACCCTGTGCACTTCTTTAAAGCTGTTAGTGGAAAGGAGGATTTGCACACATGACAGAAAGACTTGGGTCTTTATTCCACCTACTTTTAAGAAGCTCCTGCACATTCTGCAGGAGTATTGAAGTCTGATCTTGCTGAACGGCAAAACTTTGACTTCACTCGGAGTTAATGCCATTTCAGCTACAATACTGGCCTTTCTTCCGAAAATTTCTAGGGAACTGTAGAAATGTAGAGTCAGCTCCTCACTCAGCTGATATAAATCATTGATGCTCCACTAACTTCAGCAGAATGATCTTTGGACAAATTAAGATTATGGACCACAACAAGCAGCTTCCTTTCTTTACATATTTAAATCAAAATTATCTGATACCTTTCAGATGAGAAAGAGCTGAAGCTGGGATGTGGCAAGAAGGATATGTTTTCCTTTCTAAGCTGAGCATATGGGGACATGCAAAAGTTACCCCGTCATCAGATGTTTATTTTCAGAGCACTCAGAGTTTGATTCAGAGTGTCAGCTGAGCTGTGGTTACACCTATGAGCATGTTTTTACTTTGTAATGTTGGGGGTGGGGGACGGAATAACTAAGAAAAGGGATAAACTACCTTGGACGTCATATGGAATATCACAGGGTGAGAGTGTGCATATGGACAATTTCCATGGAGTAAGCGAGATGCTTGAAGGTCACACCAGAGTAATTCATCTAGCTGCCTAGTGAGGCAAGTTCAAAAAAAACCTTCCTGGAAAGGGTAAGCTGCAGCAGGCAGAGGAACTGCTTAGCTTAGACACTTTGCCTAAGGTTTTGTTCAAGGCGTAAAAGCTGGGAGAAAATGGATGTGTCAGTAAGTCCCCCCTAATATGCACATATATTTATACGTCTATATCATAATTTGCAACTTGCAATCAGTATGCAATCTAAATAATATTTGCTAATGAATTTAGCTAATGCAGTATCCAAGAACCTGTACTAGCATGTGACTTCTTGTTATGTAACACAGAATTAGGTCTATACATTGTTTTTACAGACACTTTAGCTACACCAGTTTAGAAACTGTTGTAAATACAGCAGTACGGTCCCTGCTACAAACGGCTGACACTAGCAAGGTTTATTTCTACAGAAGTACTGACATAAGACATCTTCATACCAGAATATATTTATCACACAGTGTGTGCTGAATTGTTTTAACTATGCACAAACAAAATTTTAACTGAAATCATTCTATCAGTATGAAAATCAGTAAATGAAGACCAGGCTTTAGAAGACAAAGATTCAAGTGTCAAGGAGTACACAAGTACGGTTTTAATTAAAAAGTGTAAAAATGTGCAAAGTAAAAATGTAATAGCCAGCAGAAGGAGCCTAATTGCCTGAGAAATGTGGACTGGGTGTTGGAAGCAAGTTTTAAGTTTAGTTTGGGGGAGAGCTATTTGTGTGGGAAAGGCTGAAGAGCACTGGTTTCTTGAATAATGACATGCTATGATGGGAAGAATGGAAAGCAATTTGGACACTATTAGCTACACTGTTCAAGCAATAAGGAACTTGAAAATGATGTCAGAGAAATGAGATAAAGAAGGCTATTATGCTGTTTGAAGGACCTCATCTAGTATAGCTGTGGAGGATAGATGAAAATGGAAACCAGTAAGGAACATAATTTGATATGCTTATGGGATTTTGTTTGAGCTATTAGCAGGTGCAACACTATTGGCATCGGTGGAGCTGTCTTCACTTGCTTCGCAGCTCAGTGTGGACCTGTATCTATTCTACACACCTACATGATATAGTGTGTGTGCTTTTGAAACATAACAGAAAACTTTTGAACTGCATGAGGACATTAGACTACACAGAGTGGTTAAAACATGTACCTGCTTTAACTGCTTGCCATCTGAAATACAAGGAGATGAACCTAAAATGTCTGCTGTAAATGCATGTAAAGAAGTTTTGGATTTAAGCCCAGATATGAATATACAAATAGATAAAGTTTACAGAATTGTGACACAAAGTCTCAGGGGTTTCGTGGGAATGTCAAAAGCCACTCAGCAATCAGAACATATGCCTGCCATGTTGATACATCTTACGCCTCTGTCCAAAAACAGACTATGGAGATGGCTTTGAAACAGAAAAAAAGAGCTTTTATTTAGGAGCTACCTTTGCATATCTTTCCAGACTTAACTAAAGCTACTCAAATGGAGCTACAGCCTAGGATTTCCTCTAAGAAGGGTTTTTAGCATGAGGGACATAAGCCTCTCATTTTGCATCTGGCAAAGTGGAATGATCGCTATGGAAATAGGCAGCGTAGCCTACATTCTGCATGGTGATCAAGCTAAAGCTTTTCTAAATTGCTGATCTGATTCCCTTGTTACAGATGAATACATCAGAGGAAAGTCAGTAGAAGCTGTCTGGCTTCATAACAGATTGGCACAAGATTCTACAACAAGGCAAACTTTGATTCTTACCCAAGCACTTAGCAACTTGTCCCAAACCTTCACTATTATGAGAAGAAATTATAACTTATTTATGGTGATTTATGAATTCAGGGGACATAAAAGAATGAAGCTGAATTTTCTACTGTATTGTAAATGACTCTGCAAGCAGCTGAAATCCATTGTTATAAAAAGTAACCATTACTTTGTGTAGTGCCATAAACGTATGTCCTAGCTATTAGCCCTGCACAAGTGAGTCTGTTGTTTTAATTGACTTCAGCGGGACTGTTTATGTGAATAAGATGAGCAAAACTTTGGCTGTGAGAGGGCATTTCTCAAAGCTTGAGGCAGAATAATCACACGGGCATGAACAGACCTCTCTATTTTTCCCTAGGTTACCAACTTCCAGCTTAAGAAGGAGTGTTGTAAAAGAAAAAAAAACAGAAAAGTACCATCTGTATCTTCTTTTCCAACACAAAAAGCAGCGGGGCACAGACCCAGCACTGAGCTGTGAGGGCAGTGCGTTCCCCCCCTGCAGTGGGGTGCTCCAGCCCCACTTTGACCCCACAGCTCTGATGGGCTGTGTCTTCACCCGGGGGCATGGAGCAGCCCACAGCACAAACGTGCGATGGAGCCCAAACTGCTGGGGGTGTAAGGAAGGGAATAACCCAGGCTCTCGTGTGGTATGATGCTCGGCCCATCTGTATTCAGACGAGGCGTGGGGCACGTGGCCACTGCAGCTCCACATAGCTGGAAGGCAAAAGAAAACTGCCCAGTTTCTCCTGTACAACAGCTGGTTATTGTGCTTATGGGATGTGCATAGTTTCTTCTGGAAGAAATCACCACATCAAATGGGTGTTTCTTCCACATATGGAGATATTTTCTCAATGGTCCTTTTGAGCCATTTAAATTCTTCATTTTATAGCATTACGTAAAATACTTGTAATGCTATTACCATGCAAGATGAGTCTAAATATGTACAACCCTTTTCTGTTTAAATGAACTATTATAAAGCTCTCACAGTGCACAACTATCTTTGCGGATCACAGAGTTTCACAGTACCTTATGTGTGAGAAACAATCAGAAATTTGATTTTTTGAGGTTATGTTTTTAAAAACCTTTGATATTGCCCATGAAAATCAATTTCCTCAATGGAAGTTTAGGACTTGGGAAGGGGGTTATTCTCACATTTTTGTGAATTCCTACAGAAAAGAAAATGACCTATGCTCCCCAAAAGCTGGCAGGTGACTTATTAAACTTCTCTCAAACCTCCTTCAGGAAGTTCATTAAAACTCTCTTTGGAAATGGCCAGGTGCTTTCTTCCCACAGTGCAAGAGGGAAAGCTGTCACCCTGTTTAAAAAATTGTTTGGTTACTTGGGATAGAGAAATAATCATTATACCAAGCTGTGTGGTTTTGTGATGGAAAACTGTGGCTTGGTGAGAGAAGTGCCAAGGTCAATGCAATGAAAGACCCACAGTGAACTCAGACCTGGTTTCAGAAGTCAGTGGTGGATGAAGGTCAGGAGAACAAAGTCTTTTCTGTGGTTCATTTGAAAACACTTTTTAAGATTCTGGATAAAAATAACTCTCTGGCTTGAGAGAGTTTTTAGCTTGGAAAAAATATAATCAGAAAAGATTTTTATACGTTTTGTGAGGACTGCTAAGGCTGACAAAATTACCTTGTTTGACACTGGATCCTGGCCTAAATACTATGGCCAAGTCAACTAACAGGAAAATAGTAGGGCTAAGCCTTTTTCATTCTTTGTTCTGCCAAACCACTGCCTCTTGCAATCAGGATTGATTACAAACACCCAATTAAGAGGCATTTGGAACATGATCTGAACACTAATCCTCTCTCTTTTTCTCTTTATACCTAATTATCAGCCTTAAGATGGGTATTAGCGCTTTAATTAGTAGATTTACTTTAGGAACTTCTGCATAAACTAAGAAATCTATACTATATGCACAAATGTATGTATATATGCACAGTCTTAAATAGGTGTATGTAAGACTTAAGACTATATCCAGGTAGTTCTGTGTGATATGTAAGTCTAGACATATACATGTGAGTGCATGTATATCCTGGTTTCAGACATAATTTCATTCTTTGGAAATACTACAAAAGAAAACAATTGAATTTGGTTTTACATCAGCTGTATAAAAATCTCTATATCATAATTATCAAGTTATGATCCAATGTTATAGCTTGCAATAAGCTATAATTAAAAAACTAATTTTCAGCAACACATAGATTTTTGTTTTAATTACATTAGCCCAGGAGAGGGGGGTGGAGAGTAAAGCAGGGTGGGATTGACTGAAAACATATTGAGAGTTTCATGGGGCTAATGCCAGCAGCTCTGGGTTTCAATTCAGAAGGGACTCAGCCCTCTGTTCTGAATTTGTCTATCTCTGTCCACGGAAAGGATGAAGGATTAGGCTCATGGGAATCCATATTTGACCCTCAAATTTTCTCATGTCTGAAGGACATATGGTTGTAGTACATCAAGACAGAATTCTCCCCACAGTTCACTTAACTGTCTGGATTAATAGTAACACCTCCATATGATTGTTGTTATAATTTTAATGCACTACTTTACAGAGACCGAAGTCCAGACTCCACACTGCCAAGGAATGCACCCATACACATAGCGTGCAAAGCCAGGCTCTGCATCTAACACCTCACCTCCGAACGCAAGCGAGCACAGACTCTCTAGCTATGACCAGGCAGTTTGGCCATGGTTTCCTTAATACCTTTTCCTGAGAAAACTCAAACCCAAACTGCTACTCTAAAGGAAAGAATTGTTAAACAGTTTGACAATAGAGACTTTCACAAGAGTTGGCTGCTTGGGTAAACAACAAGTCAGTCAGTTTATTACGCTGTGTAATCGGAAAAACAATGTAATTTCCAACTTCTTTCAAGACTCTAAAGCACAATAACAGCATTATCTTTAGACACCTGCATCTGATACTTGTATGCAAATAGACGCTGCACCATAGAATCATAGAATGGTAAGGGTTGGAAGGGACCTTAAAGGTCATCTGGTTTCAACCCCCCTGCTATGAGCAGGGACATCTTCCGCTAGATCAGGTTGCTTAGAGCCCCATTCAACATCCTGTAGCAAAGAGCACACGCTTGTATATACTTTCACAATCCAGAACCTTTAAGTTAAAGTGTTATTTTTGTGTGTGTCTGCGGTAACAGGCTCCCTGTCTACTGGCTGTGGCTGAGGGACGCTCAGGCCTCAGCCAGCCTCCTGGGGTGAGGCACACCATGGGGTGGCTCCAGAGGTGTGGGCTGGCCGCTTTAGGTAATTCAAATCAGAGCGAACACGGGACCGTGGGCGTTCCTGCCGCTGCCCTCCGCATTCCCACCTGGCTTGGGTGTCTCGTCCTGAGGCAAACAGCTCCAAGCCGGACACTGATGCCCAGAGGAGTGGGGCCAGGCCATTAAAACCATATTTCTGTTTGAAAGCTCAGAAGCCTTTGTTCCTTCAGACTTCTCTGCTCCATCATTGTCAAATACGGTCAAATTGCCTCTCACAGGCCCGAATGAACGTGCTCCTTTGCTAGCTCTGCTGCTTACCTCGCGCTGCCAGCTGCAGTCACCTCACGGCCTGCTGCGCTCAACAGCGGCGGAGGGAAAGGGAATTAGGAAGCTCTGACTGACATTCACCATCAAAACAGCTAATACAGTCACAAACCCACCCCACAGGGCCTGTGCTGCACCCTCCCTCACAGCCTTAAAGAATAACAGGAGATAGCTCTGTGGCAGCGGAGAGCCAAATTCCCATTGCTTCCAACGATTACGGGGCTGCCCCAGGCCCAGACCCCCCGTGACACCCGAGATGTCCTTGGTGCCCTTTGTGGGAGCAGTTCAGGGCTGTTAAGGCCAGAGTCAGGCTCTAGCTGCACCGCTGGGCAGGAAGAAAGCAGCGATCATGTCCACAGCCACGGACAGGACCCTTCTGACAGGCAAGACTTGATGGGCAGCCCGGTGATGTCCTTCAGAGACGGCTCTCCTCCGGACAGGCAGCTTCGAGATGTGCACCACTGCATCGCCATGGCAGCTCGCTGACACCCGGGGCTCCTCTCACTCCCATCGGCCCAACCCAAAGGGCTCAAACCGCCTCCGCACGAGGGAAACACGAGGCACAACGCCTGCACAAAGCAGACCTTGCTGCATGGAAGAGTAGGAACCAGGATTTAGACAACAGTAAATGAAGGCTTAAACTTTGCAGGAACTAAAGAGAGGCTGAGCTGTGGCTTGCCTTGCTCCTGTTTATTTTAACAGCCTCAGTTTGTTATACCTACAGATTTATAGCATAAATCCATTGACATTATTTAGAAATAAAATGGATGGATGAATTTCTAACGTCATTAAGGTCTATAGGAGTTCCGTGGGGCTACAGTTTCACTCTGTAGGTCTGGATAGCTATGCTTTCCTCCTTACTGAAGGATCTAGAGGAGCTGTTTTCTTCTATATAAACAAACACAGGTATTTTTTGCTCTGCATTCTATAACTGCCTGCAGTTTCTATACAGCTCTCAGCGTAACTAATCCCTGGTAAATGCAATGCAAAGAATAATTATCTATGACATCTCTCCTTCTACAACTCGAAGGTTTCCAAAATGGGCAGTTTTTCCATTCCAAGTGATTTGGCAGCATTGTGTATATGCTCTGTAATTGTCCAGCAAGGATACGTCTCTATGTCTGTAGATGATGACCAATAAAACAATTGTGCTGTGTGGTATATCTAGGAAAACCTTGTACAACAATACAGTCAAGTCTGGCAACAAAGTCAATAATTTGTCAGTAAGGAAACCACTATTGGGCTTTCTCTACCCAACGCTCCACCTTTCTTAAGCCCTTTTCTTCTGAAGCTTCACATTCATTTTCTTAATGTTTTTAACCTAGTGTCTGTGAAATTTTTATTGCTCCCTAGATAATGACATCTGATCTGAATGTAACCACACACCTCTTTGCTCAGCAACATTTGTCACAAACCATTATAAATTATCATGCTGATAGTGTGCATTGCTGGGAAACCGGAAAAGTTCCATGAATTCAAAGTACTGTATCAGTGACATTCTTGTTTATTATCTAGGTATAAAGTTTTACTAGATTCAAGATGGCTACATTTACACAGTAGGATACTTCAGCAACACGAGACTTGTACAGCTTGCACTAAGTGCTGAAAAGCATTTACCACATGCAACAAACTCTAGAGCATTTTAACTAATATGTAGCCATATGTTTTGTCTCTTCTACTCATTTTAACCGTGTTCCTGACTCCAGAAATGCATGGCTATTATTGGGGCTTGCTTGAGAAAAGGCAAAACAGCAAACAGAAACTACCTTTCCCTTAAAGTACAACCATAATTTCTGTTTCTTGGCCTCCTGAAGAGGAGGCATAACACTCATTAAAGTTAAAAGTTAAAAAGAGACTGCGTATTTTTTCATTATGCATGTCCTTGATAACAATCTGTGGTTGACATGACTGTATACTTCCCGTCGAGACCCAGTATTTCCATTATGCTGGTTCAGTAGTTCTGGCTAGAAGATTTTTTATTAGATGAACCTAGCTTGTGTGAACATATTTTTAATTATTTGCGTATCTTTATTCTTCAAAACTGTGAAAGTTGAGTCCTTTGGAATGCCTCCAGAGAAACAGGAATTTTCACCATGTTTGCTTGAAATTTAAAACAACTCAAATGGTTCTGATTGTCAGAAAATCATACATACATGAATTGTTTTAGGAGTCATTTGAGAAATACTTATTCATTAAAGTATAGCATAATCACTAGGTAAATCAAGGGCATATTTTTAAAATGAATTCCAAACCCTAGCATACAAAGGGACTAACTGGGAACAGCTTCAGTATAGTTAATGCTTAAATTTGCTGCCTTTTTTTTTTCTCAGGAGGATCAACCTTTCACCAGTTTTACATTTCAATACATCTACCCCTCTATATAAAATAGTATTTCAAGAAGTTAGATAAGGTCTCTTGATTTTCTTGTTGGCATTACAGAACAAGACGGTAACCCTTCCAAAGTCACATCATTTCCCACCTTGGACTCAGGAGGTCCTTGTTGTTAAAGTTGTTTTCAACGCTAACTAAGGCCTAAGATGCAATGAACAGCATTATAAAGAGGATTTTGGGAGCTAGGCCAGCAAGCTAATCTTCTCCTGTAGTCTACTCTAATTGTATGGGGCATTTTTTGTTCCCAGACATGAATTCCCCTATCTCTCATTTTCTATCTGCATTTGATATTTAAGTGCTTATTAATTTCCAGTGCTAAACCATTCAATAAACTGGAGTGTAACCTAAATTGCACATTTCTAGATTGCAGACTGAGTTTCTAATAAACTAAATATATTAGGAAATCAAAATGTACTTAGCCACAAAACCAAAAAGTCTTGTGACATGTTTTATTTCATTAATCTCCTGTTGTACCCAATATTTGGTACAAGGAATGTGAATTTTGCAAGTAGACACTGACATTTCAAATCACAGAGACTGTTGACAAATTTCTGTTGCGGAAATAATTTTTTCTTATTCTGGTCCTAAGCTTTTTGGCACAAATACAATCCCTCTGAAGTTAAAAAGAGCAATTTTAAATGTAAGTGAAGTAGCAGCTGAGTAATTTAGCACAGCCTAGAAGATTAGCATTTCAGCATAGACCAAATAATGGTAAAGTCATCACGATCGCACACTGCAAAGACAATGCAAACAACCCTGTTTAGAGACTTCCTTCCACCCACTACCATCTCATTACTGCACTGGGCCCCTTTCACAGTAAGAAATAATGCAGGAGAGAGAGTGGACAATGAATATTGAGAAGGGAGCAGCAGAGGGAGGGAGTCAATCTCTCCCCTGGACCCGGTTCAGCTCAGTCTAGCACTGTTTAGCACAGCACTATGCCACAAAGATTACTTGTTCTTCAAATAATTGTATGCTGTACACCACTTTACTGCTGTCAAAGACCATGTTGGTTTTACAGCGTTGGAAAAACATGCATTGTAGCAAGGAAGAAAAAGGATTTGACACTGAAATATGCTTGGTTTAATTTCCTAATCTCTATCTAAGAGACAAAGAGAGACGGACAAATGTTTTAAAGCATTAGCACTGTCCCACAGAACGAAAGCAAAACCTGTATCAAGAAGACACAGGGAAGTGAAAAATTGCCTGAGTACAATAAATTAAAAATTAAAGAATGGGAAGTCAGCGTGTGAACATATGGTGTGAATATGAGCTGCAGCTCCAACACCACAGTAAAAACTCATTTTAGTGAAGAGTCAGTTTAGTTTTATGAGCACAGGCTTTTCCTGCATTGTCACTCAGCTGTGGTACTGAAATGCTGATGTGTACGAGATTATAAAAAAAACAACAAAAAAGCAACTAAGCACCACACTGCATCATTAAAGAACTTCATTTTAAGGGAAATCAATAATTGTGATCTAAGTAATCAATTTATTAAATAATAGGAACAAAGGTGTGCATGGTAAAAACTAAGTGCTAAAAATTAAGTCGCTCTCTTTCTCCAAGTCCAACACTCTAACCCCATGGCCTGTTACAACCAGTCCCAACGATGCTGAACATCCTTTCGCAGGACCAAACCTTGTAAAACCTCGAATACTGCCACGAAATGCCAAACACCAGTGGCCATTGAGCTTACCCTGTTTCTGACATGCAGGGAAGACCTTGACTGGCAGCATTAATGAAGAGTAACTCTCTCTTGCACTTGCCACAAGGGGATGAAAAGCCCGTAATACTCAAGAAATTTTAAAATAATGAATCACTAAAATATTTTCTTCATGAAACAAGTAGGCTGAATTTAGAGGGCATGTTGAAGAGGGGAATGCTCTGACTACACGTTGCCTTGCGCAAGCTACGCAGTTTACAGATTTGGGGAGAAGTGGGGAACAGCTCCTGGGAAGCTCTGACTCCCCTTCTCCCTCTGGGAGACAGACCGACAAAGGGGGTGCAAGCCCAGGGGAGCGAAGGGACCCTCGGCTAGCCCCTTCCTCCGCTCAGGGCACTGCAGCAGCGCAAGAGGAGGGGGGCAAGGAGAGCTGCTGGCTTTAAATCCGCAGCAAAGGGGGAAAGGGAGAGGTCTGACCCTCAGCCCTGCAGTCAGCCCGCTGCCCCGTAACGGGCGAGCCAGCGCCAGGCTAGCTCTGCATTCAGAGGATTCGGCAGTTTGCAAGTTGCCTGTTTCTGCTACAGGCTGTTTGCAGCTGCGCGGGCACAAAATGACAAGGAACTATTTTATTTACTTTTTTTTTTTTTTTTTTACAACTCTAGAGACTCACTCCAAAAAGCAAGCAGGCCAGAAAACACGGGGCGGTGCCTCACCCTAACCGCGGCCCCGCGCACCGTCGCCATCCTCCCCTCGGGCAGGCAGCGTTCAGACACGCTTTACAGAGCTCCCGAAGCTGCGAAGGCCTTTTCAACACCCCCTCCCCCGCCCCAGTCCCGCAGGATGCTCCGCCGAGCCCCTCCC
>Ga0065711_1030001_pt1 | contig 34108 bp, 20 predicted proteins | sample Hoacrofraction12_FD_59098 | JGI IMG/M metagenome (GOLD analysis project Ga0065711, IMG submission 59098) | Hoatzin crop microbial communities from Cojedes, Venezuela - Epithelial fraction 12 v2 (version 2) | ecosystem: Host-associated > Birds > Digestive system > Esophagus > Crop | place...
GCGCCGGAACGCCGCGCTGCCTGCCGGGAGCGAGGCGCGGGCGCCGCCGGATGGCGTCACTTCCGCTCGCGGCGGCGACATCTTGGCGGCGGGCGGAAGAGGCCGGGGGGAGGAGGAGGGCGAGGGCGGAGGGTGTCGCGTCCTTTCTGGTGCCTGCAGGGGTCGGCTGGGCGGCCGAGGGAGGCCGGAGGGCGGGCCCGCGGGCGGGTGACGGGGAGCGGAGGGGCTCGGGGTGCCGCCGCCCATGCGCTTCGCCCCGCAGGTGGTGGCCTCCGTGGTGCTGCTTGGCTGGGGTTTCTTCCTCCGCGGGCCACGGGCGGCCGCCGGCGGTGCTGGAGAGCCCCGGCCCGGGGGCTGCCCTAGGCCGCGGCACAGCCCCCGGGACGCCGGCGGTAGCTCGGCCGCGCCTCCGAGGGCAGCCGGGGTCCGTCAGGAGGCCGGAGGAGCCCTGTGGCCGGCTGGGCATACGGAGCGTGCGTAGCCTTTAGGAAGGAGAAGGCAAATAAAGCGTGAGCAGCCGTTGGGAGGAGGATCTCTCTCGCTGATGTGTCCTAGCGGGCGTCGGCGAGGGGCAGAAAGCTGCAGAGAAGGCGCCGCCCGCCGCAGCAGCCGTGCGTCGCACCCCGGGACAGGCAGCGAGCGTGAGCACGGTGCCTTGGCTCCTCGGCAACCGGCGCGGACTGCCGTTGGCGAGCGAAAGCCCACGTGCCTTCACCGGGCGCCTGAGCGCCCGCGCGGCCCTGCTGTCCGCCTGGCTGCTCTCACCACGCTCACCCGTGCGCGGCAGCGGGCCCAGCCTCGAGCGAACACCCATGCGCTGCCGCGCTTACCAACAGGTGCTCCGCACCCGCAGGGCTCCCCCGGCACCGCCGTGGGCCTGTGCCCCGTACCCTGCTCGCCACCTGGCCCAGCTCCAGGTGTCAGGAGTGACGTCCTCGCCTTTTCCCTGGTGTCTGGGGGAGATGCAACCATGCCGGCTCCCCAGCATGCAGCACCAGGCTCATGGGCTGTAGCCTGCAGCCCTGCTTCGCGTGCTGGTGCCAGGACTCACTCGCGTTACTCACCCCGGCTCCCCCAGTAGCTGCACTGGGGGAACACATACTGGTCCTGTCCCAGCGGCTGGGGCTGAGTCCCACACTGTCACTTGTGCCCTTTGCCAGCACCAAGACCCTGACCCACTCCCATCACTGGCACAACAGCAGCGATCCATGTCCATAACGGTGCTGCTTGTCCTAAATGCTGTGTGGGTGTGTTGGCTCTTGGGCGAGGTGGGATCCACTCCCAGAGTCCATCTCTGGAGCTTCCGGAGGCACCGACATGAGGAGATGGAAGGTGACCCCAGCTCTTCACAGAGGGATTTTCACTTACGAGCCAAGCAGCAGCTGCTCTGGAAGTTAAATGGATCTGTTCTGGGGTACTGGGAAGAGCAGAAGTCTTGTGGCTTCTCTCCCATGGCCCGCACTGGCCAGCAGCACCCGATCCCACCCGCAGACCTCTTGAAGCTGGGGTGAAGCCTCCCCCTGGCGAGGCCTGGCCCTGTGTCCTGGGCCGTCGGGTCCTCTGGGGTCCCTTGGCCAGCCACAGGGTTCTTCCCCACCAACAGCTTTGTGGGAGCGGAAGTGTGGAGGGGCCTCAGCGTCACATCCTGAGCAGCAGCGACGGCACCGGCCATGCCCACGCTGTTGGCAGTGGGACCCTCAGACCATTCAGTTCCTGAGTTTTAGCACCTCCCGTGTTAGCTGCATCACCCCGCAGATGCACGACAATTGTCACAGACCCCGGCAGTGCCCCTACGAAGGTTTCTGTGCTGACAGAGAGGCTTGCCGCCCCGCCACCGACTTTCTCTCTGAGCCAAAGCTGAGTGGCTGTTACTGCTGTCCACGCAGTAAGAGCTCAGCTTCGGTGCGCTGCTGTCTTCATGGTTGTGTTCAAGACATTGCCAGGCACAGTCACCTTGTCCTTCTCCCAGCCCGCTGGGCAGCACCTCCAGCAGTGAGCAGGAGTGAGGGGCACAGGGCTGGCCGGCCATGTCAGAACCGCTCTGACCACCGGCCTGCTCCAGGCTGTGGCTTCTCACCGTCAGCTTCAGGTGCCACCACTGGCACACACCTGGAGATGCAAGTGGGCAGGTATCGGCCACTGCAGGGCTTCGGGTCGCCCTGCTCTGCTGCAAACCTTCTAGGCACCATTGTGCAGCCACCGTGAAGGAAATCACCATTCTGGCTTTGTTCCTTCTGGGTAACGAGTGTTGGTGACTGCGCAGGGCTGGTTTATCTGTGAGCTGCTGCGAGATGGCAAAAGACTCCTCCAGCATCGCCCCCAGGCACCCAAGCGCCCCGGGCTGGGGCCGTGCCAGGATGCGGGGAAGCGGCAGCACTGGCTGAATTTCTTTCCCCTCAGGTTAGCTGCTGCTCAGCGTGTTCAGGGGTGCCTCTCCAACAGCTCCCAGAGGACCAAGACTTGCCCGTTGTCTCTGGTTCCTGGAAGTCAAAGGCAGAGCCTACGATGGCTCACCACAGAGACAAAATGCCCGAGAATGTCCCTGCTGCTGACTAGGACCATGCACAGCGACAGCAAGGAGGCAGAAAGAGAACTCACCCTTTTTCTGGCATGGTCCTTAGCTAACTGAAAAAGCTGTGTGATGTTTCTGCAGGTATTAAGAGAACTGAGAGCCTCAAGAGCATTTTCTTCTCGGCCCTGCCCTGTCTGTTCTCCCTATTCTCTCTCCTGTGCTGCTATCACAGCACCATGCCAGAGTCAGTGTCAAGGATCTAGGAAGCATCCTCAGCTCCACATCCTGTCGTTTGCCTGAAGCCATGTCAGGATGATGGCAGCAGCAAGAAGAAGCTTTTTTATCCCAGGTAACATGGGAGCGGGATCAAAGACCCCATAGAAGCTGGGAAATTCCTCCTTCAAGTCTAGTGGGGAGGACACAGCTTGCAGTTTCTGTCTCTGCAGCTCACCTTTCTGCTTGCTTCTGCTACTTGCCCAGTAAGAGTAGCTCTTTCAGGAAAGCAAGAATTAAAATCATGTGCATCCCAAGGATTTGAAACTGCCACCTCAGCAAGAAAAGGCTCTGTGTTGTGCCACTCATATCATCACAAAACATATGCTAAAGAGCTCCAGGTCACCAGAGAAATCCCAGAAACTTGAGGTTTAGATTCAGCTCAGTTTTCCACATTGGAGTAGATCTTCACTCCGATTCTTCTGCCCCGACTTTATGCATTGTCTTGAAGACAAGGTGATAAGGATCATTGTCCAGGATCAAGCTCCTCAGACACGGGCTGAAAGTAGTTTAAGAAGGTCTTTAGTAGATACCTGGTCATTAGAAACAAGAAAATACAAGCTCAGTGTATCGTCAATAGCAGCATTAAAAATTTACTTCCTATGCAGTTTTGATGCCAGTTTCTCATTTTGTAACACACTGAGCTACCTCTCACTGAAGATGCTGCTTCTGAAACTGCTCACTTACAGTGTTGTCACCTATGTTACATGTGCCACCTCCTTTTCCTTCTCAAACCCTCTGTTCAGCTTGTGCTCATCTGCTTGCTCGCGGGAGTCAAGAAGCACATGCAGACCCCCTCAGCTTGCTTCTGGGGTGTCGCGAGGTCTTTTTTTCACAGTGCTCAACATCCACCACCCTCGCCTTGCCCACAAAGATGCAGGGCAGAGCAGAAAGTGTGAGTTTCCTGTCACATTCAAATGGCACAGCAAATAACAATGTTTAGGCAGCATTAGCCATTCAGAGAGATCACCAGAGATCGCTATTTTGCCAATGCTATCAACCCTAAAGGAATATATTCATAATTCAGATGAAATCCCCCTCGGATCTTTGTTTTCCATTTTAATCCTTTTTAATAAAGCATAGCTTATTTATCAGAGCATGCCTGGTTTATTAGTCTTGAAGTGTTTTGTTTGTTTAGGTTTCAGGGGGTTGTTTGGAAAAATTGTGATCAGCATGCTTTTGATTAGCATAGCTAAGAGGACTTTTGTTTAATGAAATGATTAATTGATTCAGCCAGGTATGCAGCCACACTAACAGCTGCTTCAACAGACACAAAAGATTCTCCTTCAAACACGACCTTGCCTCACTAACATGAGGCAGTACCCATGGATACATGTTAATTATAAGGTTGGTAAGAATATCTAAGGATACCTAATGTTGTAGCTGAGTTATTTAACGAAGGCTATTGAAAACAGTCAAAAGCAGAAACAAAATCATTACCCAGGCAACTGTGAACTAAATTCTGCTTTAAACCACTTTAACTTACTGATGATAATCAATTTCTCCCAAGTTACACCAGCAAGGAAGCTGGAACATAATTGCTTCATTCTGCATTAAATGCTGTTTGAAAATGGAGGAATTACTTAAGTTCAAACTATAGTTTAATAGAGCCCTCTGCTTGCTTAATAATAATTATATACTTTCATTACCCTCTCTAGTATTTATGAAATACTACCTGTAACCTAAAAGCTGTATAAATACAGATTTTGCTAAATACACACAAGTTCATGGTAAATGGAAACCTAACAATCTCTTGAAATCCCAGTGGTGACCAGACATAAAATGCATGTAAACCTAAAGACAGCACTTCAGGTTACAAGTAGCTCCCAGGTCACCACAGACCAAGAACCAAAAGCTACAAATTTTGTGGTGAAAGAGGAAAAGAGATGTATGCATGCTATGAGACATGGAAGCATAAGAGAGAGATGCAAAAAAGCGGAAGACAACACTGAGCCCAAAGAAGGGTGACATGTCAGATGACCCTGTCCAAGGACATTACCAGTGCTTTGTGATTAGAAATGCTGAACAGACCTTGGACCAGTTTGTCTGAGTTGTGGTGCTGCCAAAAATCCCCCAAGAGTTTAGACAGACAGGTTTTAGTTCCCTGTCTGCAGAAACGGCTGGGAGTTTTCTTGCTGCATTCCCACTTCAGGTCTCCTCTACTGTTTGCTGCAGCCGTCTGCCCTCACTCCTCCCACGATGCGACCACTTCAAATGTTCCTGTGGAAGGGAACACACATACCTGAGAAGTCAATGCTACAGGACCTTGGCTCGCCACTGGGGTCTTGACAAAGCTGCGTAACGCATGAACGCGAGCAGCTAAAGCAAAGCAAAAGCGTACAAAACCTTTGCAGAAGCCAGACGGCAGTGTTGGCACATGCTCTAAGGTACGGGCAAGCTACTGCTCCTACTTTGCACAGTGGGCTCTAATTGTGGGTCCTCGTATACAGGAATCAGTTTTGGACCTCCTTTTTTGTCATCTGAATTAAAAATGGTTTAGCATCTCTGAAACTTCAGCCTCCAGTCAACAACCACAAAAGAGGTGCTCAGAGTTCATGGAGGAAAGCAACAGCCAAAGTGACGCAAGCAGAGTTCCCAGAGCAGAAGGGACATATCCTTTTCTTTAACAGTAAAAAGGCATTTTTGCACACACACCCCCCCCGCAATTCATGTTTCTGCATGTCAGTAGATTGTCCGATTTAACACACCACCAACCAGCGTGTCACAAAAAGGAAGTTGCAGTATTTGATATGGCTATTTACAGTTAAATGAGATAAAAAGAGGGGTGCTGAGCTCTGCCACAGACACTGGAAGAGATGAATGGTTAAAAAGATAAAGACCTTCAAAGACTGTATTTTGCCCCGAGCAGCCTTTAATGAATTTTATTGTGGTTCAGTGAGTCTGGTTTGCTTTTAACGGTTCATTTGGCAAGTTGTTGCTGCAACAATTTCTAATAATAATGTCACAATAATCTTTTAACCCCGTACAGCTTCATGACTATACAGGATTGCTCTGAAAGTGATTTCTGGACTTGGTAAAATGGGAAAACGCATTCAGTAAGTTCCTTTAGTTTCTTCCTCCGTGGCACACATCACACTGAAGAACAGGAGGACAACAGTCACTTCGAGGAAAAGCAGAAGGAATTCTCTTCCACTCAGATGAGGATTATTTTGAAATGATAACAGCAGCTGAAAGCACAAAATTGCCAGCAGACAGGCACAGAGTTTATTTCCTTCACACTTTGGGTGTTACTGATTACAGTCAATACCACAATATATTTTTTAATGAACATACTATTTTTTTGGTAGAGTTACTTTCTTAGTCCTCTATTCCAAATAATATTTTGACTCTATCCTTGTGCTGACTCTAGTAGCAAAGTAATCAAAATTACTAAAATAATGAAGTGAACTGTATTTAAGACCAAATACTGTTTTTCATCATGAACGAAAAGCTCAGTGTCAGCAACAGACCCCAAAAGGAAAGAAGATTTAAACCCAAAGTATAGAAATAATTTGCTAGCTATGCAGCCTGATAACAATACCTTATAATTTTTCATCAGCTGCAATCATCCTGCTGTCACTCCACATTTCTACAAAGGCTCTCAAGCACAGGACAACACACTCTGTCTTCTCTATTGTCATTTTTCAGGTGTAACTGTGGGTGGACAATACATGTCACAGCAGGTAGAAATCTGTAGCACGGGAAAAGGGGAAGGAGTTGAAAAGGAGACCTCCACTAGGAGCTTAAATCCCAGATCCATATAAACCACTTACCGTGACTTGGGGCAAATAATCCTGTTAAGGTTATTGAAAGAAAGCTATGTAAAAAATCATGCTCTGTGTAAACATCTGCAGTAGGTTTCAGATCAGTGGCAGACACTAAGCTCACTACGACCTTGATAGTTGTTCCCAGTGGAGTTTACAGTCTTACACAGAACTGCTGCAGAAAGAACAAGTGAAGGGAAATGCAGTTGTGCCTGATTCCCTGAGCAGGAGCTGAGGAGAGAAGAACTGGTAAGAAAGTTGGCTGTGCTCACAAGCCAGCTGAGAGCCTGCACCTGACTGCAGTCCTCCTGAGGGCCCTGGGCCAGGGCAACTTTTCAGGCCAGACAGGGTTTTAAAGAGCCTTTGAAAAAACAGCTAATGTATACTTTTTACTAAAGATTTTTGAAACTATGCAAAGACAGCCACAGCTGTGATGGGAATGGTGGGCTACAAATGGATGACAGTGGAGGAGTGAAGAGATTAACAGAAAAAAACCCTGTAGTATCACAGTGGACTGCCCCAGACTGAAAGGTGATGAGTCTGATGGTTAAAAACCTGAGGCCATAGTTATTTAATGGCTACCACTACAATAAGCTGGAATAGCAAAGAAATAAATTTGTTCCCTTGAAATCTGCAGTCATCTGCCTCTTTCTGCAGAGAAGCTCTTTGCATTACATGTGTCTGGGAGAGAACCGCTCATGATCATGCCATCCAGCTCTCACAGGAGTGGGCCCAATAGAATTGGAGCAGGGTCAGCTTATCACAGCTTATGCAGGTCTTGCTCCTGCCCCAGCAGTCTGTAGCAGGAGAGTCGTCCTGCTGTCCCAAGACCAGTCTAACCATATTCTCAAACCCACTGACAAATTTTTCATTTCCTTTCAGAACTTCTGTAGATTTTTTTTGGAACTGCCAGCTCACCTGCACTTCACGGAGAAAGGAGCAAATTTCGTCTTTTGCAAATACTTGTTCTGCATTCCTTTTAAGTCATCTGTGAATGTGAGGTGGTTATTACAGCCATTGACATTTCTGTCAGTCCCTGGTCTCTCCAGGTGCTTTCTCCACCCCTGGTGAGTCCTCTCCTCTAACATTTTCCTTGTCTTTCTTCATGAACCTGGCGTATGCTGGAGAGCAAGATGGACAGAGGGATAATCCTGGTCTGAGGGGTGGGATAGGAGAGACACTCCTCCTGGCAGGCAATGGCAAACTGCCTTCCTCGGGACGAAGCAGGTCGGCAGAGAGGGGTATTCTTCCATCCCCGCAGGCTGCCCAGCACAAGTGACTGCACCGGGACATCAGGCACTCACAGATGATTGATTTTCATCCTTCTTCGCAGTGATTGTTTCTTTCTGAATGGTCCATTAATTCTTCCTTCCAGGAAAAAAAAAAAAATACTGCACAGGAAATTTTGTTTCTGGATAAAAAGAAAGTTTTTACAACAAATGTTAGCACAGAGTTGAGAATTCAGAAACAGCTATTTCATTACTTTTCCAGATACAACATGCATATTAATATGTATTAGCACAAAGTATATACAAATATGTAACGTAATATGCTTTATAAAGTGGTTGTATCTCACATCATTAACTTTCTATTTGAATGGATAGTAAATATAATTTTCAATTTTCTCAAAATAGTAAAAGGTCAGGAAAACACAACTTCTTCACACAGATCTCAGTAGACTTTCATCTAAATACCTGGTTGTGCAATACTGACTCACAGTTAGTCTGTGAATAAGTATTTTGATTGCTCTGTCAATTTTTCTTTAGATAATTTCAGATTAGGAAGTCTTTATCCAACAGGAAGAAAGATACACAGCTACATCTCAAAATTACTTCACTCACTGCAGTCTGTCATTGGCCAACATATCTCTCTCAGCCACATTAATGTTGATAGTACACACTAACTGGCTCCTTCTGGGAAAACAGTACCCAATATTCATCTGAAGAATGCATACTTCTAGTTCAGGAAGCAATTTTAGAAATAGCTTGGTAGGATTCCTCTATTATTGCTTAACAAGCCTGTGTTCTTTTATTGCTTCTTTTGAGTTAAACATAGCTCACCTCTGTTGGTTTTTGGTGTTGAAGTCAGACAATGAAACTGTGACAATTTAGAAACCTGTATAAAACTTCAGTGCTTAATTAAATGGACAATGTCAAGTGCTAAATAAAAGTGAGCTATTATTCGTTTTAAAGCAAGCTATGCCTGCAGCCTGCTGATAATTTATGTTTTCACGATCACATTTTTCAGTAAAAGAAATGCTTGTCCCTGCTAGTGTTGTGTGAAAGGCCCAAACAAAGAAAGAGTAAGACTGAAGGTATGCATATGAATGTAGAGAACTGTCAGCATCAACTCAGGCACGTCTCCAGTCCCTGCAGGGGGACAAGGTGCACCAGTAGAGACTTCTGAAACCACTTGCCTGTGAGAAAATGAGGCCACCTACACCAGCTCAAGTTTGACTCTCTTTCCTGACATGATCAGGTCAGCACACAAAGTCATGTCTTTGAAAAGAATTAGAAAAATCCTGTTCCTTACTTTGCTGCATTTATAATAAGTTTAAGCGCACCTTGCCACAAGTTTAAAAACTCAAATTGAAGTCAGGTTTTTGCTAAGTTCACACAATGTTCCTTTGACAATAGTAAAGTAAAAGTTTTGAAGTGCAAGTAAGAAGGACGGAGGCCACAAACTCTTAGTCTACAGTGTAGCAGTCATCATATTTAGCCTCACTCTTAACAGAGCTGATGTTGTATTTTACTGCTATTAAAAGCCCTGAATGAGGCATAAAAGCAGCACACAGCACTAACATGGCAATTAAAAGCCACAAGACAGGTCCTATTTTATGCTCCATGTTTACAAATCTTTAACTATTTAAAGACCTCATTCTCCTCGCACACTTGCATGGATAAGTTGAATCACGCTGGTATGAAACTGATTCGGCCAACATATGAGAACAAAGACAGGCCTCGTGTCTCATAACATAAGCCATCTAAGAGTTAGGTATTTAGTTTAAATTGGCTGGCTAGGTTTCCCACCACATCCCAGCCCATCTAATTTTTACTGGATGGTCAGTTGTCTTGATTTTCACTCCTGGGCCAGCCTCAGCTGGCTTACAGCAGGCAGCTCAATGAATTACTGCTGTCTTCTCTAATTTCTTGGGAGTTCCTTAAAAATGTGAATCAGACATAAACCATCAGTGCATTTATGCGGCATGAGAATACAGACATCCAAGGGCAAGAGCTATAAGGGGATCTTGCTACACCAGACCAATTCTAAGTCCAAAATCTATCAATGATTTCAGTTCAAGCAGTGGTGGGAAAATATGTGTTAACCACAGTCTGAGTCTGGGACATCATCTGTACTTTTTCTCCCTGATTCTGCCCAGCATTGCACGTACAGAAGCTGTAGGGCAACAGGGTTATATTGTGACAGGCAAAGATCATCGACTTCTCCTTGCACAGACACAGTGTGGAGGTCTTATGTCTTCTGAGACAAAAGCTTTTATCCAAAAAGTGATTTTAATTAATGATTTTTTCAGATGGAACATAAGACAGAGAGACATCACTGGCATGGGGCAACCTCAAAGCCAGAAATAGAAAGTGAGGTTCTCCTGAGCATCCCATCTGTTTGCTGATGTTCATCTTTCCATGGCTTCCAAGATGTGTGAAACTAATCTAATTAACCTTAAACAATGGCCTTTACTAAACAGAATATGTGAAGAGGAAGAGACCAACACAGAATTTAACCTGTGCATGGTGCGAGAGTACAAACATTTTTCCTGTTCATGTCTACTGCCTGTTGGTTTTGAGAAGAACATTTGACATATGAAGTATAATCAGCAACTCAGGTCTCCAGTTTGCGTTCTTGACTTGCTTTTGGTGCCTCACCCTAAGCGTTATGCATCAGTCAATCTACTTCATATCCTCCTATTTATCGTGAAAAAAGGCAACTGGCAACAAAGCTGTCTAAATGCTGCAACATTGTTAGGTGAGCTTCACTGTTCAAAGACAAGCTCATCAATTACTTTATAAAGAGAACAAAGGCAACAAAGAATCAAGAAGGTCTCTCTTAGCACTCACCAAGCCCAACATATTCCAACATGCTGAACTGCCTACACAGACGTATTTTATAAAATATGTTCAGTTTCCTGAACAGTCTGAAATGACAGTGCAAAAATCAACCCCCTTGCCTTTTTTACCCTTTCATCATGCTCTGTTGATGTGATAGTAGGACTGTAAGTTGAATAAAAAGGCATGTCCTTCACTTCTTGGTCTCATGCCACACCTCTCCTTTCCAACACTGACTGCAGATCCCTCTGCTCCCAAATCCTCCTGTGCGCAGGAGAGGTGCCATGTTTGGCTTCTCCTGTGTGAGGGCAGAGCTATCATAAGAAGGAAATATCAAGAGTGCTTATCTGGGGTGAGTCGCATTTGCCACTAACCATTCGCAAGGGACAGCTGGCATGTGAATTGTGTATCTCTAAATAAAACTTGTGAGGACACGGGAGTGACGAGATGGGCAAACTCCATGTGAGGTGGGGTTTTCTGCTCTGTTTTTTCACCCAGAGGAGATCAACTGCATAACAAACTCTAATTCTGTTTGTCTCTGAAGACTGGGCAGCAACCCCTAACAACCTCACGAATTAGAGTTAACAGATCAGTATTTAAGCAGCAGGTAGAACCACATCTCTGCCTAAGAAAATATGCTTTCCAATGGCTTAGCCTTGCCTACTGAGCTGATCTTCCAGGCTGCACCGTCTGCCAGACCTGGCAGTCTGACTTCTAACAATGAGATCCAGTCATGCAGTGAAGAGATTAATTCACATCAGTTATAATACCTATTGAAGCAGCTCATTAAATCAGCCAGGTTGTGCCATCTACCACGCCTTATGGGTTTAATCTAATGTCTCATCCTGGCCCTGGGGTTATCAGTGGGCTGCTGTAACTCTCAGTGATTGAAAAGACATTTTCCCAAGGGAGTTTCTGTTTCCTGAAACTCTGGCATCCTTGATTATTTTCCCTGTGTTGCCCATTCCAATCATTCGTTTCCAATCTTCTTATCTCCCAGAGGGCCTAAGCAGCTTTTTAGTAACTTGAAATCAAGGTATGAAATCAGCAATATTCTGATCACAGGCAAGCTCTGAAGGTAACACATGTGGGCTTACAATGGCACCGTGTTAGCACTGTATCGATCTACAAATCTGGTACTGCCTCTGCAAATACAGGAGCTGACTCATCTAAGAGGTCGAGTTTTATTTCCTTATTCCTGCAAAGCCCTGAAGTGTGTTACACTTGGAAGATGTAAGGACTTTCAGGAATGCCAAAGTACCTGCATGCATTTTTGCAGAAATGACAGACGACTTTCAACATGAGTCTTTTCAAATAAAATTGAGCCACCAAGTGTACATCCCTCAGCTAAAAAAAAGCACCCAGCACCCACCACATTTTAAGATTACCATTTAGGTCATCCCTGCTGAGAAGCACCTTGGAAGATGAGTCACATCCTGACCTGTGAAGGACGAAGGACGGGGAGACCGTACTCACTGAGACTGGGAGGCTGTGCGGCAGAGCGCGCCACGTGTGCATCTCCCATCTCTGTTCTCGGCATGCAGCCAAGGGTGCCCACAGGGTGCCAAACTGCAGGAGAAATTAGAGGGCATTTTTTTTTTTTTTGCTTTCCTTCTGTTTCCCTTCAGCCTCGAGGACTGGACTTGAACCACCATCTCATTTTGATGTGAGCTGCAGGCAGCTGTCAGATGGCAACATTGCTCACTAATATGTGAATGGGAATTGAGTCAGCAACTTGGACAGTAAAGGTTTAGCTTCCATAACCGCTCCTTTAAGCTGCCCAGTTCCTAGAATCTGGTGAGATATTTTACCTTTAAAAATCATCAGGTTCTTGGTGGAACTGGATAAAATTAAACTGATTTAAAAATAGAACTGTTCTTTAAGTTCAAAAATTATTATTCTCTAAGCAGTTTCAGTCTCCTGGACATGAAAGGACATATACAGTATAGAACAGCATCATAATAAAAAAGACAAGATGTGTACAGCATGCAGTCACTTACAGAAGTGATCAAATGTTTGCAAAATTACATGCTGGCCTTGAGGACTTCTCCGGGTAACAACTGGAAGGCAAGATACAGACAAATACCTTTCAGCAGGATAGTATCTGCAGAGTTTTATTTCTGGACATGGAGTAATATTTAATATTCCCTGGCACAGGCGCTCCTATGCAAAGCCTTCAGGTTCTGAGATTAGCTGCCTTCTACCAGCAAGCTGTACATCCTCCCATCATTCCTCATGCTGCTGCAGGGATGCACATGTGCTGGCTGAGCAGTGCCCGCGTTAGAAACCTGCTGCCTTAAACGTGTTCAACACCTGCCTTTGGCTGGCTGGTCGGAAAGAAGCAAGAGAAACTGGAAAGGTCAAGCAGAAATCACTGAACAGAGCGAGCCATACAACAGACACTAAGTAAAGAAGGCAATGAGTTCTCAAGCCCTGGAAAAAAAAAAAATGGGTCAAAAGGGTCTGAAACAAAAGCTGCTAAGCAAAGTGAGAAACCAAGGTTGTTCTTTCAAAGCTGCTCTATGAGGAAATGTTGCTCCATGGCCATGATGTGCTTTGCTTTTGGTTCTGCTCTGCTCAAGACCGAAGGCAGTTTTGAATTGCAAGACAGCAGGGGTTGTACGAAGTATACACAAGCCACATCGGGAGCAGCAGCCATACACAAGAGCAGGAAGGCAAGGAAGAAAAAGTGAGAGCAACTATCCTGATAAGGGGAAGAAATTAAATCACATGCTTTCAAAGTCAGGCAAGGACAGCAGTGAAAACCTTCCACACTCACTAACAGGTAAAACCAAGCATATAGAACTTTTCACCTTCCAAGAATTTCATGCAGATTGTCCTTTTAGGTCACAACATCTCAGCTTCCAGCCTACCCACACAATGACTGTGCCTAATGCCTCAAAAGGAGAGGAATAAAATCAGCGATGACTCCCTCTTCCTCAGAGAGCGATGCTAGCAGGATGGTGCTTACACGGCTCCTTGCGGTGCCCTTTGGGAGGGCATTTCAAAACTTACAGGGCATCACTCTGTGTGATCCTGGGCAGCCTCAGGTGCTTGAATGCAATGTGTTCAGAGCACACTGCCCTAAGTGCAGAAACTCAGGGCCTTGGAATAGGTGCTACATGGCAGGTGTGAACACTGCTGAGACACCCATGCTTTGCCTGGTGGGATGAAGTCAGAAGAAGCATCCCATCCCTGGGAAGTCAGGAACCACAGTAATATCCTGAGATAAGAGCAGAAGTCTGCACTCAAGAATTTACCTGGAAATTTGTACAGAAATGCAAAGGGCACAATGATTTTACCAGCAGCCTTAGACAAAGTCATCCTAAAATTATCTGTCTTTATGTCTTGATTATCTCATGGCAAAAAAACCCCCAACCAATGACTGTGAAATAACACCCGCAAACAGGGATTGAAGTGACACCCTACCGTAATAGCTTCTTATAAAGAGGATGCACCAGGTCCAGCAGAGACCACAGGTGAGAGAAGAAGAAAGGCGTGTGGTCACTTGCGTCCTGCCTTGCTTCCACGACAGCTAAGCCCTGCACACAGCAAGGCTTTTGGGGCTCCCCCCTGCTCCTTGTACACAGTGGAAATGAGGATTTTGGTGCATGTCACTTCATTACCTTGCAGCTGGAGAAAGGGCTTCTTTTTCTTACCTATCTGTGAATGGTTAGGCCATGAAAGAAATAAATCGCAATAAATTATGAGGTCCCACTCCAATCGCAGCTTTCTATCAGCACAGAGTATTTCCAGGTAAGCAGCAGAGATCTACCTCCTGTTCAATTAATTCTTGGGGCTTGGTTTGGTTTTTTTTAAAAGGAAATATACTTTAGACATCTATACAGCCAGTTTGGAACTGCCTGCCCATTTTTAGGGGCCAACACACTCTGCAGCCATGGCTGATGCTGCAAGGCGTGAACTATGTTGATTTTATATGTTTAGGTTATGTAAGAAGTTTTCCCTGGAGAATATACTAAATGCCCAAATCTGGTTCTATGCCTTATGTTCCTCTGCTTCAGAGTTTGAACACCCAAGTGAAAAACTGCTGCAAAAAATTAGTTTTTCAGTCACACCAGTATAATTCACATGCTTTAAGCTTTAGACATTTGAGAAGCTAAGAAGGTCTTTCAAGCTGAAACATGGGGACTTAGGAAGATTTTGAAGTTATACTTTTATTTAATTTCAAATTTAAATTTTAGAATTCCTGGAGTTTGGGAAGGTGGGTGTCCAGCTGGATCCTACATTGTTTGACATTTTTTTAATTCTCAGGCAGAATAACTTATTTTTTGTAAATAACAAATATTTATAAATATAAATAGCAATGATGCAGCTTACAAATAGCTTTGAAGCCCCATGTGCTTCCCATTAGAAGTGCTGGACCTCCAGTGCCTACAATGGACACATGATTAAACTGGCTGCCAGCACAATGGCTGGTAAATGCTGACAAGGTTTGCAATCAGCCTGCAAGGTAAGGCAAAGTACACCCCCCTCCAAATTTATATGCCAAAGTACTACATAAAAGGATATCACTATCATTGAGGAGAAAAGCTACCAAATGAAATAAAAACAGTAAATATTTGCTTATCCAGACATTAAATAAGGAAAATACAACCTAGATTGAGGGAGAAAAAAATGGAGAGTCCTTTTTTTTCCTATGATACAAATTATTTTCAGACTCTTGCTTAAAAAAGCCATGAGAACAAGACAAACTTACAGTGCGCTGGGAGGGGAGTACAAGCACACTCGTGTTGTACCACATCAAATTCATAGTGTTGTAAGGCAAGTGATCTCACTTGTTGCAGCACTTGTGAAAGTAGGAATAAAAATAGATGAGGGTGGGGGAAGAAGGGAATCTGAAATACAGAAACAGAACAAAACCCCATACTCTTCCTTAAATTTCCCTGCATCCTCATTTGCACATGTATATCTGAAAATGCAAGTTTCCTCCTACCATTTTTAGATGCAGTTTTGTTACAGATTTGTAAAGGGGCCACAGTCTGAACAGACACTACCTGGAACTGAATCCATCTCTGAAGGCAGGATAAGACTTGCACAGGGAGGCAGCAGCCGAGATCAGAGCATAGCAGCGGGTCAGACCTCCTCAGCTTGGTCTGAGGCGCCTGTAGTTCAGAGAAGGTAAAAATAGAAAGTGGCACGTCTTTAAGAAAGCATCAGCCTTCTGTAGTGCTTCAGGTTAATGATACTCTGTTAAAGCCATACGGATCTGTGTCATGCAGACACTAAGGAGAAAGGAGAAGAGGACAGGGAGACGAAGAAAACCAAGATAACAGAGTGATGAAGCTGAGGAAGACGAAGAGGGGAGCTGCATCTCCACTGGACTCTTGTGACTATTGCACAGAGGCAAGAGGCCATTCTGAAAATAGAAGTTTAATGTGCTCACACCCTTGGCCCAGGGCGGAAGACTGGTTCCAGTGTCTGCTCCCCACAGGGATTCCCTATCTGGCATGAGGTAAAAAGTAAATTAAGCTCTGGCTGAGGAGCCCATAACCCAAAGCCTTTGGCAGCTGCTCTGGGCACCTCCTGGGGCCTGAGAGCTGCCAGTCCCTGGGATCAGCCCCCAGCACCAGGGTGCTGCAGCATCAGCTCCTTAAGCCCCTCTCCTTCACAGAGGAAGACGCCAGCTGCTGCCCCTAATCAGATGCTCATCCGTACGGAGGCACGAGGTAGGACCAGACACCCCCTCTGGAAGGGTTTGAGGTTATGTGCAGAACTTTGTCATCATTTACGCAGGCATCTAATAGTGAGGTGAAGAGCACAGCCTGTGCGCTACTTGTGACTGGGATAGAGTTAATTTTCTCCATAGTAGCTAGTATAGGGCTATGTTTTGGATTTGTGCTGAAAACAGTGTGGATAACACAGGGATGTTTTAGTTACTGCTGAGCAGTGCTTACACAGAGTCAAGGTGTTTTCTTCTTACCTCACCCCACCAGCGAGTAGGATGGGGGTGCACGAGAAGGGGACACAGCTGGGACAGCTGACCCCCACTGACCAAAGTTATATTCCGTGCCATATGGTGTCATGCTCAGCATGTAAAGCTGGGGGGAAATAGAAGGAAGGGGAGGACGTTCAGAGTGATGGCGTTTGTCTTCCCAAGTAACTGTTATGCCTGATGGAGCCCTGGAGATGGCTGAACACCTGCCTGCCCACAGGATGTAGTGAATGAATTCCTTGTTCTGCTTTGCTTGCACACACAGCTTTTGCTTTACCTATTAAACTGTCTTTACCTCAGACCAGGAGTTTTCTCACTTTTACCCTTCCGAATCTCTTCCCCATTCCGCTCGGGGAGGGGTGAGTGAGTGGCTGTGGGGTACTTAGTTGCTGGCTGCGGTTAAACCTCAACGGCACATCATAAAGACCTGGTAAAAGTCTCAGGATGCTGAGCGGTCACCAGGTTGCCCCCATAGCAACAGACTTCCATGAGGCTCTGCGAGTCTCCATGGAGAGAAATTAAACCTATGGATCAGGTGGGGAAGAAAAAGAGTCGGGGAGCATCGCAGGCCAGCCTCCCTGCAAAGCAGGGGGAGCAGGGAGCTGGGTGCAACAGCAGGGCAGGCGCAAGCAGGAACCTTGCTAGCAGGCACCAGGATGCACAGCAGAAAGCGTGTGTCAGCGCTGGGGTCAGAGGCAGAGGTCAGGGTCAGAGTTGGGATCCAGGAGGTATGAGACTGGGCAGAGACATGCGGTGTGGGGCCAGAAGCAGGGCTCAGCTTCAAAGCATCTCCCCAGGGAAAGGAGGGGCAGGTCTTTGATTCCAGCTTCCTTCACAACCACTGCTATCAGCAAAGGACCTGACCAGTACCTGTCCATGGGTGTACCCAGCGAAACTTCAGCTTGGCCAACTTGCCTTTTGGCAGGAAAAAGTGCTCCTGGCACTGAGAAGTGCTGATCTCACACCTCATGGGTGCTGACGCAAAGCTCTTCGAGAGCAAACAGACCACATACCTAGAGCCAAGAAATTGGAAATGTTTTGGCTTTGCAACATCAGCATACCCAAGCGCCTTGCAGGTGTGTTTATGAAGGTGGACAGATGAAGAAAAAGATGGTATGATGCCACTTTTATGTGTGAAGAACTCCGGAGAGAGACAATTTGCCCAATTAAACCTGTTTTCCTAATGGCTTTAGCTCGTTCTCTACCCTTGGGTCAGTTGCTCCACGTCACGTCTTGGAAGTCAACAGGCTTGGAGGAAGCAAAGTCTTGGGGCTGACAGCCTTTCCCCAGGAAGGATGTGTGATGAATGTGACCCTCTCCAGATCCAGCTTGGATACAACATGAGCTGGCTGAGGCTGGCAGCACGCGCAGGAAAGGCAAGCTCTTCGGTGGCCGGGCACACGACAGCCCCGCTGCTGTGTCCAGAGGACGCCGGTGTCACTGTCGGAAGAGGGGTCCGGTAGGATGACAGCTACCCCTGCCAGCCATGCAGGAAGGAAGCTGTAAGCCGGCACTGAGTGAGACCCCCCCAGACAGAACGACGCAGGACACCCTGTGCTGAACCATCTCCCTCCCAGAGCTGCTCAGCCTGCCGAAGCCAGCCTGACCCTGAAGCTGCCAGCTGAAATCCTATCCCTTGAGCAATGCAAGAAGGTGAACCGAGCCCCTCGTGGGCTGAAAGATAAATGCATCCACAGGCGCAGAAGGGACAGAAGTGTGGATTATCCTGGCCTACTGCATCACCACGAAACGAATTGTCCCCACTGCATCTTGCAGACCTGGGTGCAGACGCTGGGCGTTGACACACACAACTGGAAATCCTACAGCATGCCCAATAGGATCCCTGAAGGTCAAACAGCAAACTTCCCCCCTCTGATCCTTTTCATAGTTGGCTTAATTTTCTTGAGACCCTCTCTCGTTCCAGTCCTCCTGCCATAAGCTGCCGCCCCAGTAGCGCACAGGTCCCACCTTTGGGCAGCACACTGCTTTTCAGCTATTCAAACTACAAAAGCAAGAGGCTGTGCCTTCCAACCCTGATGCTGAAACGGCTACCAGAGTGGTTATGACATGGGCAAGTGTTTCAAAGCTGGACAAGGCCTGTAAAGCCCTCCATTCATGAACTGTGAGCTCCTGGTGGGACAGCTGACTCCCATCTGCTAGCAAGGTGTGAGCACTGCAGCTGGTTTCATAAAACAGAGGAGCTGCACGAGATCATTAGAGCTGGGAACCGGTGGGCATCAAAGCAGAGCACTCCTGCTGCAATGACCACACTGAGACCTGGCGAAAAACACAGGGGTAAAAACGCTTTCAACAGAAAAAGCAGAACAGGCTCTACTGCAGTCGTAGGCTTCTTACCTCCACTAACTTTCTGGGTTTTTAAAACCCTCTTGCACTATAGAGGGACAACAGCTAACACACCGGTGTCACGCGTCTGCTAAGCAACCCAGATGTAAGTAATTACTTCAGTAGCGCGTGCCGTCTCAGGTATTCAGAACAACATGTGCCGTGTGAGCAAAGCCTCCCGGTCCACCTGGCACCTCTGGCAACAGGCCACCCTTTGCTCTGACACCTTCCCCACCTATGGCGGTTCAAGATCCAGAAGCAAATTTAACCAGCAGGACTTTTCGCCTCTTCCCATTCTCTTATCTGAATGAGAAAGCCAGTGAAGAAGGACGAGCAAGGCTAGCAGGACTAGGAAGACCGTGATAAAAGTATGCATAACCAATGTGCTTTTTCTTGGAGCACTGCGAACACTGGAATCGTTTGGGCACACCACAGCAGAGGGTGTAAGGGAATCAGTTCACGTACCACTAAGATGGATTTGTCATTGGGGGGAAGTATAACAGCTGTTTAGCCACGTACAGTAGCAGCATGTAACAATTTTATGCTAAGAATTCCTGAATTAATTGGACCTTTGGGGGAGCTGAGGAAGGTTGAGTGCAATTACTTGAGCTGGAATTTATCCAGCCTGAAAAAAACAGCTTATTCCTTGAAAAAATTATTATGGGAACTTCCATAATGAAACCCATGGTCCAAAAGCACCCAGAATGCTGGGTTGACATTTCCTATTAAAAGCTACCTAGTGCTGCAAAGAAATAAGCCAAATTCACTTTTCAAAGACAAGATAATTTCAAGGCATTACTCTCATGCAGGCAAGTCTGATTGGTGGAAGATGCAAATCAATATACACCACTTGACTTTATCAGAGAAATAGAGCTACTTATACTGATTTATAAATGCTGCACGTCTGGCTAAGGTATGCTTATTAGTTTAATTACAGCATGAGAAGGTTATTTAAAATAAAATAAATAAGCACTAATTTTTTCATTCCTTTGGCTACCCTGAAGGCAGCTGTCATGTTGTGGATCCTCAGAAGCCTATTGAGAAGTGACCTAGAGCTAATGTCAGACCATGAGCTACTGAGCAGGCCCACGTCTCAATCACTCAGCAAATTTTGCACCAGCTGTGGTTAGTTTCTTATTTAAATTGAGTCAGTTAAAGAAATATTAAGATAATGGATGAAGTTAAGCCATCGTTTGGCTGAAAGAAGAATATCATACAAAAATTTAACTAGTGCAAACCAGCTAAGAGAAGCAAGCTGAATTGATCATACTTTTGTGTTTAGACACAGAGAAATATGTCCAAACTCAGCCCTGAGACTTTCTTTTCAGGAGCAGGGTCTCTGCGGATGACTTATTGGAAGCACATGCTGTTTAATCTATCTTGCTGTCTATGCAAACTTATGTAAATCATGAGCTGTCTGAGCTCCACATGCTGCTCAGCAGCCCATCAGCCACTTGGCACGTGCAGACAGGACAGGCTGATGCTGATTCTCCTAGCAGAAGCCACCCATGACCTGACGCAGCTTGTGCGGTGCTGACCTACCAGCCCTGGTGTCTTGTCGCCCTGTTCAGAAATGAATTCAATTGTGAAAAGAAATTTAGGGCACGCCCTCACTGGAGGAGGCTCTGCTGTTAGGTAACAACAGGCCATCTTCCAGGACGCAGCATCCCACATCTAGGATGAGGGAGACATTTTTATTATTAGAAAGCTATGATACACCTTTGCAAGCTTCTACCAGGCCTTTTTACGCTTGCTCTGCCGACCTGATATTGTTCATACTGGTCTTTTTGTGAAATGCTTTTCACAAGCACAAACCTGACAATTATAACCCTTATTAAAAAACAAAGCTAAATTTGCAAAGAGAATACTAAAACTTTTCTTGCTCATTCACACACATTCGTATACAGACCAGAGTGAGCATGGGACAACCTATCAGACGTCATGTACCTATGGATAGCTGGAATTCATGGAAACTTTCAGCTTACATCAATGAATTAGTTTTGTTTGATGAAAGATGGGTATTCCGTTTGTCACTTAAGATCTCAGATGCACATTTAAGAATTTGATCCAGTTAATGTGCATTTAAGCTTTGATCCAGTAAAAATCTCCCTGGGACATATGGATTGACAAAGCTGATGACACTGTCCCAAAACTGGCTCTGTAGTGACAGTGGGCAGCTGTTACACAGCTCAACGCCGAAAGCTGATCTCGTTTCATCTGCAGGCAGCCAGAGAATTGCCTGCCCTCCAAACATTTCAGCAGTAAGAAACAGGGATCCCAGCCAAAGGAAATGAGAAGGTGATAGGCATAAAAAGAGGAATCGGCTCAAATGCCACAGAGGGTGATGGAATGAGTCTAAACACAGGCACAGCTTTGCTCCTGTAAGAGGCTTAGTGCCTTCTTCCCAAAGCTAACTTTCACACAAGTGACCATCTCAGCTCACTCTAAAGAAGCAAATAAGTGTTTAAAGGCATTTCAGCAATACCAGAACAAATTCAGTGCTGACATGAAGGGAGAAAGAGCTACCACCAGCAAAGCGTTTGCTCAGCTGGTGCAGTCATACTGCTGAATTTCATTCCTTTTCCCTAAGTACATTTGAGACATATTCCAGAAATATAAATCTTTGGGGAAGACAAAGAAATCATCTCAACACCCCTTTCTCTACCAAGCCTGCTAGTGAAAAATAAAAAGAAGTGGAAGTTCAAAGCCAGGTTCTGGAGTACCAGCGGTTGCATGGACTAGAAACAGATGGCTACAATCATGGAGGTAACCTTAGCTCAGTTCTGTCTAGTATGAGCTGTCTTCCAGAATCAGGGCTAAATATACGATCCTGAGAGAAACTGCAACACCACAGTCCTCTGACACATGCTGCATCAGCTACTGTCTCAGATAATTGCCAGTTGTGAAAATGGGCATCACCCAAAGAGGAAGCATGATACATGGCTTTTTTCCCCACCGGAAGAGTAGGGCAAGGGATTTAATTTCTCCCGAAGCTATAATGGTCTTGCCAGAAATCAGGGAGAGTCGGATCCTGGTCTCCTGAGAGACCTTATTAGCAAAATGTCCATTAAATTCAACAGGATTAGGACAGGGACTTTGATCACAGTGGATGGATGTGTCAAATAAATGTTGCTGAGAATTTTTAATCAAGTCTTTGTCCCGCTGCCTGATTACACTTGTTGCAGCTAGCACCTGGGTAGGAATTGTGGAAAAGACCCTGCCAGGGAGACAGGGTCTGAATGAATGCTCAAATACCGTTAGATACGTGCTTTGCTGAAGACAGCGACCCTGCAACAAGCCACGGGATGACATGGCAGCTGGTGGCTTCCCTTGGACAGAATATGGTGGGATTTAGGACAGGGATTTGCAGTAGGAACCCGTACCCTTACTAGAGAAATAGGATCATACTCTCCAGTTCAAGCCCAAGGACTAGATGCCCACAGCCTCTTTCCAGCATGTTTAGCAGGAGACTGCATGCACCCTGAGATAGCCTTGCCCTGAAGGGAGCCAGGAGTATGGGACAAACTGAAGGCAACTATCTGGGACCCAGAGGCAAGACAATACCTGGCAATCAAAGACGCATATTTGGGGAGAGTCTGAAGATGACAAAGCTGCGTACTTAGCTACAATGCACTGTTCAGTTTTTCTGCTGTGGCTGAGCAAGCCTGTGCAGTGAAATATGTAGCACAGAGGGTTGTGGTCACTTGGAGTTTAGACCTCGCTCACCCACAAGACCTTGCCTAGACTCATGGCCCTGTGAAGACTTTCTGCTCTGGAAAATCAGCAGCGGACAGCGGGTCAAGCTTCAGAGGCCAGACAGACTCTCAGGCACTGTGACATGCCCAAGTACTCCATCCACTAACACACCAAAGCACAAAGGACATGAGAGTTTACATCCTTGGGGGTCTTTTGCACACAGCATCCTTCGTAACCACCCAGTATTCTTGGAAACAGGTATTTAAAGTTGAGAAAAGAAAACCAAATAGCTGGTGGTTTTGAAAGGAGGGACAATTGCAGCTCTGCCAGCTGCACCCAGCAGTCAGCATGAGTGCCCCCGGTAGACAAATTTACTATTCTGGCAGGCTGAGCTCAGCTGAGGGAGGAGCACACCAGGTAGGAGCTAGCACAGCAGCACCGGTGACCTCAGGAGGCCACAATGAAATGCTCAGAGGATCAGCCAGAAAAGGACAACAGTGCAAATTGCATCAATGTGGCACAGGCTGCTTATATAAAGCTACTCTTCAGAAAAAAGGTCTAGAAGCCTGCCGCTTAATAGGGTCCTCGGAGGCTTTTGGCAGAGAGTGCAGGGACAGCTCCTCGGCAGGAATAAATGGAAGCCAGTAGCACTGAGCCAGTTTACACCTGCGAGGAGTCTGGCCTCATGAGCCGAGAGCACACTTTGTCACACAGCTATGGCAGAAGCATCTGCTGGGGAGAAGTGCGCAGTGTGCATTTCAGAAGCAATTGTGTTCAACCCTTGCTGCCTCCCGGCTGTCAGCACTCATCTTCAACAGAGCTGCTGGGCACTGCAGCTACCCTATGCTCCACGATGCCTTTAGACTCGGGAACTGGGTCACCAGCACCCCAACGGAGAAATTGCCAACAGCCTTAAGGACTAGGGTGGGGGGACAGATAGCTACGGCAAACAAAGTCATGTTTGATATTCACTGTAGCTGCTTGCATCCAAAAAGGGTCAGAGAGGACTGGGAAGAAGCAGCTTACCACCAGCCTGCAACGGGGGATAAAAATCATAATGCATGTGGCTTTGTGGAGCCTCCACTGCACAGCTCTGTTGCCATGAAACGGGAAATGCTCCCATTTCTGCCCATGCAGAATTGCTGGGAATGAGGGGGGAGTGACGCAAAAATTACACACAACCAGGTGCTGAGAAATGCAAATTGATAATCCCACTAAGATTTTGAGTTTTCACTTCCTATGAGTTAACCTAGACAAGAATCTAGGGATTCTAGTTTGGGACAGCGTTGTAGCAAGAAAAGCATGAAAACACTCCCCTTCATTAACAAAGATGATCTGTAAACCTCTGAGCAGGTGGCTCTAAACAGATGACTTGTAGCGAGGCATCCCTAGCCTTAACAATTTCTCCAAAGAAATCCACAATGCAATTTCAACAAAACATGGAAGAAAAATTAATCTCTGAGGCTTTAATCTAAGTTTCTACCGGTGTTTGAAAATAGGGAACTGGCTAGTATCCCCACAGAGGAAAAATAAAATATATGAGATGCTCAAACATTCGTTTCAAAGAGACCTTCCCAATTAATTCTAGTGCTGACAGAAGTACCTGATCTCAGTTACCTGGAGAACTGTACCCTGCTGAAAACCACCCAGAGAATTTTGTTGCTGCCACGGTGCTGCCCTGTTCCCCCAGTGAGATTTTCCAGCTCGAGTTCTTTGCTTTCCTCTCCTGTTCAAAGCCCCCATTCCTTCCCAAGCTGCGTGATCCCTTGCTACACAAGGTCCAGTCTGCCATTTTTGCTCTCATCCACTCACTCTTGATTTGGGGTCAAACTTAAATATTTCACCTTCACAGCTACCCTTTGTAAACATGAGGCAGTACAGAGGCAGTCAGGGATGGTAAAATCCTCCTGCACGTGTTTTCCCATTAGGACAGATCCTGGAGCAGAGATAACCAGGTTGCCTCTGGGTTCAGTGTTAACCCGTGTCCCTACCCTGGTCCAGGCCACATCCGAGACTCCTGCAGCATCCCAAAGACAAACCATGTTTGCATAGTTGTTAGGGAGGGTCAACCTTAACATCTGAAAGCTAATGTGGAAAGGAAGCACGCTCCTGTCTCCCATTTGAGGGATGTAGGGTCCTTTTCTGATTCTCTTAGATTTTGTGGGGGATCCTGCTAAACCCTTGGAGCTGCACACGCATCAGTGTTTCCCATGGCCACAGATGCAGGGACCTTAGGGGTAGCATGAGGTTTGGTTCCTCAGTCTCCACTGAGATGCCAAAACAGATGACACTGATAATGGGGTGCACTCACCACTCACGGTGCTCATTCTGCAAACATCTCAAATGACTCTGCTGGACTACTCATGTATGAGTGTCCCAGGGTATTAATCTGTTCCTAAGAACCCGCACTTACAAGGTCACCTTCAGTTTTCAAAGCCTCTGGACTTGGGCTACGGTAATGTCTGAGAACAAATGACATGACACGACACAAAAAAACAGAAGGAAGCAAGTGTTTTGCATTGATAAAATTAGAGCACTCTTCAGCAAAACTGTCTGGGCTTTTGATGGCTGGGAACTCAAAATGTCTATTCAAGTTCCTGCTATTTGCCCCGTAAATTAATGTAATGAGTCGCCTGTGAAATAAACCATTAGAAAAGCCTTTGTTAACTTGTACTGAAGTAAATGGTTATCTAAAATAGACACCACAGGGAGGTTCTTAATTAGACTGTTGTCAGCTGGGACTGGAAATGCTTGTGGCAGCACGCGGCTAATTAATTACTCATCTTGCCACATTGCAGCTTGCTGTCAAAGCACTGGGTACTTCTCAGTGTACATCAATGGCTGGTTGCTTCTTTTCAGATATCATGAGAGCAGCAGACAAGGGTCCTGGACTGACCTGCACTCACTTTCCATAGGGAGGTGGGCTGAGAGTGTCCAAGCCAAGCGTCTGTCCCTGGGATGGGCCACCTGTCTAGTCGAAGATTCTTTGCTGCCCACATCCCATGGCTTCAGCTGGAGGTTGCTTCCTGAATGGAGAATGAAAATGAGTCTTGGGAAGTGGGCATTTGGGATCAACTGGAAGCCCAAGGAAGTGCCTACCAAAGGGTCCTTAACGGGGGTCAGTGCGGCACCGCACAAGCTGCGTCCGTCTGCTCGCAGTGTGGCACGCAAGGAAGCAGGGAGCACACTGGCTCCTCCTTTAGCTGCGTCTGCACTGCAGGTCTTGGGGATGGATGTCAGATAGATATCCTGCTGTAATAGGGCTTCCGGCAGCAGGGATGTCAAAGCCCAGCTGAAGAGACAGTGCTCACATGCACAGTACGCTGGGGATCCAAAACACCACCCGAGTCAGTAGAAAAGTCCTGTGCTTTGCAGGAGAGAGAAAAAACCTGTTACAAAACTTCTGTTACCGTGCCTTCCCTTATCACCATGTCAGTGAAAGGTGTATTCTTTGGCAGAAGTGAATTAAAAGATTTTGCACACATGCATTACACGATACCTCGCAGCAGCCCGCAGAGCAAGCAGGGAGACTACCATGTGGCCCACACACCTTCTTTGTGGGCTGGAGATTCCTCAACGGAGGATACAGGACACCTCACGCCTGATGCTGCATGTGGAGGTGGGGCCTCACAAGTGGGTACCTTGTGATGGGCAGGGAAGGGCCAGCAACAATAAACGCAATGAGTAAATATTCACTGGTGGCCTCTAAACCCAGTGGCAAGTTTAAGCCCACCTGTGGGGACAGTAAGCAACATCCCTGTCTGAAGGCAGCTGCCCCGGGTTGTCCAAGCTGTCTCTGTGCCAGGCAGAGTGCATGGGAGGCGAGTGTGGGCAGGGGGCCAGGTCTGGCCATGCTGAGCCTGGGCTCAGAGGCTTGGTTTGCACAAACCCCTCACTCTCAGGGGCTGGCTGGACACCTTCCTGTGCTCTGCTCCTCCTCCACAAAATATGTGGCTGTTTTTACAGCATCCTTCCCTGTTTCTTCAGAGACACAGGTCTGTTCTACAGAACGCGAGTGAATTAGCAGTGTATTTACACCCACGCCTGCAATCAGGAGCCATTTGATACCACCTGATATTAGCATCCAACATTTTTACCAGCAATCAGTCCAAGTGTACAGCAATAAAAACTTTTAATACCTGCTCCTGCAGTGAACGCCCTTGAAATACAATAGTCTATTACACTGACAGGTGTGTAACACTGGCAAAGTCCTCCCCCATCCTCATCCTTCACGCTTTGTGGTCACACATATCCTCTTCTAGTAAATACTATAATGTATTTTATGCCTAAAGCATTCACAAAGCTGCAGTCCCAGCGTAATGAACGCATAACCCTACCTTTAAATACTGTTCCCAGACACAGGGCAGTAGCATGACTGGCTCGTGGTTGTCGTCTTCTTACCACCTGCGACGCCTCAGTTAGTTAATTGGTACTGTGGGTGCAGCTTCAGGAAAAGGCAGTGAGTCCATAGAAAAATACTAAAACCAGTGAAGCTGCACCCATAACTGCTCAGTTAGTCAGTGGGCACTAAGGTCAATCAGGTACATGTTTAGGCACTACTGAGGCAATGAGGGCTCTTATGAGTGGTGCCTGTACAAGACAGCTCTTGATTTTCAGACAGCCGGTGGCAAGCAAGAGCCATGGTGATGCACAGGCACTTTCCTTTGGACAACAGAACATCTCCTGACTTTTCCCCGCTCCATCACAGAGACCTTAAGACTACTACCCCTTCCCACCCCTTTGGTGCATATCCATGGAGGAAAACAGCAACACCTTCCTTACAACCATTTCCTCCCCTCCTTCCCCCAAAACCCCTCAACGACTGGTACCTGTGGGTACAAACTCAAACAGCGTTTCCTCTGCATGCAGTCACCAGCAGCTCATAGTGTAGGAGAGAACCCTGGACAGACTTCTGTCACTCCCTGACCTCTGTCTCTGGTGCACCTGAAGGCCAAACACAAGAAAGTGAATCGCATAGCACGAACATGCTGTTGGTCTGATCCCTGGCTGTCCTGACTGCCTGCTTTGGATATAGCTTACTGGGAGAGCAGAGCTGACGGATGCCTGTCTTGTACCACATCACTCTCCCCTGGCACTGCAGAAAAGTCCTGAAAGCTCTTCATGGTGGCCACCACCAGCAGCTAGCCAGGCTGAGGTGAGACGTGGCCTCTGAGGGGACCCTGTTGCCCCGCAACTGCTGGAGGGCATTGCTGGAGGAAACCCCCCCCGAGATACTTGGCTGGTGGGGCTGCAGCAGGTGAAGTGGCAGGTATCCCCAAAGACTGCAGGAAGGGGAGCTGCCAGGGAAGTGCCCGAGAGCTGGGGAGCTGCCATGGGACCGCAGCAAGCCGCTCCAGTGCCTCCAGACATGTGATGGCAGTCCCAGTGGAGGAGACGGGGGAGGGAAGTCATCAGCGTTTGACAAGGATCAGACAGGCTGCCTTCTGAAAAAATGAGATTTCACATTATTCAAGGACACAGCTGCCCTGTGCCTTGTGTCACATTGCACTCCTCCCCCAGAGACCTCCTGGTGCACTGAGCAGTTTTCACTCCCTTCAAAGAGAGCTGCTTACATCCTCTTCTCCAGCAAAGCATACCTTGCCCTTCTCCTCCACCCAGTGCCCCGCACACAGCGATGCTCAGCCCATGCACGCACACACACTCATACTCCTTCATCATTTTCTCTGCCATTACAGAATCACAGACTGGTGCATGTTGGAAGGGACCTCTGGAGGTCCAACCACCCTGCTTAAGCAGGGTCACCTACAGCAGGTTGCCCAGGACCATGTCCAGATATCTTCTGAATATCTCCAAGGATGGAGACTCCACAGCCTCTCTGGCAACCTGTGCCAGTGCTTGGTCACCTTCACAGTGAAAAACTGTTCCCTGAAGTTCAGGAGGAAGCTGCTGTGTTTCAGTTTGTGTCCACTGCCTCTGGTCCAGTCACTGAGCACCACTGGAAAGAGCCTTGCTCTGTTCTCTTTTCACCCTCCCTGCAGGTTTTTATCTACATTGATGAGATCCCCCTGAGCCTCCTCTTCTTCAGGCTGAACAGTCCCAGCTCTCTCAGCCTTTCCTCACAGGAGAGGAGCTCCAGTCCCTGAATCATCTCAATGACCTCTCAATAGACTCTCTCCAGTATGCCCATGTCTCTGTTGCACTGAGGAGCTCACCATTGGACACAATACTCCAGGTGTGGCCTCACCAGCTCTGAGAATAGGGGAAGGATCATCTCCCTCAACTGGCTGGAAACATTCCTTCTAATACAGCCCAGAATACCACTCGCCTTCTTTGCCACAAAAGCACACTGCTGGCTCATGTTTAGTTTGGTGTCCACCAGGACTCCCAGGTCCTATTCTGCCAAGCTACTTTCCAGACGGACAGCTCCCAGCATATACATTGGTGTCTGGGGTTGTTTCTCTCCAGGTGCAGACTTTGCACTTCCCCTTGCTGAATTTCATGAGATTCCAGTCAGCCCATCTCTCCAGCCTGTCAAGGTCTCTCTGGATGGCAGCATGATGACACCCACTCCTCCCAGTCTTGTGTCATCTGCAAAATTCATGAGGGTGTGCTCTGACTCATCCAGACCATTAATGAAGGTGTTGAAAGAGCCAGTATTGATCCCTGGGGTACACTGCTCATCACTGGCATCCAACTAGATGTTGTGCCACTGATCACCACCCATTGGGCCTGCCCATTCAGCCAGTTTTCAATCCACCTTGCTGTCTGCTCATCCAACCTATATACCAACAGCTTGTCTAGGAGGATCTTACGGGAGACAGTGTCAAAGACCCTACTGAAGCCCAGGCAGACAGTATTCACTGCTCTTCCCTCATCTACCAGGCCAGTCATTTCACTGTAGAACGTTACCAAGTTGGTCCAGCATGACTTCCTCTTCATGGATCTGTGCTGATTGTTCCTGATTATTTTCTTGTCGTTCATATGCCTGGAAATGTTTTCCAGGATTAGCTGCTACATCTTGGCAAAGATGCAGATGTGGCACAAAGTAATCACAGGGCAGGCAATCGGGACTATTGTGAAGAAGATTTCACTGTTTCTTTCTCATCCACAGCATGGGATAATTTTTTAGAAAGAGTTATTTTCATTGTTTAAATGAGCTATAGACGAAGGACTTGATGATATCCATCCCCATTTTCATTTGCTTCAAGTTTAGTTGGCTTGGGAAGTTCCAGTCTTCTAGAGACTGCAAGTAACATGAGATACTGGTACTCTTTTGATCTGTTCCCTTAGTTTTTTACAAACTTTTCCTAAACAGACAGGAAAAGTGTCTGCAAGCTTCCTGGAGGGAACTAGTCATTTCAAGTGCCCTAATATATGGTCGTTTCTACATGATTATGCTTAAAACTGTTCTAAAGGTGTTTCAGCATATCCAAAATCATTAGCTGCTTCTGTAGAGTTAGGTCAAGACAACCTGGCATGGGTTATTTTCCCTCCCTCTCTCTCCACAGACAAGAGACTCCAATTAGAGACCTCTTTTAAGAAGTGTGTGCTTCAGTTTCCTGTGTTCTTCGGGACAAAGCAAGATAACTATTATTCACTGTTATGCATAACACACAGTACTTGTGGGTGACTCTCCTGAGATTATTGCATCCTTTGAGTACTTCTAGGTAGAAGAAATAAAGTATATGTAATCAGAAGTATCCTAAAGGGAAAAAGGACGCCAGGCAGAATGATGCAGAAAGACAAAGTTCCCATTAAATTATATGGGCAGAGTTTTGCTCCAATGGTACAAATTTACTGCCTGATGCTGTGACTCATACAACAGCCTGTACCTGTTCCACAGCAACCCTGCTGAAGTCCCTGAGGTCACGTCCAGACTGGTGCATGACTCATAACCAGGGCTTCTGAATCCCGCTTCTGGTGTGATGGCTCCATGACAAAGCACAAGCATCTGCTACTTCCCTTTTGTTTCTTGATCGGACTCTCATGTCAGCAGAGTCCTTCCACATCTGACTTATGGCCAGTTGGCCAGCAAGCAGCTGTCAAGCACAAATGATTGCCTGCAAAGATCAAGACCCAGGGGCATCAGCCAACAGCCAGAGTCCAAAAATCCACCCTCAGGTGAACTTCTGCTTGAGGACATGAAGAGATAGAGAACTGTCTAGAGCTTTGAGAGCAGTTAGGAGGAATGAAGAGCCATAGGGTCTGGCTAGACAGACCCCCTAAGAAATATAAATAACATAGCTTTGGTATGAGCAGCTGGATGAATGACAAGCTTTTTCAAATGTGAAAAAAACAATCTGTAAATTGAGGTGTATGAGGATCACAGCACATGTTTTCACAGCACAAAAAAATTAGTATTTCCTTTTGTGGGTGTGCCCAAGAAAACACAATGCTAAAGAAGGCTTGGAGATGGATGTGGCATTCAGCACCCACCTTCAGCAAGGAGTACTTGCTGTCGATAGCAAAGTGGAAGGACTTTGTGAACCAGCTTTTGAACAGCTTTGAAGCACCAGTGACCTCAGCAGGATGATATAGTCTACTCAAGCTAATGCTGTGGCTCGAATGCGTGCACATGAGCATTGCTGTAAAAGCTTGAAACTTGAGCATCTCAATCCACACAGAACTTGTCAGATGTATTTCATATCCAAATTACAGATAGGACTTACATGATCCCACACTCAGAAGCAGTATCAAGTCGTGTCAAGTTCTAGCATTGCCTTGGAAGGTGGAAAGGAGAGTCTAATTTTACCTGTGATATTACTAAGGAGTTGTAGAGACTTCGTATAGTATGGCTGAGATACTACAGATAGGCCATCTGTCAGTTGCGACCTATTAATTCAAAACTCCACCTCCCAGATCTATCTCTCTCTAGGATGCCAAAAAAAATCCTACACAGTTTTTCATGGGTTTTACAGTACTGCCTGGTCAGAGAAAGGTTTTGATTTTACACAAGGCCACTGACTGAAGTGGACAATCAGATGTGCAAAACAAAAGGTTCAAGGAAGAGTTTAAGAAAGAACTGACAGGAAAATTTATTGAAGTGTCACTCAGCTGGCACCCTTTTCACCACATTCATCTTGGTCGATTCTTTTCTGATGCATACCATCAAACCCACATAAAACGAGGATTGATGTAGCCTGTCTAAAGCTGTTGATCTAGACGCCTGATTTGGTTGCTCCGTGGTAATTTAGAAAGGTCAAAGAAAGCCCGCCCGCCCTGATGAAAAAGAATGGCAACCAAAACTATTCTATGATTGTATGATTCTATGAAATAGCCTGCCATTGAGCCAAAACATTACTTAAAGTTGAAACAGTAGCAACCCGATTGACTGCTTCTTGATCTTTGAGCATCAATACAACTGGTCAGCAAATGCAGACTGGAGGACATACACATTGCTGAGGTGGCAAGTGCTAAAGTAATGGAGACAAAGACGGTGTCATCCCTACCAGAGGAATCCTACCCTTTTGGAAGGGTAAGTTATTCCTATAAAGATGCACTGGCTCAGACCAATGCATGAGACCAGGGCTGCTGAAGACTCTCAGATCTTAGACAAGTTAAAGTTCCCGCCTTCCTAGCTAGTGCTCAACAGCGTTTCACTCATTTGCAGCCATCCAAATGTACGTATTTTACACTTGATGGATCAAGATGGTAAAAAAGTGGGTTGAGCACTTTTGGGCACTCACGATATTTGACACAATTAACACTACAATAGTCACTGCACTTTGAATTAGCTCTTTATTTTCTTTATTTTCAGTTTGAAGTCAGCTCTAATCTGCAGTTTTCCAGCTTCACACTATAGCCATAAGGAGCTGGGGTAGGTGACACCTCTGTAGCAGCTTTCAGCTTGAGTAATGTTTATGTATTCTACCAACAGTGGCCACTGCTTTCAGTTATGAGTTTCAAACACTGAGAGGACGACATACATACACTACCTGATTATCAGTTACGCTAAACTGTTATGTCGGACAGGAAAAGGGTTTTGCGTCTGACTGAGTACATACGGAAAATTAAAGTTGAGCAAGCTGAAATTGGCCAGTCCAGAACATACCAGCTTACCATTTAATATCCCTACTGAAGCATGACACGTGACCCGTGTCCAATATCAGCATTCTGCTTGCCCTTGTAAGGGACATCCGTTCACAGCTTTCTCTTAATAAATCCTAGATCTTCCCAAAAGTCTCTTTCAGAGATTAATCCAATTAGATCAGTCCTAAAAGAGCTGACAGAATCACAGTGTACTACAAGAACACATTTTTTCCCCTACATTCAGCTCCAATTTTGTTTTGAGTGAACAGCCTGAGTTATGGGTAATAGCAATAAAAGATTGATAATCACCATCATCATCTGTTCAATTTATACTTTGGATTTTCAGTCATTGCACTAGCTAATCCAAACCTTTTGTGTAGGTCACCACAGCAGAACCATGCTTCACGTCACAGGAGTCATTTTTTTCTCTAGTTAGGAACAGGATAGAAATCATAGAATCATAGGTTGGAAAAGACCTCTAAGATAATGAAGTCCAACCATCCGCACAACACCAACATGCCTACTAAAAATTCACCATTTGCATTGTTGCCCAGTAGTGTAAGTGGATACTTGCTGATCTCTCAATTTCTAGCTTGGAAAGACAATTCTAACAACAGTAGCATGCTTTCCTGGAATAAGGTGGTTGGGTGCCATTTTCTATCCCCCCCTGGAAGCACACAGTTTTTGTACTGTTTGTCTTGGAAAACCACTCACAAAAGGACAAATTGAAGGCATTTAGTTCCACCTTTGTCCTGACATTTTCTGTAAGTATTTTTCTGCCCACTAACAGCTTTCCGTTCAAAAGCAGATTGTCCCTCTTTCATCTCAGTAGCCCTGTCACTTAAATCTGAAGGGCCATTTTTATTCCTGTTAAATATTCTGACATGTACTGCAGTTCTTACGGTATTTATTCCCCTCCACTGATGCCACTAATGATATTTACATTTCTGTGTCACATACTGATGCAGTTTTTCTTTCTTTGAAAGACTGTTGATGAATACAGCTACAGCTAATTGCTATTCCCAAGCAACATCCTTTGTTTTCCAGCAAATCACAGAATCACAGACTCACAGAATCACAGAATGGTAGGGGTTGGAAGGGACCTCTGTGGGTCATCTGGTCCAACCCCCCTGCCGAAGCAGGGTCACGGAGAGCAGGTTGCACATGACTGCATCCAGGCGGGTTTTGAATATCTCCAGAGAAGGAGACTCCACAACCCCCCTGGGCAGCCTGTTCCAGGGCTCCATCACCCTCAGAGGGAAGAAGTTCTTCCTCATGTTCAGCTGGAACTTCCTATGCTTCAGTTTGTGCCCGTTGCTCCTTGTCCTGTTGCTGGGCACCACTGAAAAGAGTCTGGCCCCATCCTCCTGATACCCACCCTCAAGGTATTTATAAGCATTTATTAGGTCCCCTCTCAGCCTTCTCTTCTTCAGGCTGAACAAGCCCAGCTCCCTCAGCCTCTCCTTGTAGGAGAGATGCTCCAGTCCCCTCACCATCCTTGTAGCCCTCCGCTGGA
>Ga0065711_1030002_pt1 | contig 34103 bp, 22 predicted proteins | sample Hoacrofraction12_FD_59098 | JGI IMG/M metagenome (GOLD analysis project Ga0065711, IMG submission 59098) | Hoatzin crop microbial communities from Cojedes, Venezuela - Epithelial fraction 12 v2 (version 2) | ecosystem: Host-associated > Birds > Digestive system > Esophagus > Crop | place...
TAAAGGGATTATTCAGGAGTCCCTTGTCTTGCAACCGTCCGAATTATTCACAAAGTACCAAGACTTGTTTCTGACCACCTGAAGTGATAACATTCCCTACATGTTACATTTGTTACATTTACAGTTATCAGTTATGCTTAATACTTTCGACATTCTCCCTTTCTGTTTCAAGCAGAGATCTCTTTTTCCAGCTGACAAGAGATGGGTATGGATAAAGACATACACACACACACAAATTTCCTTCTGAATAGAAACTAGAAATTACAGATGTAGAAAATAAATTATTTTTTTAGCAAATCACTCATCACCAGGAGGCCCAGAATACCAAGTTTTGGTATTATAAAACAAATTTGTAAATTGATTCATCAAATTAAACATCACGCCTAGTTTGATTTTTTTGGCTCTGATAGATTTTGAACATGATGTTGAATATTGTTTTCTGAGGATTTTTGTCCCTGTTATAAATAAACCAACACAAGAACAAGAGTCCAGGACACGAAAGGTTATTCCCATCTCGCCTGCTCTCACCAGGAGCATTTTTTGATAAATTCATTTCCTTGAGCCAGCAAAACTTTGCCTCTTCCCATAAATTCTATTGGAAGTTATCTGTAATCATGGGTTATGTGTCCAGCCATCTCTGATCTCCTTTCAAATACTGAATCCCTCAATAAAACCGCACATGTTTAATGATGACACCAATGGTGATATCATTAATCAAAATTATTTTTCAAGGTGTGATAAAATCAAGGTTAAAGCACCGGAGACCTGTACTTTCACAGCTTACAGAAGTAACCAACATTTTTATAAGTCACACTAAACACATCATACAAAATAATACAGAAGACAGAATACTCATTAAATTCCTTCAAACTCTTGTATTGATTAGTAATCAGACTGTCAGGGATCCGACCTATTCGCTCTCCCATATAACATCCTTCTGACATTTACTGTAAGAAGGAGAAATGTGGCGGCTACTCCTCCAGTAGTACCTTGGTAGCAAAAGAGGAAAAGAAGTGCAGGAGCAAAGAAAGTCGGAAACTGGGAGGAGTGATAGACATCTCATCAGTGTAAGCTAGTACCTATTTTATGTAAAACAGGCAGGTACTGGCTTCTGTTTCTGGCTTTACTGCATAGAAGAGTACGGTAGCATTCATATTCATTGTGAATGACAGTTTAGGAAATATAAAGACATACAAAGCAATTGTTCTTCAGATAAAGGATTTTTTTCTCACACTGCATTTCTCAGTGTCATGACCAGAGGGATGCATCTGGCTCTGTGCAGCGTACAATACCGAACAGTTTAACCGTGCATTTTCTTCTCTGTCAGGTCAGATATTTTTGCCCCAGCAAAGATGAAGCATAAAGGAAAAGCAGTGGGATTTCAGTTAACAGAGCACCCTCTCAATTGCACTATTCACTTTAAACAAGCACACCAATTGATGCAAAAGAACTGGCTAAGACCAATGAGTCATGCACTCCTGGGTATGGCATGAAATTGTTCTGTCTGTATCAGAGACTGGAGTATTCTCTCTGTACTGTACATGTAAAAGGACATTAAACTGGGTCTATTGTACTGTGACATTTCTATTCTAGACAATTGCAAGTTAAATCAATGAACATTGTACCGTGCCTTTGAATGTCTAGAAATAGTTTGCTGCACAGTACCTTGTCCAACCCTTTGGCGTGAATATTAACTCAGGAGAGCTCTGTAATTCTGCATAAGCTAATTTAGACTGTGGTGTAAAAAAAAAAAAAAAAAAAAAAAAAATCTCTGCTTCGGAAACAATGCCATCCATACACTACTCTTGCTCCAGCCTGGGAGTAATCTAGGAACCCTCTCTAAGTCCTAGCAGCAAACACAAAAACAGAGTAAAGCTCTTCCCAGTCCTTAACTGACACAGGGCCTAGAAGGAGGTCTGCAGAGGACAGCACCAACTTCTGACAGCAGAACTGGATTCAAAATCTGAGCGGAACAAGAATCTGGGGCTTCACCATCCATTCACCTCAGTAATAAAGCAGAAACAGGACAGCAGTGAATTCCTTATCCTCATCACTACTTAGGCCTTAATCAGAATGGAAAAATATAACAAAGACAACAAAATCATGTTTCTCTAGTAAAGCCAAAACACTGAAATTACAGACAATGTCAAGCCCAAGATACCTGCAAAACGTATAGTTTATGGTAGTCCTTAGATGAATGCATTTTGTGTCTGAATTTAAAAACACCATCTAAACACATATCTAAAACATAACCCATGACAGCGACAAGGTTGGAAATAGGCTGTAAAAAGGAGAAATAACTGACTAGTTAACTAACAATCATCATGTAGCTAACCTAGGATTAAACAGAACTGGCTCTTGTTTTCCTATTTAACATTTCTTTGCCTGTTTGATATCACAGGACTAACTACAGCTTTTAAAAGTCAAATAGAACTCATTTATTAATTTATTCTTAGCACTTTAAGAATCATTAATGATAATTTTCTAGTTTTATGTTGCCAGTGTTTAATAGACAGCTATTAGAAAATCTGTGCATAATTACACCACTAAAGTATTAACTGTTCTAATAGCAACAGATACTGGTGAGAAAGCTTCTTGACTCATCAGAATTTGTTCACATCTAGCAATTAACTATGAAAGTTGTTAGTGAAATAGATTCTTTTTCTTTTTTGAGTAAATGGAAGTAATGTTTTTGGAGGAACATATTTGCTTTTTGACAGTACAGACATTCTCACATAATCCCTAATGGTCGGTGTCCTCATTTTGGCTGGGATAATTTTCCTCCCAGTAGCTGCTGTGTTTTGGATTTAGTAGGAGAAGAATGTTGATAACAGCGATGTTTTTAGTTGTTGCCAAGAAATCCAGGACTTTTTTGTTTCCCATGTTCAGCTAATGAGCGGGTGTGCAGGAGGTGGGAGGGAACACAGCCAGACAGGCAGCCAAGCTGGCCAGTGGAAATATTCCATGCCATGGATGTCATGCTCAGTTTATGAATGAGGGCTGGCCATGGGGTAGGAACCTCTCCTCCAGGACTTTCAACAACAGAATGAAAAGACATCAGATCTTGCTGCCAGTCACTCATGCTATCAATCACCTACTTATCTGTATGATAATTGAGCAATTTCCTCTCTTCTCCCCAGAAATTGTAACAACCCCCAAATGTTATATTGTAAGATTCAAGCAACCACTGTCTCAAAGCTGTTTCTTGGTCTCAACAGAGTATGAAGAATATCACAAAACTACACTAGCACAGTTGGATTCCAAGTACTCCTGTTCATTAACTTTGCACAAATACGCAAGTGCTAATAATGGACAGTGAATCACTGTTTTGGCAGTTTCTAGTAACAGAAGACAGAGACATTCTACAAAGGGCTTCCAAGGTATTTACAGGAATAACATACACTTCCAATACATTACACTCAACAAGTTCCATTAGTGGTTAATTCAGAAAGAAACATCATTTGACACTGTGCATAAAAAACCCCATAAATTCTTTTTACCTGGAGTTTTGACCACATCCAAGTCACATCAGTCAGCGAAGAAAGACAAGAGTATGAGAAATGCTACAAGCTCAAACCAGAAAGTAAGCCTTGATTTACCCTTAAAGATACTTAAACAGAAATAACTGATGTAACGAGTGCAGAATGGGGAGCAGCTAACTGAAACCAGTTCTTCAGCAAGGGATCCTTGGCTAATGAAAATATTTGTATGAGTCCGTTACTGTGTGACCTTGCTTGAAAATTAAAGTAAAAAACAGATCTATATAGGTTTCTCTGGGCTTCCTTTCCTAAGGTCTTCTTAATGGCTTTGTGGGCTTATTGTCAATCAAAGTTAAAATAAATCAATCACAGAACAGGATACCATAATGTCATGGTAGTGGAAAGGCAGACATCATACAGCAAATGGGAAGCTGAATACTAAATTCACACGAAACAGCTCTTCTCCACTCAGTCAGAACAAAGCCACAACAAAACAGCTGTAGAATATCTTGAGAAAATACAGCAGATGACAACAGTAATGATCAGAGGTCTGGAAACCATGACTCAAGAAAAATGACTGAAAAAAATACGAAATTTAAGGAAGTGGCTGACCTTTTAACAGTCCTCAGCTGCATTTGATGGAGGAAGGTGAATGCATTTTTCTGCATCCACATAGCCAGTACAAAAAGTAATCTAAAACGAGAAAGACACAGATCAGATATTACAGAAAAAAAGCCCACAATTATTTATTACAGAATGTCATTAGCAAGGAAATACTGCCCTATAATTGTGGACTCTCCACTACTAAACATACTAAAAGAATCTGTCAGGAATCACATAGATATTACTGATCCCAGTTTAGAGGAAAGAAATGAACTTGGTAACATCTTGAGATCCTTTCCAGCCTTGCTTTTTCATGACTCTATTACAACAAAAACTAGAGAACAGAAACATTATTAGCACATTTACTGGAAAGCTGATACGAAAATCCTAAATAACCTTATTTTCCTTGTAGGCCGGCACACCTCATTTTACTGGGATTAGTACAGATCAATTACAAGTGCACAGACTGCCCCACTTGAAAACACACATGCTCTCTCTTTCCAAATGTGTGGATTCGTACAAGATGGCAATTTCTTTGTGTCTTTTCTCAAGATATATTTGCACGTGTGTGTCACTACGTATGGTGTCTTGATGCTATTATAAAAAAATGGAAAAACCAGCTACATAGTCAAAGAGCAATTCAAGAAGAGTGAGACTGTATTTTCACTGGTCTGATTAATTAATTAGATTTGACCACTGTAAATGTGGTAAAAAATAGTTTACGTTAAAACGAACCGAAATTAACTATGAGACTTCAAAGCACAAACCCGTTCTTCAGGTTTATTCAGGAATAGAAAGGAACTCCAGGGAACAGACACACTGCAATGATCAGTAAGCAACCAGGAAGGAGTAAGTCTAAGTCCGCCTGAGCATGGTCCATTTTACGCGGTTCTCAGAGCACAGACTATCTTTCTGTTGTGTACTTCTACTGTGCCCAGCACAATGAATTCCTAAGTGAAGAAATCAGTTAGTAAGTAAATGCAAATGCAATTAGGTAGAAAACTAATGTGCTACTGTTGGATGTCTTTATTCTACAGGCTGATAAACTGCAGTATGAATAATGTATTTTCTCTTAATATTTTTTGGTCAGAAAGGACAAAATTTCCTTTAGTGCTTATTTTCCCTCAGTTGAATGACAGAAAAATTCTGATAATATGCTGTCCAAGTATTTCATGTCTCATTTAGCATTTCTGTACTGCAGTCAAGAGTCGTCTTTACCTACTGTCACTAAAAAGTGACACTTCCGAACACTGGATTTTCTAAATCTAGAATAAAATGCCAAGATTACTTAAAATAGAATAGATTTTTACACCCTTGACTTTTGAATGATGGCAGTAACTTTGAACTGTAATTCTCCTATTCCTTGTAAAGGGTAGAAATGCACAAATATTAATGTCTGAATAATCAGTAGGATGGCAGTATTCACAATGCTTTATCTTTGCTTTCTATCCACATGTATAAATGTTAGCTTTTCACTCCACTATTCAAGCATCTTAACCATTTTTCATCAGAGGAACAAACCCGTAATTTCCACTGAAAAAATTATAGTAATTCAATGGGGAGAATCAATAGTTAAAAAGATAACCTATCTGTCAGCATCCCCATCTTCGACCGTTGTAAAGCTTAAAACAGCTTCAGGAAGTTGCCAGAAGTCTGTCCTTAGACCTCAACAATGTGTGAGCAAAGCACGTATAAAGATTGGCTAGCACAGCTATGAACATAGACACATTTATAACTTGCTGCAGCAAAGCAAAAATACCTAACAAAAGCCTCATGAGTATTCTAAAAGGCACTTCTGATGAAGTTGATCATCATCACTGAAAGTACCCTCTCCAGTAACAATGAAGAAAAAATTGCATTTGAGGGAGCAACTTACAGTATTACAACAAGAATAATATAATCTTCCCGTTTACCCACAAAGGGGAAAAAGTAGTGAGCTACACAGAATAATTGCAGATTTTCTATTCTTTGTGGCAAAATAGATGCCACTTTATAAGTTACAGTGACAGTTTTCAATTTTCTTTTTATACTAGACATGATCATTTATAATATGTGATCCATAGTTCAAGCACCTGTGATTTTATGTTACTCCTAGTTCAAATCATACCCAGCTGAAACACTTGAACATTTTTATGGTTACAAGCCTTGATAACAGTCTTTTGTGCAATGCAGGAAAATTCTGAGATTCACGTCCTCTAAAAATCCCTGCACATAGAAGTCTTTGCAGGAAAACAACAACAAATGGTTCACTGATGAAAACCACCTGTTGCCTGCACACCCTTATTGGCCTAGTACAATATTCCTGCCTCACTGAAACGCTCCACTAAAGTCACTGGCAGTTTGAATGCCTGCAGACTGGTGGCTTGAGCCTCCATTGCATTCTCAGTTTTACAGCCTTTTTAAAAATTTCTTTGTGCTAGACCCTCAGAGAGCCTTTCTCTACAGTTTGAAATGTTAACTTCCTCAATAAATGTTGGATGATATACATGTGCAGTACTTGACATAAACAGAAGAGCAGTGATTGTTAAAAATAATATCAAGACATGTTAGTTGAAAATAAATAGCTTAGTTATCATTTTAATGGATCTAATCCATTACTAGCTATGGTACAACTTCTATCCATAAATGCTTTCAATTAGCAGTCCACTGAAGAAAAAAAGAAAAGACAAAAAGAGATCTGCTGGTGTTCATCTTTGCATATAGTTAAACCGCCAAACTCTTTCCCAGTTAATGCCGACCACGTTGTCAAAAACGCCTTACCTGAGAGTGATGGCCAGAACCCCTGCAAAGTGTATTTTTGCTCTCCGTTTACCTGGTTTACTCAGGAAATTGTGATCAGCACATTATTGGTCTGGAGACAGGCTGAAGGCTAACACTACAAAGCCATGGGTAGCTCTTGCCTCTCACAGTGCTGTAAAATGTTAACATATCTTCGTTCGGACCATCTTGTTAAAATACTCGGAGATGGTGGCTTTAATCTATTACTAGCAAGCAAGTATTGAACATTATTTTGCTCTAACAGCCTATTTAAAGGCTGATTTAAAAATTCTTTCTGTTCATAATTTCTAAGGTATAAGAATACTAAAAATAGTTTTTAAAGCCCTGGTTACTTCAGAAACCAATCTGCCTTTTAACCCATGCCTGGGCATGTTTATACAATACGCCTAGAACCGTAAAAATGGGCTTAACCCCATCACTGTTTTCAGAAAACTATTGCCTGGTCACCAGATCTGCTGCCACTGAGCATACCCATCAGCTACAATAATCTTTAATGTCCTGCATCAGAAGCTGTGCCATACATGTATCTACTAACACGTCTACTACGCATAGATTAGAAATAAATTTAACTCAAGGAAACTTCAGTAGTCAGATATCTGGGGTGACAGCTGGCAGTCTGGCATCTCCAGATTTTTTTCTTTTTGTCCCTGAACGCTGCTGTATCTATAAAAGAGTATCTATATCTAAAAACAGGTGGTACCTCACCACTAAACATACAGAAGATTGTGTATTGACAACTGCTCCTAATCATAGAAAACTATGTGTTTTTCTCAGTAGGATTAATACATTTATCTTCATTATTTTCAAAGGCTGAAAGTTAGGTTCTTTTAAAAACAAAATCAGTTCTGCTGTCAAAATTGCAGTAAATGACCGTGTACAAGATGAGATCCAGGCAAACAGACTTACTGGTCTTGTAAGATAACCTAAAAGAACTGTACAAAATTGAGAAGCGGATATACTTCAAGGATATCAGTAATGGAATTCTAGCTCAAACTGCTGAATGCCTTTTAATCATCAACAACAAAGTTTATAATTTCTACTCCTTTTAATTTAATTCCAGGGTTTTTTTCCACATAGATTCACTTTAACGAGAAAAACCTGGATATGATGCACTGTATTTTTACTTTCCTGTAACTGTGTTTATGATGTCACAACTGATTTTCCTCTGAGAAGCTGTTTTTGGAGAAACAGATTTCCAGTGTTTTTTTGCGCAGCGTATTTTCTATATCTTTTAGCTCTGGTGGTTTTGCCAACAGACCTTATTCCTGGCTAGTACTCTACTTTTCTTATCTCTTAAGTTCTCACTAATATTCAAAAGCTTACACTGTGTGTTGATAAGCAGACAAAAACACAAGTAAATACGTTCCTTTAAAATATATAACATGAAATTTTTGATCTTCTAAGAAAAAGAACAGTTTATCAAATCTTTCTTATTGTAGACACCCTAGTGCAATGGTAAATTTTCCTTGGAATCTTCCTTGCAGCAGCTGTGGTTCATCTACACTGAGTGGCACAAATCAAACGCAGACAGCAGGAATGGAAAATTTCAGTCTTTAACAAACCGAGCATTGTTTGCATCACTAGCCTCATACTGAGGCAGAAACAGAAGTACAGCACTTCATACAGGCCTTTAAACACACCACACCTTTGTGCATTATTATTCCCTTTAAGCCAACCTGAGCCCACACAGGACTATCCAAATGCAGAGATGCTAAGATGAACGACCTCACCACACCTGCATCATTTTCACATTTGACTCTTCTTCACTGCATTCCTTGAAAACATTTCCTTCTCATTGATGCGTATCACCAAGGAGGCTTACTGAGCCCCTCCAAAATGCCCATCAGTGACCGACTAAATGTCCAGAACATGGAACAGAGACAGTCAGCAAATTTCATAGGTCTTAATTCAGGATTGAAATTTGTAGGGCCACCCAAGTCACGGTGCTAACTATGATTTTCTTATTTCCTCATTCTGAAAGTTAGTAAGGTCAACAGACACCGAGCAACGGTTGGCATGGGGTATTTTTTGAGGCAGTAACCCAACACCAAAGTGAACACAGTTACCATCTGGGTTTTCCTCTGTGTATCCAGAAGGTAGGGCAGCTCAGAAGCACCCTGACTGACTCTGCATAGTAAGAGACACACTTTCTGCAGATTTTCCTCCAGAGCTTTGTAGAAACATTCTCAGAGCAAGTATTAAATTCATTTCATTATTATATTCTGATACATTAGCAAGGGCAAGTATTTCACATTCCTGAAAGTCATCAGCAGTTAATCATTGCTCAGGTGACAACAATGAATTATCTCTGCTTCACTCAAACTACCAAGCAATAAACTGGCTGCAATGATCTCATCATCTTACCAGGGACTAAGTCCTAGGCAGGTGACCTACACCACCGCTGTTAGCAGCTAGGGCATCAGAACAGAGCAGATGCCGTTGCAGCTAAACTTTATTCAACACACAGCTCAGACTGTACCTAGCAGTCCCTTGGAGAGTTTATAAAAATGGAGTATCTAGCTGGACACTCATGCTTGCTGCTTTTTGGGAGGCTTTTTTTGCTTTGGTTTGTTTTGTGTTTGGGTTTTTTTAAGTTAAGTATGATTAATGAATAAGCAGGAAAAAAAATCTGGATTTAGCACCTGAATAATATCAGTAAAAAATTTTTTGTCACGTAGTTTCTTGTTTTCTTCTACTTTCAGTCTTATGTCTTATTCAAATATAGCTGAAAAAAATCTTTGGATCAAAATTCAGAGAGCATTTTTGAGTCTTTGGATTAATCTTGGGATTACTGTTGTAATCATTACATGCGATTTTCTTTTGTTTTGTTCTTTTGGAATAGCAAAGTAATATCTTCAAAGGAAACAGACTACTGTGGCTGAGGTGGATACTTAATGGCAGGCAAATCTGGTGACTATGCAACATTTTTCCAAACACAACAATGGTATGACGTCAGAATCTAAAAGGTATGGACAAATTACACATTTATTCTAAATAAAGTGTGATATCAGAGCATATTGTTTAAATGTCATTAAATGTTTCCATGGGCAATTTACTTAGCAAAATTAAGGCCAATCTTCAATGATTTAATGCTATTTAGAAACAAATTCAGATTCACTTTATCTTCTTCTACAGAATAATTTTACAGTAATCCACTATTTACAGCAGAGGTGCACGCACACACACAAAATTCCAATCAAAGAGGTGCCAGTACTATTACGTCGTAATAAAACAGCTGTTATTAAATGCAAAGTAGGAATTTGGAAGTAATACTTCAGTCTGAAGAGTGCTATACCCAAAACATTTCCTAAGAGGAACCCAAAAGACTGCAACATGAATGTTCCCTTTTGTTTCTAAAAAAGACAACAAGAATTTCTCCTTTTTCCATAGGAGAAATGGATTTCACATACAGTGATTCTAACTTATTTCTCTTAGTCACCATTTGTAGACTTAAAAACACAACAAAAGTCTCTGAATTTAAGCACATCTTTCCTCTCTTTATTTGGTACTATCTGGAGTAGCGCATGATCAGTGACAGAAAACACTATATATGACACAAAATTATGTAAGTGTGAAGAATGCTAAAGAGAACACTTCACTGTGAATTTTGCATATATTTCCTTTCAGATCTCACATACTGTGTTAGCAAACAAAGGTGACGGTGATCTGTAGGGATGACGCTTAACAAGCGAAAAGAAAGCAGAAACTGGGTTCCCAGCCTGTCACACAAAGGGTGCCATCAAGCTGCACTGAAGGTAAAGCAGAAAAAGTCACGCTCAGGGAAAAGAAATTCAAAAACAAAAAAGCGCCAACGTTTGTTGGTGGTAACCACGTGAAAAGGCACTATTATTTGTCAATAGCAAATAATAACAATTTGACACCAGGACTTCACGAGTGTTAGTTTGAGATGGACTAACTTCCAGCCCACTAACTTCGGGAGAAACGTGGGCAAAGCAAACAGAAATAAGAAATCCTATTAGTGCTGACTTTCAGCCCACGTCACTCCTCACGGAAGTTTTAAAAGGAATGACCAAAAGAGGTGTCTGCATGCAGCCAGAGATCCCATCAACGGCTCAATGTCCCACCGGCAGCACCTCCTCAGCGCGGCAGTTCGCTCGCCTCGCTTCGTGCGGCCGGGCCCAGCCAGCAGCAGAGGACCACGGGGCCGCTCCCGGCCGGGGCGGGGGCAGACCGGGAGAGCCAGGCCAGAGCCACGGGCCGGAATGAGGGCAGTGTGGCAGCACGGCGGAGGGCACGAGCAGCAGCTACGCCGACACCGGCAACGACGAGGGAGTACGCAGGGCACCCCTCACCACCCGGCGCGCTGCCTGCAGAGACCCCCGCCCCAAGCCCAGCATCACATCACCGGGTACCCCGTACCCCGCTTGTCCGGCCAGTTCGGGTCAGCCAGAGGGGCTGTGTCCCCTCCTGGCATCTGCTGAAAACAACCCTGTCCCGCCCGAGCCCGGGACTCTTGGGATCAGCCCACCACGTTGTACCTCTCCCTCTGCCTCTCCACACCCACACGAGTTCGGTGCCCCACAGAGCTCCATCTCAGCAAGAAGCTACCCATCCTCTGGACTTCTGACGACCCTTCAGTGAGGGTCTGGTCTTATTTGTTGATCTGGAACGTACAAAAATTGCCATTGGGCTGAACTGAGGGCTCAACCAGAAGGTTTCCTGAGCCCTTTTTTCTGCAGTGAGCCATCAGAAGAAGGAAACTCTAATAAAAATTGATTTTTAATCTTAAAAGGTTTAAGGTTCTACAACACACAAATGTTATAAATACCTTCTGTGAATGTTTATCTTTTTCTTCAGTATTAAGCAAGTGGTTTAGTTTAATAGAATGATTGATTGATTAATTAAAGGCAAAGTTGTATCACAGCAGAACCTAACACCTGGGAGACTTTTCCTACTAAATCTACATTAGCTTTGTACTACCATCAGAACTTTTGACAGTACTCTCAGTTTAATGCTCAGATATATTATTCCTCAGAAGGAGGAAAGCACAATGATGTTTTTAAGGCCGGGAGCTATTGTCAATATTGTATACTATGCTGTTAAAAACAAATTAAACTAGAAATGACAACTATTTTTTTCTTCCCCTAAGGGACAAAAAGGAACTACGTTTAAAATAAAAACATAAAGCTATGAAATATGGTTGAATTATCTCAATTAAATATTATGCACATTTTTTCTTATCAGAATGTTTTCATAATTGAGATACAGATATAGCATTAGCATATCAGTCATTCTCCTGTATCGATCTAAGATGATTTCAGAGCATGTATGATTCACTGCTATACTCCATATAATTCAATGCAAAATTTCCAATGACATTATAATAATGTGACACTACATTAAAAAACGCCCTTAGCTGTATTTCTTTTGTAATCTATATTATTAAGATGCTGATACACGCAATTACTATTGTTTGACTCTTAAACAAACAATTGACATCATAGTGGCTCCTACTGATACTGGGGATTCATACTACTTTCAGCAGCTTGATATAATTCTACATTAATGTTCTTTTGTGTTTCTGCCAAGTTTCCATCTGCCCAGTAGTAAAATCTCTTCTTGACTTGCATGGACATTTATTTAAGAGGCTAGAATTTCACAGGTATTATAGGATCAATTATTGCTAAAAGGCTATTCCCGAGAATTTAAATGGCCTACAATAGCAAAGAAAAGGTTGCTTAGGCCAACATACAGAGAAAATCCAATAAAACTGTAATTGATCTTAAATGTTATGAAAGTTTTACTTTAAGGTCATCTTTCAACTTAGGCTTCTTTAGTGACACTGATCTCACAGCAGCTTTTGCTCTCATCTCAAACTTACTGTTCCTAATCTTCACCCTCACACAGCACTATCATCAGAAAAAAAACTATGTCGAATCTAACTATTTAGTCTTTACTACACTATTTAAATGATTGGGTTTATTTGGTTTATGTGGCAAGGTTTCAGTAGCAGGGGGGCTGCAGTGGTCTCCCCCACGGCAGACAAAGCCAGTTCCAGTCAGGTCCAAGATGGACCTGCTGCTGGCCAGAACTGAGCCCATCCCTGATGCTGGTTAAGAGCACCAAGCTAGTAGAAAGCTCAGTGAACAATGATTTTTTTTCTTGGGTTCATTTTCTGCCAGATGAGTACCCTGAATAGCTCACTGAGAAGTCAAGTGGGCATCCATGCTGGAGGCATGCAGACTGTGCAGATGTTGCAGCATCAGCCAGGCCAGGGCAGAGGCCAGGGGTTTGTTGATACCAGTCAGTTCAAGTTGAAAATATTGTGAAATCACATAAATGAAAGTAATGTTTGAAGCACCAAAAAGAAAGGAAAACAAACACTATGAACAATAGGATTACCAATCTGTATATAAAACAGAAATGTGCAAGTGTACTCTCCAGCATAAAATTCAAAATTATATCGGCACACTTGTGTGTTCTGCTCAGACTTTTCAAGAAGTCCCAGATCTATTTCGGACTACTGTGTAGCTGAAAAAAAAATCAAATAATAAGTAATTTTGTTATGTCACAGGGAATAAAAAACAAGTAAATCTGGATCTCAGAAGACTTTCTCAAGATTTTTGAACTTGATAATGGTGAGCTAATCGTCTTGTCTCCGGTATCTTTCATGAAACCGTTACTGCTTCGTTATGTCTTTGAGCCCGAAGTATCAGTATTGATGTCTTTTAAGCCTAAGCCTACTCCTTGACTTCAATTTAAGTCTTAGTTCAGTGAAGGGAACTTAAAGATCTGGTAAATTAACTTGTGAGGCAGTTTAAGTTATTTAGAATGTACTAAAATGAAATGAGGACCATGAACTTAAACAAATGTGTTTAAAAGTATCTGAATATTTATGAAAAAACAGGTTCATGTTAGTGTAGATGCCTGCCTCGGACATTGTCCTAGGTTTGTAACTCATGACTGAACTAACAGTACCAGCTTGATTTCTAATTCATTCTTTGTGTTCAAGTTTTATAGTTTTGCAAGAAATTTTTCAGTGTTCCTCAGAGAAGCGATGTCTGCTGGCTTACCGAGTCCCCCATCACCTCATTTCACAGATAAAGACCCTAAGTATTGGGCACCGTGGTTGCCAGGAACTTCAAAAGCAGCTGTTTAGATCTTTCAGACTCTTAATCCATCCCTTGAGACACTCGAAATAGCAAACACTGGTCGACGGTAGCTTGTGTGAAGCAGAGCTTGCTACAGCAAGCAGAAACATCACAGTTGCATCATATATAATCAGAGGACAGTATCTGCTATAGAACTGTTTATGAGGTATCTGAAAAACACTTTGGGAGTAATGGAACAACAGCTGTTATTTCCTAAATGTAATTAAAAATGGTACTTAGCCAAAACCAAAGAAAAGAGACACCAAGTCTTTCTTGAAAAATCTTGGTATCCTTGCACACACGTTTAACACAACTTTCATTCTTTGCAGGATATTTAATGTTTCTATAATGAAATTTTTTCTATATGTGCAGCATAAATGACAGAAGTTACCTCAAGACAAAGGACAACACCTTTTTATTCTCTGCCAGAGAAAGGAAAATAAAGACCTTTTTTCCCCCTGTGGGGTTTTTTTTTAATCTTTTAGTCTTCTTTTAGAACAGGAGTTGTATTCAACACATTCCTCTTACATAAACAGAGAAAAAAATACACACAATGAAATGTTAGGCAAAAGTGTTATGTTTTCTTCAATGCAGAAGAAATGGCCTGAATTCTGCTCAGATTTAATGTGCGTTCCATGGGTAGGAATAATCATTGATACTGTCCTCCAATAAAACGTTGCTTGAACTGTTCAGAATGTTTTCAGCAACAACAACAAGTATCAAACTGACTTCTAACAATAAAATAAACCAAAGCATTCTCCAGAGTCACACGATCCCATTCCATGCGATGACAATGGGATAATGCCATAGAGGTTCTGTTGTTGTGTACGACTCTACAAACGCCCCGAGAAAAATCTACTGTTTGCACTCTGGCCTAGGAAACTAAGAAAGTACACGGTGAGTTCATGCTACTCTTGTAAAAGACTGAAGAGAATATTCTGTGTTCCCTTTTTACAAAATACCTGGGAACTCTACACCAGTGCAACTGGGACCACTGCTATAGAGACAACTTCAACCTTTTTGCTAGCTACCAGAGTGTCTGACCTGAGGCCAGTAATCTTTTAGAATCCAGCACAAATGTCATTTATGACATGGCATAAACCCCATCAACCATCCATTCAGAAACAAACAAACAGAAAAAACCCCTGACAATCAAAGACTTCCCTGTGCAACGATGAGTTTCAGTGTAAAACATTAATATATAACTGTATATACAAATATATATAAAATAACATCAATTGACTTTTCAAATGTGTCTCAACAGCAGCCCAGCAATACAGACATAATTTACATAACAGCTTGAATGTATCAAGAAAACAAATTCAAGTACCACATAAGCAATTAAAATTACTGTATTCTTCTCTGAGGCGTAAAGCAAGACCACCCACTAAAGTAATCCAACTCATACTAGTTCAACTGCAAAGGGACACCCCTAATTCACTTCGCAACATGAAACAGAATTTTTCAAAACTTGTGTTTGTGGTGTCTCTCTACCCGTCTGCCACCAAACCAATCTCAAGCCCAGCAAAGCAGCAATCGCATATGGTGGGTACCATGGACTAATCTCCCTTTGTCCACAACTTCTGAAGTTCTCTTCCCTTTCGTGGAAGCATGGGGACAGGGATCTAGGAATAGGAAAACAGAGTTTCTAGTAGTATGTATTTCAAGCTATTTCCAATTTGATTAGAAGCAGAAATATGAGAAAATCTACATACAGATCCTCGTGCAACTTTTCCTCTTTTTTCCTCGCTGAGGTTACCATTTAGAGAAAGCATTGGAATTAACAACTGGTTGTAAAACTGCAAGGATCAGATGCAGCAAACTATTCAGGACCATAGATTGGAGTGCTGATGGCATCTAGTAAGGTCCCAATAATTCTAACATCTTCTAAACAGCTTCTTACTGTTTTAGCTATTATTTTGTAGTTTCAATAAAAAAAGACAATTGTTTACTATTGTACTAATTCATCCAAAGACTAAAAAATACTCTCTGAATTTTGTTCAAATCTTTATCAGCTAGGAATAAAAGAGTACTAAACACATTTTAAGCACCACTTCAGTTTGCACAGCCAGATATTGGCACAGCTCCAGACACTTGCTGTAGGGATTTGTAATAAAGATGGATTATCACCTCCTCATATTCCCTATGTCTTTCAGAGTACCGTTAATACAAACAGACGCATCTAGGCATTGCAGTGAATTAAGTGGTATTTTTTTAATTGCAAATCCCATAAATTAGAATGACTGTAGAACTGGTCATTGAAAGGAATGAAACCACAGTCAAAAAAGAAATTAAAACTGTGCAATACAGCCACTGGATTTAAGAAGTTAATTTCATTCAATAAAAGCATTAGATCTGGTCTAAAACCACTGTGATTTGTGAGTCAGCTGGAATTTTATGGGTTTCTTACTTTAATTCAGCTATATTATAACCAAATTATTTTTCAAATGGCAAAAACTCATTCGTCATGTTTATAAATGATAGAGAATATTCCAACTCACATTTCTGTTTTTCTTCAAATTTTGGATGAAATCTGTGAAAATACAACAGTCTGACAAGTCAGAGGATATCATGTAAGTCATAATATATCCTGCATGCTCACAATAAAAAGTATCTTCTTCATAAACTGAAGAACTTGTTTACTCTCATATTAAGGTAATTATTTCATTTAACTTCAATTGCTTTAGGAAAAGCTCATAAAAACCATGAGGTGTACCAAAGATATGACAGGCCAAAGAACTGTGCATTTCCTAACAAAAACCAGAACCTAACAGCAAGTACCTCAGGCCACCAAGGAGTCCTTCCAGCTACTGTCCGTGGGTCTGCCTTCAGCTGGGAGTGTTACACAGCAAGCTCCTTCCTAATTCAGGGACCAAGGCCTCTGAGTTTAGTCTTCTTTAGTTTAATATTTTCTCTACGGGCATATGACAGGTCATCTGCTTGGTTTCCTGATCGTTCTGGTTGACTGTCTTTTTTGGAGTGCTTTGCTGCAACTCTCTGGCTCATGTGTCCATGTCTTCTCCCACCATCCCAGCAAAACGTGGCCAGAGTGCAAACACAGGGACCAGGATTTCAGAAACCAGCACACAGAACTTCTGTCTTAAAAGATATAAGCAGTTATAATCACTGTAACTTTCCTAACAGATCTTAAGTTATTAGTAAGATACTAAAAAGCACTTTTGGAGGCCTACACAAAACAGACTCTAAGATAGTTCAGTATTAAATATTTGCTACATTGTGCATGTGGCTAGGCACACTGACCTAACAGCATACCATCTACACAAGGGATACGAAAAGGAAGATGTTAGGTTGTCTGTATCCTTTATTTCCTAATACAGGACCCAAAGACAATGCAACCCAAAGGCAACGCAAACTATAGAAGAGGATAAGGCTCACCACAACAATATATAGCAAAGCTCTGCCTCCCACCAGCACTGTCCTGCTACTTTACTTGGAGAACAAACAATGCAAAATATACAGCAGGAAGAAAGGAATAAAGAGAAAAACCAATCAGCTGGACGCATTACAAAAATCTTTGTTAAACTAATGATTTATCTGTGGTGCTATCCACTACCTGTAGTGAAGCTAGGTCCCTGCTATTTTAATCGCGATGTATTTTTTGTACTTTTTTCACAGTTATCCTTTATATGAAAACCAGATGTTACTATACTCTCAGTGTTCACCTTGCTATGATAATACTGCATATACAAGGTTGTGATCTCTCAAAACCTTTACTTAAGTGTTGCTACAACTTTCTGTAATCATGAGCTGCAGATCCTCACAGGCAAAGAGATCAATAAAAAAACCCACCACAGTTTGTATCCTTTAATGGCCTTCACCCATTTCATGGCTATTTGTGCTACAGAAAGAAAAGGGGTCATATTAGCTTCAGTAATAGCGGCATGAAATTCAGAAATAACTGAACTTAGATTTTGACTTAGTTTCAGCAAATAACAGTACTGCTGCTGGGTGAAATTAGATAAACTGTTTCAGCCTAAAACAGTGGGTATTTTTGTGTAGGATTTTTTGGTTGAGTTGCCAATTTCAGATAACAGAGGCTTGGTAATGAAAATGCTGAAATAACAGCCCAAATGGCACCACTGCAATAAACTGCAGCATAAAATTTCAAATGCTCTTAGAGCTTATAAGCTTGGCTTAAATTGAGCAAAGACTTACTTAAGTATCATCTTTCTATTTGTCTGAATTTACAAACAGAAATGTAAGACAATATGAAAAAATGATTGTGAGGTACTGAGTCCTCTTTCTTTACTTTCAAAACAGATTGTGAAATGGAGCTCATACTTAAAAAAATCTCCATGCAATAATGGAGTAATAGAGCCACCCATAAAGTAATACATTACCAGAATCAGTTCTTTTAATGTGTTTGATTTTTTTTCTCTCCCCCAAGTCTCCCACATAATGAGATCCAGCAGAGTGAACGCGCTAAGAATCCTGGTATGTCCAGCACGAGGACTAACATCTTATCCCACAGAGAATCCCTCTGTCCCTTACACCAAACAGCTGTGGCATAAGCACAGCTGTAACAACGCACACCTACTCCGAACCTACCTAACTGATCTCAGAAAGGACATACTGGAAGCTGCCATACCATGACTTTCAACCTCAAATTCAGGACTTCGGTCTTGAGTAGGATACAACACTTTCGTAGGTGTTAGATTAAAAATACACCCAGTTAATAGTTAGTCTAAATTCCTGAGGAAGTAAAGATATTCTTCTAATAATGGAATTATTCCAGCAAATAAATTTTGTTTATTGATTTTTTTATTATTATGGAGGGTTTAATTTTACTTTCCTTCTCTGAATTTCACACTCCAGTAATTTAAAATTTGACCCACTTTACCATTTTATCTCTCTTTTCTTAGCAACATCCGTGATATGCAAATAAATTGTAATTAATGTATGATACCCTAAAGGCAGTCCAGGAATGCAAGGATTCAAAGATGCTGGCTAGACTATTGTATCCCAATTTTTATCTGTTACAGAAGAATCAGGATGAATGGCCATGCTTTTTTCCTCATTTAGGTTCAGCTGTACAGATCTGTATTTTCTAGTTTCTGGAGGAAGTTAATAGATTTATATAAGAAGTAAAAAACCTGAAAATTCAGATCTAAAGCAATCTACTTCCCCACCCAAGACAACTCTTGTTGTGCTACTCTGTCATATCCAGATGGTATTAAGACTATAATAAAAGACATAATTTCATACACTTTAAATCGTTACTTCTGTTCTTTCATGTTAGACATGTCTTCTTACATTTACAGTTATGCGTTAGAATAGGAGTGCATTGGCTAATCTAATACCAGAACTACAGCTCTTTCAGTTTTTTTAGATATCTTTGCCTACCTTCTTTTCTTCAAAAAAAAACAAACAAAACTGAGACACAATTTTTTTTCTTTTTTTCAAAGACATGTCTCTACTTTACATCCTGGATGTGAGAAACAAAGCCATCAACTCTGGAAAATGCTCTCATTCAGATTGTAAAGAGGACTTCAGGGACTTCTGCAACCAAAATGAAAGCTGTAATAACTGAGTTCCTGAATAAATTTATCTGACAAATCCTTGTTCTAAGCTATGATATTTCAGACTCGCCTGCATCATGATCTAGATTTCCTCATGCTTTGTGTTGTGATACTTTATACTACCACAAAACCTTATTTGGTCATCAAAAAATTATTCTTAAGTAAATCCCATGCACTGTCTCTTAGTTTGCGAAGTAAACAAACCATCATTGTTAGCACATCACACTAGATGTGCTAGAGTTAACATAAAACTTCACATCATTGTTTTAATATAATTCCTGCTAATGACAATAAGACAGAGAGACAGAGAGACAAAGCAAGAGATGGACAGAAAAATGGAGGAAGAAAATGCTAGTTGATTGTTATGTTAGATAAACAGCCATTTGTGGTGTGACATTGCAGCTCTATTGTACAGACAAAACCTGAACCTAAATGGGGTTTGTGCAAAAGGGAAAGGAAAAGGAGGGTGAGTAACTGTATACGCCAGAAACGTGCACCCCACCTGCCAGCACTAGAGAGGGCAGCAGGGGAGGGAAAGGGTTACCCCTTAGCTCTACCATTAAATCTACTGTGCTACAGAAAGACAGCTACATATCGTTATTTAAACTTTCTGATGCTGCTTCTGTTACGGTTAGGTTACTGGTGGGAGTGTGTGTGTACTGCAACAGCCTGTTTGGGTTTAACTGATATTCCTGGACCTCAGTGAGAAAGTTTCCCTCTGCTCTTGGTCTCCAAAAGCAGCACAGACTCCCTACAACACAGAAATGCCTACGAAGACACACTGACCAACCTTACAAGAACGTGTACAACCGTACGCTTAGCCAGTGCAGTCTCTCTTCAGAGATAAACAACCTTGTTAGCAATCAGCAGACCCCGAGGATTTAGTGAAGCTGGGATACAGCTATAACAGCTGCTCGTCTTTAGGGATAAATTCATCCCATCGTTAAATTGTTCACGAAACAGACTGAACAAGTAACAGCTCTAGTGACAGACCAGTAAGCCAGCTGAGCTCTGCAGAAAGAGAGAAACGGCTAAAAGCAGACAAGAACAGATCAAAATTTCTGATGGAGACACGTGTGCAGATACATGTGTGGAGGAGAGTACTGCTTCTGCCTTTTGTAGTATACTTATGCAAGGACACAAAGGTAAGGCAGTTTGAAAAGATAAACTAACACAGCGGATAAGGGAGCAGGGAAACAAAAGCAACACAGAGAAAGCTTTTAATGGAAAAGACAGTTCCTGAGCGGCTCTAAGGGTACTTAAGACTATGAAAAAATACATTACAGAATCACAGAATGGTAGGGGTTGGAAGGGACCTCTGTGGGTCATCTAGTCCAACCCTCCTGCCAAAGCAGTGTCACCTCTCTCCTGCTTTTTAATCCATCTTTGATAAAACAACAAATTACTATCCTCATGCGTATACTTTACCCTAGCATATCCTGATAGCCATTTCCAGGTCGTGTATCTTAATTTTTTGCCCATATTCTAGAAGAAAATTTTATGAAGGATTTGCAGGTATTAATGTAACACTAGGGTATTTCTGCACAGAACCTGACATTTATACACAAGAAGTTTCTCTCCAATGTAAATTGAGAAGTAAGAGTTTAAAGAAAAATGTCCAATATTCCCAATGTCACTATAACTACAAGCTGCTGTAGCACATCAGGTAACGTCAGGCTGAGAAAAACCATCACATGTGCTCTGCTCTTCTTCTGTGAGTATTGGGGAACCGCACCCATCTCCAGGGAGGACTTTGCCTCTGCTTGTCTGGAGCAGCCCATTCTGCAACAAGGGCTAAATGGCCTGAGTAAGGTCCTTCAACTACTGTGTGAGAGCCAGGAATTGGCATGCTATTTATTTGTTTCCATTCCCATTATTTGTTAATAATCAGCTGTGAATTTCTGTGTTTGACTAACTTGTCTCTGTAATAACACTCGGTTGGAATTTTTGCAGTTGAGATATACAAAAGGATATCTGCTCATAGATCTGGTGCGGTATGTTTTATACACCTGATTTTCTTTTCCAAAATCATAATGAAGAATCATAATACTGTGAACTCGTTATCTGCAGGGAAAGAAGGAATAACTGGATCAGGTCAATTAAAGCATTAAATTTGTCAAGTCACTCAAAACATTACATCTGTACAAGTACAGAAACTCCTAACTACTTATCCTTTCATTTGCTGTAAGATACAGTTAATACGTTCCTCCATGAGTAAACTTTTTTCTAGGTCTAATGAATTGTTTTAGCTTAGTGGTACCTGGACACTTCTAGATACTACTTTTGTACTTTCAAAGCGCTGTATAAGCATTAACTATGTCCTGTTAGCAGAATCAGCGTGGCAAGCTTGCACTGAGCTGCTTATCAGATAGTAGTATAAGATGCCGTTTTACAGAACTCACCAAGAGAGATATTTTGCCTCAGCATCTTGCAAAGTAAAAGGATAAGAACGAAGCCTGACAGCAAGTACAACCTTTGCAACATGGCAGATTTGACCGTCAACAGCTTTCAAAACAGAAAGATATTCTCATCAACTTAAACAGAAAGGAAAAAAAATGCAATGAATTGGCATATTGAATAATAACCCCATTAGCCACACAGAGGTGCAAAACTGTCAATCCAGTGAGAGTTACAAGTGACAGCAACTTCTAATCCGGCATTTGCCAGGCTATGGTTGTACATATCTATATTGTCCCTATCTTTTGGTTTTTTACCAGCTTCTTAAATGATGTCATTATTCCAGACTGTATCCCTAAAAGAAAGTAAAGAATATATTTACAAATTGTTTCCAAAAGGGAACTCTGTAGCACACGGGGCACAGTAGACAAGAAAGCAGATAAACCTACAGCTCATCGCTGCAAGGTCTGAGCAACTTGCAATCTCTGCTCTCTTTTGCCAGGTTCCGCTCAGCCAGTGTTTATTGCTATTATTTTACAGCTATTGAAGGAGTATGGGGGCAAAGGAGAAATGTTATATTATACACACAAACTGAAGGTAATTTTTTTGCCAATGGCTCTTGAATAACACAGTATATACCCATTAATCCCATTCTCATTTTATCTTAACTGCTAACTGCTTAACTAAGATTGATCCCTCTCAGGTGAAGATAATGTTCTTGGGATTTCAAGTAACAAAACCCCCACATTACAGTAAATTAAATTTGTACAACTTGAAATTAATGGATTATTTTATTACACTAAGCACAGCATATATTTAGTCCAGTTTCTGAAACATATTATTATATAGTTGCTGGTAGTATCCACTGCAGGAATATTCTCACAGGAGGTACATTACCAGAACTTCTCTTCCTTGTTGTGCAGTGAGTGAAGTAGAAGCTGCAGCTGGCCAGCTGAACAGCCCTTCAGATGAAGAGAGCTCTGAATTGTTACACAAATTTTAATCAGCTTCTTTACTACTAATTTCTGATCATACATGCAGACAAAGGAGCATAATCTGGAGAACGCAGGAGATTTTTAGGTCATTGAAGCTCCTTTTTGTTCTGCAACCCTTCTTGAATGGCACAAAGATGGTCCTATTTTGAACAAAACGTACTCCATCAGCAGCCAGATGCTTCAGGACAAGAGGTCTTTGAATTAGATGGTCTCTTTTTTGCCAGGGCCCTGAAAGCACCCTCCTGCCAGATGTGTAACAGGCTTAGCAACTCACCTCCCTGTGCTCTAGGATCTGTGTTGATACTGAGAGCATAGCATATATTGGTACCTAGTTTTGCAAACTATCACAAAAAAAATTACTTTACAATGTTGAATCATAGTACATTTTTATGCTTTCTTCCTTCCCTGTTTTTCAGCCAGACTGGCTGACCAACATTTCAGTAAGGACTTAAGGTTATTTTACCTAAGACTGTAATTATAAATCCACTACAAATTCTGAATTTTCAGACAAAGGAAATACACAAGCTCAAAAGCAATGCAAGCAAAAATGGAGATAAGTCTATGCACAGAGCTGACCAAAGCAATGCAACGACATTACGGTTACTTCTATCACACTGGGTAAAACTGGCAAGGAATGAATGAGACTCAGCTGCCATGAATATTGCCTGAAATAGCGAGGAGTGACTTGAAGTAAGGTGGATCCAGATTTCCTGTGATGAGGACAGTGATTGCAGCACAGAGGATGATCAGCGTATTGTACAGCTGTGCCTGGATCAGGTGAGGCAGATCTGAGGTAACAGGAATGGGGTGAAGTATCATTCTGCCAAACTGCACACTTCAGGACCAGCGGAAAGGATTTCTGACACAAGCTCATCAGAGAAAAGAGGGATTTATGCTTTAGCCCATTAAGCAGAATTAAGAATCCCACTACCATTAACGGCCATATCAAAGGAGGTATGACCCTAATAAACAGCTGGTGTGTAATTTCTGGTAGGAATACAGAAACAATGATCTGCCGTACAAGGGAAAATTTAATAATCTTTAATACTGATTCTAGTTTTGTCACTAATTTTCAAGGAACAGAACTTCAAGGTGAACATGAACACAAATCACTAATACAGATGAGTTAATTAATAAGCCTTTCCTAGCAGAAATGTGTGATTGGGAGCAAAGATTACCCTATAAATTCATCAAAGGATAAATATCATAGATGAAGACTATATATAAGCACAATACTGGCCCAAGTAAACACGCATATTAATTGGTTTTGAATAATTTAGGCTGGAGCTTGTTAAAAAGATTTTTATCAGCTTGAGGAGGCTTTTAAACAATCTTCCAAGGTATAATACATTTTGGAAGTATACAGAGAGTTTTATTCATTTGAGGGAGGTCGGTAGGATACGATATGGTGACCCAGTCAGTGACTGGGAAGGCATATCCACTCCTATGCTTTTAAGAAATTAGAATAGAGAAGCTTGATTATATCCAATGCTATATTTGGTTTTGCAGATTTCATCATGTGAAAGTCATCAACCAGGTGCACCAAAATCCTAATGTTTTTTTCAAATAACCTTATTTTTGAATTCTACATATGTTGGATGATTTCTGACGTTTTTCTGAGCTATAATTTTATTTAGGTCATGCTTTCAAAGTTTTTTTATTTGTTTCTGTCAGATCTTAGAGGGATGAAAATCCTGTGGTATTACACGAAGAACACAAAAAAGATTACACAAAAACTTGTCAGAAGTCATATTCACAAGCCTATATAACTCTAGGGTTAATTTTCATAATAAATAGCAATATTCTGTAAATATGTGTTGTGGTTTAGCCCCAGCCAACAACAAAGAACCATGCAGTTGCTCACCCACTCCTCCCGCCCTGGTAGGATGGGGAGAACTGGAAGAAAAAACAAAACTCATGGGCTGGGATGAAGACAGTTTAACAGAACAGCAAAGGAAGAGAAAAATAACAACAGTAATACTGCAAAAAAAAATACACAGAATGCTTGCTACCCGACAGAGTTTTCTCAGCACCCGATACCCAGCTTGCTCCTGAACAGCGATCACCCTCCCCTGGCCAGCTCTCCCACTACATGCTGAGCATGACGTCACATGCTATAAAATCGCCCATTTCTTTGGCTGGTTTGGGTCAGCCGTCCCAGCTGTGTCCCCTCCCAGTTTGTTGTGCAAATTAACCTTACCCCAGCTGAACTCGGGCCAGTAAGCAGGCAGAATTGCCACTGTTTGTATTAAAACAAGTATAAGCAACATAGTGGTTCTTCACATTATTTTTAACTGACAGTTTTTGAAACATTTCTTTTAATATTAGTATACAGAAGCTTTAAAAACTTTTTTCCAATATTAAATGTTTTATTTCCAAAAGGTAATGTTTTCCTCACACACTTCTGTATTACTCATTCATTATATGTATTTTTTCTTGCATAAGTTGCGTGACTTCATAAAAAATACAGAAACCAATGAATGGCCACACTCCTATATTTATCTAAAAGTGCAAAACTGTTGTAACTACTTCCTGACCAGCAGCCTTTTTACATGCTACTGATCCTTTTCGTCCTTCCTCCTTTCCATTTTCTCCCACTTGTTCCCCCTGCATCAAATTTGATTCATTCTTTCTCTGCCTTTGGCTCGTCTGCTAAACATCCCATAATAAGTTTTGTTTATACCCACCATCCCTTAAAACATCCCATAAGAAGTTTTACACACTCCCACCCAACATCCCGTGACAAGTTCTCTTTTCCATGTTTTTCTCCTTCTTACCTGCTGCAAAGCTTTGTCTGAGAGGTCCCTTCCAGCCCAGACCCGAGGGAGCTCAGACCTTCAACCCTACCACCATCGTTCTCCTGTTAGTTGGAGTTTGCACATCTAAACGCCATTTTTCCCATGTTTCTTGTCTTTCTTTTTATCCTGAACAGCCGCTAACCAGAGGCCCTCACAAATCAGATGTCCTTGCATTCCAAGTATCAGCATGTCCTTTACATTCCACATATTTTTTACCTTCCTCACATCCCACATAGCCTTAAAAAGGTGATATATACAAAAAACGGGAAAAAAAAAAAGTAAAGTCCTGGACACTTTCTTGTAACACTGTGGGTTTCAAGTAGGGCCCAGGCAACTGACCTCCTCGGGAAATCTCCTGCATTGTGTCACCAATAACACCGACATCCTCTTTTACTAAGAGGCTGCCCAGTGACCTTTTTAGAATGTACTTGTTTTCATTAAGTGTAATTTCTGTGAGACTCGAAATGAATCCTGAATTAGGCTGGCTAATTCTGCAAATCTTTTTTTGTAAACCTAACCACTCATTTAAGAAGAGTTGCAATTAGGAGCACTTAAGAGCTTTCATGATTAGGGATGCTGTTTGAAAATTCAGTGTAAGCTTATTATGTTACTGCACATCATTATATTTATAGGCATAAGAGAGGCCATTGTATGTTAGTTGTTGTACAATTGACTAATCCATCCTCATTCACCACACTAAAGAGAATAATCAGGTTTACAGCTGCCATGTCCAGGATTCAGAAGTAACTTTTGGTTCCAGCCAGTGAATCCGTAGGAGCAGCAGAAGGGATTCTCACTGTAGCAGGGAGCTGATTATTGAAGTAATCAGCCCTGATATTGTATCAACACGGCTTTTCTGAAGAAGAAGATAGTTTGGATTGAGATATGCTATGAGAGCAGGATGCAGCTGGGTAAAAGTGATGCATCCAGATGCATGACGGACAGCCCGTTTCAAAATGCAGCAGCAGTGAAAAAGTATTTAAGGTACCAAATAAAGGAGGAGTTGAACAGTTCTAAATATACTATAAGGTCATTAAGTGACCTTATAATACTATACTAACATAATATACTACTGTACAAATGTATACTCCATAAGGCAGACACCACTAACACAAAAATTAGGTTAATAAGAGTTACATGACAGCACCAAGGTTCCTGACTACAGATCTAGCTCTGAGCTAAAAGAATTCATAATTATCTTAGTTTTCTGAATCTTCATTTGATACCTGGCTCTCTTTCCCCATTTTGCAGTTCACAGTATCCATTTTCCAATTACTACTGAAGATTCTATTTTTTTTTCTCTATTTTTAAGTAATAGATTTTTCACCAATATCTTCCAGCTTTTGCCTAAGCACATATTGAGTCTTCATGTGTTTGTTTTTTTCTCTGCACATAGCTAAATATAATTTTCAGATGAACTTGCCCAAGAAGTATCAGCTGAAAAGCTCTGAAAAGTATTAAGTTAATATAACCATTACCAACCACTTTTGTAAGCTACTTTAGGACTCTTCATGTAAGTAAATAGGTGTCTTCTTTTTTTTCTTATTTTAAAGCAAGTGCAAGATGAAATAAGACACGGAGAGGGTTGTTTGGTATTTGCCTCTATAGCTGCTGACACAGAAGAGCAAAATGCTGACCTAGATAATATCTAGAGAGTCTGATATTTGACTGAACATAGTCTCTGAGTATATATTTTGCTAAGCAAAACCAGCTAATGGTTGGATACAGTATTTCCACTTCACTTCATCCATGTTGAAGGTGGGTTGGTTTTTTGTCTGAAATTGACCATTTTTACAAGCTTACATCAGCATGCAGAAAAGTCACTGCAAGAAACCCCTTTGTTTTCATGGTAAAAATCAAAGGCCCTCATTTCTAAGGTTCATTGTCTTGAGCAAGCTATGACATCTGAATGCTTCTGTTCTCAGGCCACTAGGATAACCACGGCTCCTCTGCCAAAGGTCTCGGCTGCTCCCCACCAGCAGCCCGGCAGCCTGCCGGCACTGCCAGCCCTGCAGCAAGACCGGGTCCTCTGCAGGCAGCTCTGTAATTAGGGGTTCCCAGGGAACGCTGCAAATAAAGGTCTTCAAAACAGACTCTTAAGATGCCCAAACTACTTTTTACATATCTGAAGTATGTGACTCAGAACTTGGAAATTCTGCCCATAGTTCAAAATCTGAAGTCTTCCCATACTCTTCTATGCATTTTCCTAATTCTGAGGACTACCTTGGCAAAAAAAACTCCCCTTCTTCAAAACACAGTATTTTCTTCTAAAGAAAGTATGTCCACAAACTCTTTTACATGGAACAATTTTAATATTTATTCCAATTCAGGAAAAAACCTCACTTTTTTGAAATTTGATTTTTCACTGAAGTGCAGAAAGCGCTGAAATGCAAGTGCTCCAAGGAAAAGAGAAACTAAGGAAGAATGAGCAGTGACATGCCTTAAGAACAGGGGAAATAAAGATATTTTAAAAGTTTGTTGTATTCAAGCCTTAGGTATAACAAGATCTACTGCATCATCAAAAAAACCCAGGTGTTATGTTAGGCTGATCATTACCATTGCTTTGGAGCAGTATAATCATGTACAAAGTTGAATGTAAATTGCTTAGTAGCATTTGTAAATTAATTTTGGTTGGGAATGTCAATCTTTTGCATATTAAGTATTTTCTCAGTTGGAAAACTAGTAATTTTTTTCTCATTTTGGATCTTTATTCATAAAGGCAGGCAATTGTTCACCTTAAGACAGAGTGGCAGAATTGGGCAATACAATGAAAATGTTCTTATTCTACTTGATACTACTATCTCAAAATTTTTACTGCTGTTGTTCATGTTTCAAACCATAATATCAGCTGCTACACTGAAGAATTATATCTGAAGGCGTCACCAAGCTTTCGGAGAGATTTTCTGATACTTGGAATCATTAGATTGCAGCTAATGGAGCACGATGCCAAAGCGCATTAAATAGATTATTTCCAGTGAATCCCCCTAGTAAAACTTTTTTTTCCTAAAGAAGGGTCAAACATTTAAGTTCAACATAAATTATGTTCTACTTTCAGATAATAATTGTGAGTGAGGAGTTGGGAGTACAGATTATGTATTACATACGCAAGATGCCATTAGTGCTTGTGGTTTGTTGGGTGAACTTTGTATAGAATTTCGGAGAACAGAGTCCTTGAAAATGAAACGCTACTGTTATAGAAGAAATAGGTGGATCTGAGTTCAAGGATGCTTATCACCAATGTACTATTCAAAACCTAGGGATATTGTTGTCTCGCTATTTTATAATTATGCATTGTTACAGAATTATGTTTTAAAATCTGAAAATCCAGCACAGAAGAACAAAACTGATGATAAGAGATAATTAATTCAGGGAAGCACATACTGAAACTCATTAAAAGGCAACAGACTGATGACATCTGTTAAAGCGTTAAATATATATCCCCAAAGCAATAATGTTGGTCTTTGATCTTCTGCTTTCCAGCCAAAAGCAACAGATTTTTCATAGACCTTTAAAGTATTTTTTTTCCCATTCAGATTAGTAAGAAGTAGACTAAAATGTCCTGGTATTTGCTCATAAATAGGATATACTTGTCTTCCTCATCAACGTGAGGAAGATAAAGTGGTAACATAAAATGCAAAAGTTGAGCTTAAAAACAGTTATTCTAAGTCACAAATTAAGCTATATGGAAAGTAGGCCCTCTAAGGACCTAAGCTGAAATTGATGAATTTAACAGTAGAATTGCAAATGACATTACCACACATTAGGTATGACCTTTTGTCACAGACATTTAAGTACGACCTGTAAGTATAATCCTCACAGATCTCTCTCTGAAACATAAATCTCAATATTTTCCTGCTACAAATCCTTTAAGAATGTGCTACACTATCTTCCACAACAACCTTACAGAGAAACTGATGACGTATGAGCTAGGCAAGTGGGCAGTGATGTGGGCTGAAAACTACCTGAGCTGCCAGTCTCACAGAGTTGCCATAAATGACAAGAAGTTCAGCTGGAAACCAGTCCCTAGTGGTGTACCCCCCTGGTCAGTCCTGGGATAAAATTGTCCAGCATCTTCGCTAATGACCTCAGTGACGGGGCTGAATGCACCTTCAGCCAGTCTGCAGATGACACAGAACCAGGAGGACCATCTGTTACACAATACGGCTATGCTGACATTCAGAGAAACCTGGACAGGCTGGAGAAACAGGACAACATGAACCTCACGGAATTCAACAGCGAGAAATGCCAAGCCTTGCACCTGTGAAGGAACCACTCCAGGCACTGCTACAGGCTGGCAAACATTTGGCTGTAGAACAGCTTTGCAGAGGAAGACCTGGTGGCGCTGGTGGACAAGCAGCGGAACAGGAGGTGAACAGCAGGTTGAGGGGGTGATCCTTCCCCTCCACTCAGAGCTGTTGAAACAACTGTGGAATGCTGAGCTCGGGCAGTAAGAGATGGACTTACTGGAGCCAATTCAGCAAAGAGATGGCTGAACGACTGGGGCATCTTTCCTATGAACAGTGGCTGAGGGAGCCGGGACTGTTCAGCCTGGAGGAGAAAGGTTCATGGAAATCTTATCAATCTGTATATACGCTTGATCATAAGGGGGGTGATGTTAAAGAGACGGAGCCACAGTTATCGTTGTTTGCCAGCAACAGAAGCAATGGGTACAAACTAAAAGTCAGGAAATTCCACCTGAGCATAAGAAACCCTTTTTCCTGCTGTGAGGCTGGTCAAACACTGGAATTGTGTCTGAATATCTCCAGTCTGTGGAGACATTAACAGTCTGACTGGCCACGGTCTGGGCAATCTGCTCTAGGTGACCCTGCCTGAGGAGTGGGATTGGGCTAGATGTGCCAGTTTTTCTGTCGATCTATGCTTCGTTCTCATGTGCCCAGAAATTACTCTAATGCAGCACTCTGTGAAGCTACAAGGGTACGATTCAGACTAAAGCACTTGTAGAATCCATCCGTTATGTCATCATGTCCCAGTCCATGAGCATGGGTATTAGCTGCTGGGAGCTTCAGTGCAAAACACTGGAACTTGCACGAAAAGTGTCAGGTACTGACTTGAAGACAGAAATCTGTAGCGTACATTTAACAGTGAATTCCCTGTATGATTTATTATATTTAAGTTTGCCATATTTATGTATTGTTTGTTCATTGCAATATTAATATTTTAAAGTTACGTTAAGCATAAAAAAATCAAGGGAAATTGATAATTTGAAGACTTACGTTCACTAAGATCTTGGAGACTGTAAGAGAAAAATTGTATCAGAGAGTGAAGAACTGGGTTATGGGAATGGCCATAGTAGAGAATGGTCCATCATCTCCCATGGCCAAACTGTGGCATGGCCAAACCGTAACTACAGACATTCAAGTTAAGTCATACGAAACACTTTCTCTCAAGAAGAACATGAACAACGAGAACAGAGTATAGCTTGAGTAAAGTTCAGAAACCCCCAATGAAATCTGTTTTGTATGAATAGCGGTGCTTGTAGCAGTTTTACATTTTTCAAGGACCTGAAAGTCTATCTCAGCTCTGCTTTGCACTGGGGATTTTCTGACTGGCTATTATTATTTGCATATAACAGCAAGAACAAAGCAAAATACATAATAGACTGTCCCTGGATTTTTTTTCTCCAATATAGCACATACAAGGAAATTATCTGCATGTCATGTAAGTAAAACCTCTAATACTTAGAGTGTTAATGGAAGACAATATACCTACCACCTTGAAAACTTTGAAATATTTTGTCCTTATTAAAACTGCCATTTAGGAAAAAGTAAAACAAAAAAATTTTGCACACTGAACATTTTATATGTTAAAAAATAAGTTCATTGTTTTCAAAAGATATTCAGTGGAAGTACTATGTATATTGTTTAGCTAATATTATTGGTATCTTTATAGGTATATGGCGGTACGCTGTGGTCTCTACATTTTTTAACAGATAAGAAAAAGCAGGATCCCACAAAAATCATTATGCAGGTAGGGAATACACCTTACAGAGGGATTTTTAAGGAGCTCGCTCTATTCATATTATCAAAACCTAGACTGAGAAATTTCCATGTACAAAACAAATAATAGCTGGTAGTTAAAGCCAAACAAAGTATAATTACAAATTAACTATGTATAACATTGACATACAAATGAACACAGTACAGACACTTAAAAAGCTGGTGGACATGCACGCGCTTGCACATATAAAGAAGAAATCTGTTAACGACAGCAGATACACGGTCCTTTCCACTAGGTCTATTTAGTATTAAAATTAGACATTTTTCCAATGGAAAACCTGTCCTACTGCTAACAATCATTATCAATATTATTTATATTTATACCATCCATAAACACTATGGTATACTGATGGGAAAAAAAGTCTCCCATGCAGAAGGAATTTTAGAACTGATACTAATACAGTCACAGGCAGGAAGAGTTTGGATGACAGTTATTCTATAATAGGTTGTCTACAGCCTCTTAAATTCACTTTTTCTGTTCTTTACGTTGTGTGGCTGACAACTCTAGCTGATGTTATTAATGAATTGCATATCCTACTTGTTAGAGAAAAAAAACATTTGAAATGGAAATAGCAATATTTCAAAGAATGATGATTAAATAGCTGTTTTCTGATATAATCAACCAATCAGCTACACTAGTATTAAAAGACTTCTGTTTACTATTATCTTCACACGTCATTTAATGTTGCCCCTTTTTTTATATTGCAAGAAAGTGAAAAAGTGTCCTTGTTTTAGAATTTGAAATTTCATACATCATACTTCATTTCTTTCTTAACCTACCTAAAAACTACGTAAGCCTATTGCTTTTTCCTCCCATAAATGAGAAGGTTTCCATGCTCTTCAGCATGATTTTTCTCTTCCTTAACATCATAGCCCCTGAAGTGATGTGATTCTCTTCATTTACTGCAATAATTACAGCGTTGCTAAATACTTTGGAATTTTTAAACAGCTCAGTGGGTTTGCTCCTGGCACTGACCTACGGGCACTTTATGTCTGAAGCTGCATTTGTTAAGAGTATTTGTTTTCAAACAAAAAGCACAGGCACATTCTTAAAGCGATGCGAACATTGTTGACTACTAATCAGGTCCTAATAGCGGATACAGTACAGCCCACGATGGCACGTCAGTCTGCTGGCTGCGCAGGGGTCAGCGGCTACGAAGCCACGGAGGGACGCAGGTCCTCGAGGAGCTTCACGCTACCGCTGCTCTCTGGAGACAGCCATCACTTCAGCAGAATTGGGGGGGGGCTTAAATCCCAGACTCCTGTTTGGGAGTAACCTGCACTGCACTCGACAGCCAACCGCACATTTCTTCTTCGCTTCAGTCTTAAACCCATTAAGTTATACGGGTTCAGACGATACTCCGACACTGGAGGACCCGCGCAGTTATACAACATGCCGTAGTGCTCTGCAAACAGTTTCACACTGAATCACTTCCTGCGACTTTGATCAAGGCATACATCACCAGTTTCCTAAGAGCACACTTGCCTGGGATGACACTCGAGATTATTAAGAAAACCTGCATGTGCCCACTGTAAATAAAAGAAAGCGTGTTTCCACTGGAGGTCTTAAAACTGCAATCATCTAACTCTAACATAAATTTTAATGCTACTTTAAAAATTCACATAACAGAAAGTCTCAGTAAGTATTTGCTCATCTGGTGTCAAAACTGGCAACTTCTGAGACAGAAGGGGGAGAAAAAAATCCATAAAATGCCATCATTACTAGTTACCAGGTGTTGTCAGAAACTGTCACGTTGTGATTTACATAGCGTTAACGGGATGCCATCACTGACACGGAGGTATCTAACAGCATTACAGAACAGTGCTACCAGTAAATTGCAAAATCTTGCCATCCAACATCAAAATGACAATTTTAATATTAGCATCTGAATTTTAATGCCCTAAAATTAGTCCTCTTTCCAACAGTTTCCAGTGCGCTGTCTTATCAAGGAAAGGAGACGGCAATTAGCCATCGCTACGACTTGCACAGTATCACAGTACAAACATTACCCCTCCTCATGCTTACGACGCAGCGTGCCATGCATTCATACTTACTTTAAGCTGTAATTCACTTCTTTTTTTGTTTTCTTCCCATCAGCGAAGGCAGCCCTCCACCTCCTGAGGAGGCCAGCTACTTTTCCATTGCAAGGTAATGATGCAGGAGAGGGGTATTTTATCACGACAGACAATGAAACGCAGCTCTCTGTCAGCGAGAGAACACTTCACAACTATTAAAAAAAGAAAAAAAAAGAAGGAACTGAGGGGCACTCCGTGTCGTGGTTGGCGACAAGGCACCACGAGGCCCCTCTGTCGCCCCGCCCCCCCCCGGGGCAGGCAGCAGAAGCGCAGGAACAAGGCGAAGCCGGCGGGTCGCGACAGGGGCG
>Ga0065711_1030003_pt1 | contig 34102 bp, 14 predicted proteins | sample Hoacrofraction12_FD_59098 | JGI IMG/M metagenome (GOLD analysis project Ga0065711, IMG submission 59098) | Hoatzin crop microbial communities from Cojedes, Venezuela - Epithelial fraction 12 v2 (version 2) | ecosystem: Host-associated > Birds > Digestive system > Esophagus > Crop | place...
ATTGTTTCAGTTAGGGAAAGACGCCGCGGCCCTTCCGACACACTGATCTCCGGGATCGGCCCTTTCAGCCTCCCCCCTCCTCGCTGGGCCAGATTCCTGCAAAACTGCAAATCCCACAGTTTGCCTGAAAAAAACCTCAGGGATGGACGCAGGTGGGAGCCTGGTGGGCAGAGAAACCCGCCATCGCGTTCTGGGAAGCCCCGATTAGGCGGGTACGCAGAGAGCGACGCCAGACCACGGCCCCCGGCTCCTGCCACTCGGCCAGCGTACTCCAGCCGTCCCACAGCCTGACAGGCGTCACGGCTGAGACCCTCGTCTAGGGCACCTTCGATGTGATAGGAACCTGCTGAGGAATTTTTTTTGTGGACTGACCCACTAGGACAAAAGGCAGGAGTAGGCTCCTAATGGCAATTCTGCTAAGGCAAAGCACAGATCAGGGCTGAAATGAAACATTTTGCAACATTCAAACCAGAAAAAAACCCTCAAACATCTTACTTTCAAGAAAAAGCCAATGCTGTGCAGGTGCACAGGAGAAAAGGGACAAACAAGGAGTTTCAACTTTTTAAAATTCATTTCCCAGAATAGAAGAATGGGTTAAAATAAGTGGTTCTTTCCCACACATCTCACTGGGGGAAAGGGGATTCAGAAAAAAGTGAATACTCTCTGAAAAGATTTGAAATGGCTTTTTCTGTCAAAAGAGAGGTTTGATGTGTTCCGTCTTCTATTGCTGTGAGTGCACACACAGAGGAAGTGCTCGGATAAAATTGTGTCAAAACAGCAATGCCAGAACAAATGAAGGGCTCTCTGCAGAAGACATAAATAGCAGCTGCAGTGTTAGATAAGTCTCTTATCTAAACCTATTACTTACTGGTGCTTCTACTGTGGAGCAAGTGGTCAATCAACCTGGAAGGTGGCATCGTATTGTTACCCAAGATGGCAATGAATGACCTCAATTAAACGACTCAGCTGAGGTTTCCAGTTAGAGGTGAAAACGGCCATCTTGGTTTGATGTAACCAAGAAACAAAAGGGTAATGAGAGTCCCCTTGTAGCAAAGTCTGTGTTCATTTTTGGCACTTTATCAGAGACACCTTCAAAATTAATCAAACCAAGCTTATGAAGAATCACCAGACTCATATGGCCCGGCCAGCTGGTCATGTTTCACTATGAAGTGTATTGCTTGTTTTAGGGCTGTAGTTACCATTGCTGCCACATAAATTTTGTACCCTTCTTACCGTTGTGAAAATCCTCAATGTTAAAAGAAATGGATACAGAACTGCTGGAAGAGATGTAAAAGACAGCTGTTAAGAGCAAGAAGATTTGTCCAACAGGACGCGAGCGTCCGTGCATTAGCATTCTGTGAGTCTTGTTTGAGACACTCAGAAAAGCCAACTGCAAAGTCTGAAGTCACATGCTGGTTTCCTTGCCGGAGGAGCTGGCATTCACTGTGATTGTTTCAAATGCCACATTTGTCAAATAATAGGTAATTTCTGAAACCTCATCTGAAAGTAATAACTAGAGCTGAGCCAGATCATGCCCAGAGGATCCCAGTAATTCACCGTAAGGAACAGCATGCATCACAATCATTTTAGTTCCTGCAATTCCATGGTTCATCAGAAAATTCTAGTAGAAAGACCTCTGTACTTCACAGATCTTTTTTACTTATTTCACCCACACTGCCCTTTGCTGCATCTCAGCTCTCTGCACACTTGAAGAGTACGATGTGTCCAAGTGGCACCGTGCAGAGCAGAACAGTATCTTCTCCAGAAGTCGGCACACTCAGAGACAGGGGACCAAGGGAATGCTAAAACTGGACTCCCCATTGTAATGCAGCACCTCACCTATAGCCTTTAAGAGGTGCCTGCACCCTCACTGCAGCATGGAGAAACAATCTTTGTCATAGGCCTTAGACAGCTTCACAGATCTTTGACAGGGCTCGCGAAAAGAGGCACCTGGTTCTGTAATATGTGCCCAGGGGCTGACCATAATTCACTTCTGCTTTACGACTTCTTCACAGAAAAGGTCTTAGATGAAAGTCACAGGCCACTGAAGTTATCTTTAAGTTACGCCATGGATGTCAGATGGCCAAAAAATTTCCACTTTTTTGCAACACTTCTATACTGAGAGTACTGCCTCCTGCTGAGTGAACAGGCTTGCCTGTGAGTAAACAGGCTGGTGAGCCTCAGGAAGGAACGGAACCTTGTAGCTACATGTAATAACAGGGTTTGCAGTTAAGGCGGGGAACCTCAGCCTGATTTGGAACAGAAGGTGTATTTTTTTTAACCCAAAACCACCTGCATGGTGTTACCTAGGGAGATTTTGGGTTGGGTTGGAAGGGACCTTAAAGATCACCCAGTTCCACTCCCCCTGCCATGGGCAGGAACACCTTCCACCAGACCAGGTTGCTCAAAGCCCCGTCCAACCTGTCCTTGAACCCTGCCAAGGAGGGGGCAGTCACAGCTTCTCTGGGCAACCTGGGCCAGGGCCTCACCACCCTCAGAGTGAAGAATTTCTTTCTTATATCTAATCTAAAGCTACCCTTTTTCAGTCTAAAGCCATTCTATGATTTTTCTGCTGCAGAATGATTGCACAGAGACCTATCTTAGAACCTATTCCCTAGATAAGAAACCTAAGCCAGATAACTTCTCTCTGGAATATCGGCACTCCTTACATTTCATTTAGCTAATAAAATCCAAGACATGATGAGAAAATGTTTCAGAATAACTGAAGAAACCCAAAAATTATCATGCAGAGGCTAAGTGGTGTCTCACATTATTTTTAACCAGGAGTGACTGGGGTTGATCCTGCTAAGAATTAAACACTCACATCTAAGGAGCATAGTTTTAATTAAGCCTAGCCCAGTACACGAGTGAACAGGAGCCACTGCTCTTATACTCACTTCTTTCAACCTAGATAGCAAATGGCTCCAAGCTTCTCCTAAAACTCCTTAACCTTGCATGGAGTCTCCTGAGAGTGAGGAAGCACATTTCAAAAGCAGCAAAGCATTTTGGGGAGAGAAAGCTCTTTAGGCACTGATGTGGCTTCATAACGTTTATATTGAATTACTACAGTGAGATACAAGGGGGAATTAGATTGACACCTTGTTCAGAAAGGCACCCACAAACCACCTGTTTATTGCTCTCACAGCTGAACTATACAGAGAAAGAAAATCAGTTGGTGAGAGGAACAAGGTACAGCAAGCAGACTATGACTAATGCAACAGACAGCACTTACAGCTGCTCTAGCACTCAGAAGGGCTCCAGCTTTCCAGACAATACAGTGGAAAACTTGTAAGGAAGCACAGAGCACTGGAATGAGAATGTTTGTACTGATGAGATATCTCTACAGCACCTGCCTCCATCCAAAAATTATCCATTTTTAATAGGCACAAGCAATAGTCACCTTGTATGTTTTGTGTTCTCCTCTTCTGTTTTAGTACAAAATACAAATGGTTAAAAGCCACCAGTTTTTCTTCGAACTGGAAGAGAACAGGGTGATTCATAGTTGCAGAAGCAACTGAAAGGTATTTAAAGAAATGACAGACTTTGATCTGAGACCACTTCCTGACTAATACTGCAGACAGAGTAATACACGTTATCACCAAATACATAGGTATGCTGATAAGTATGTGTGATGGAGCTTCCAATCACTACATCTTTTGTGTAATCACGCCAGCATACCCTAGTGCTATTCTAGAGATAAAGTTTAAATGTGGGAAACATAGACTAATGATATATGTTTGGCATAAAGAGAAGCTAGATCAAAGCCAGGTGTCAAAGCTGAAGGCTTTTGATGATTGCAGAGAGAAAATGTAAGGACAGACTGAACAGTGCAGAATTTTGAGTCATGTATGTCCTCCTACTCTGAAGCCAGATAGGCAATAATAAGGCCTTCTGGTGAGAGGAGGTAAAATGGAGGGGCTTGCTGCAAAACAAACTTGACATCAAAAAACCCTCAAATTAGTGTTTCACAAAGCTCTGAGAAGCCCATCAGCACATCTGCAGTACAGAAAACCTAAGGCGCACAGAGGTCATGGCCAAGCCTGGACTAGGATGGGAAGAGCCTGATATACTCTGTGCTCCTTTTCATATTAGAGAGCTGACAGAGCGATGTCATCTAGACTTAGAGGGAGGCTCTAAGTGCAGAATTCAACAGCTGTGGAGAAGTTTGGACATTGCAGGATGTAATTTCATCCCACACAGGTTAAGCAAAAATTTCAGAATTCTGTGCTAAGTGTTTTATTTCATTGAGACAAATATTTTTAGCATTCCCAATATTCCATAGAAAATACCTATATTCAAATAGCTGAATAATTTCATTGTTGCATGTTTCCAATCTTATCAAAAAGAGTAACTTCAAAAAATTTTCAGAGATAAGTTTATAAGCAGAGATACAATATGACTCTTGAAGTCTACATTTTTCAGTGGCAAAACATTACAGTGGGATGAATGTTCAACCAGCTCCAGGTCTCAGCGATTATAAGAACATTACAGAAGAGGAATTCTCCAAGCTGCCACAAATGTTTTAGAAAAGATTTCCTTCACCGCTCATTTGTTGCCTTCCTTGGCAATCCAGCAAACATGTCCATATCATGCATATGCACACTTTCTCGCATTCATTTATTCTGAAGTAACAACCTGCTTTACCTGTCGCTGCACATCACAACTCATTCTTCCAACACAAAGCAATGCCAGTGCAGCAGGATGCAGAACAGTTCCCTGTGACAGCTGTGTGATTGCAGCTAATATTTTGATTCACAGCACTTCTCAGCCCTTTATTGCCAGAGAGGAAGACAAATGGGAAAACCTGCAGGTATTGTGTTGTCTCTATAGATTGTTGCAGGTAAGAGCTGCAGGAGTCCAGAAAACAGTGCTCCTCCAGTGCAAATCAGTACATTGCTGGCAACTCACACTCTGCGAGGGATGCTCGATCTGAGGAAGTAAGTTCTCTGATTTGAATCAGTACCGGTTACAGAGGTGCTAATCTTCTGGGTGCGCCTTCCCCAGAAGCTATTAAAGGAGATACCTGCAGGATGTTTTCCTTCCACTGAACCAGCATGAGGCACCAGCTAGACCAGTAGCCTAACACAAGAAATTTAGGCTCAACTACCTGTTTAATCACAAGTTCTTGTATGACCTTGTACAATTCCCTCAGTTTCTCAGCACTTTGATTCCTTTATGGGAAAATGTCACTCTTGTGGTAGAAGAGGTGTTTAGGTATCCAGAACATATGCACGTTGGAATAGAAATGGATGAGACGGACATATGGTGCAAGGAGTGATCTCCCTCTGACATGCATTTCTTCAGAATACCGTCTGTTGTTTCTTTTCCTCTCAGATTTTACAGCAATAAAACCTCCTGCCACACCCAGCACTTCCTAGGATCACATGTAAGTAGGTCACATGGCAGTGAGACAAGCACCCCTTGCCTGGCAGCCCAGCCTTCATCCACACAGAAGAGGCATCCAGCCCTGTCTGCACATACACTTTCCCCAGTGAACAACTGCAGGCTGATAGGGTTTGCAAAGAAATGGTTCCCCTCCACCAGCTTTCACCGCCATGCACTGATGTGTCCTGATACTGCTGTAAGATGGAAATGCACGGGCCTTCTTAAAGCCAGCCATATCTGCTGCAATGTGTTACCAATAGCCTTGATCAAACTAACTTCAGTTTCTGGTTTGCTATCCAACTCTCCATCCACTCCAAACACTCCAGCTCTGCACATGCTCCAGCACAGACCAGTAAGGCGAAGGTAGGGCAGCCTTCTTGACTGGCTTTTCCTTTGGTCCAATGCCACAGCTACAACCATACTGAAGATATAAGGCTTGACCAGGCCACCACCTATCTGTGTACGCTGGTTTCAACATTTTAGATGAAAAAGATGTCAAAAAGCGCCAGATACTGTGTAGAAAATCAGCTCTGGAGATACGTCACAGCTTCTCTTTTTGTTACCTAATGCACCCAAGATTTGAGTTTGATTCTGGTGCACTGAAATATAGGTACAATAGGTGTTAGATTTTGTTAGTAGTGGTAATTTACTCTTCAAATCCTTTTGAAGTATATGATGGAAAGCAAAGGGGAATCTTTCTCTCCTCAGAAATAAAATTTACAGCAACAATCTTAGAAGGAGGGGTACCCAAGAGAGCTCATTTCCTCCTTTCTCCCACTCACAAGTGGTTCCTAAAATAGATTTTCTTTCCCATAAACTATCTGGAGCTTTAATGAAAGTTGCTTTAACAGAAGGCAGCACGTTCATTCATGCATTACAGGGAGATTGTAAACACAGGACACCTTTGCTACTTGCTCCAAATACTATCGTCCCATTTTGGAAAATGGAAAATAGAAACAGAGAGATCAAATGCTTGTCTGCTTCACCACCCAAAATCAAATGAGTACTTGCCCGCAAAATCTAGGATTTTCTGCTCCTGGACACTAAACAACAGTTAGCTTCCAAATACAATCATATGTAAGAGCTCATATACAAACAAAATATCCCCAGCATTATGGACACATCTCTCTAGAGGACTACAAATAAAGACAGAGCTTCTGTTTTTCAAAATCTTGAGCTAAAGAATCCACCTGGAAAGTCCAGCTTGTCTCTGGTTCTGAATTTGACTGGCCACTTCAAAAAGCAGTGGCTGACAGAAGAATCTCCACCCTGTAAGAAAGTGCCAATTCTAGAGCACATTCAGCTTGTTTCAAATTCCACATATTGTAATAACGAGTGAAACACACATCATAAACTTATATACATATTAAAGTGTTAGAGGTTCGCTTCAACAATGAGCACATTCCATTCTCTTACATGATAAACTGCATTTTTCTTTTCATCTTCTTTAATTAATATCCTTCAGCTAATTTTTAATTCGCCTGTATGTTATGACCAATGGGCAGATGATTCATAAACTGATAGAGCATTTCAAAACTCTTTAATCAGTAGTTTGCATTCTTAATTATTTTGAAACTTCCATATTTGTCAAAACCCACAGTGCATTATCTTCATTTGTATTACGCCTGAAGGTTTCAGTGAAGAGTGCATAGTAAGTAAATGAAGTTTTGATGGAGTCTGAGAAGTTGTGAATACGTCCTTCTCCTTTGCTTGCTTTGTATTTCTATGTTTCACAAACATAGCTGTGTAAAGAAACATGGATTTGGCATGATGTCTATGGATGGAACTGTTGTGGATAATCCTAGGTGATTAAAAATGTAACTGAATAGAATCTATATATATGTTACAGATAGCAAGTGGTGAGATTTTAGTCTATAAGGGAGGGATTTTATGTGCTCAAATGAAAAACTCCAATACCAAATAGCTTACTCAACAATCATAAACACAAAATACCTTTTTTCAAGCAATAACTTGTTGACCGTCTAGGGTTCTGTACAAAGCAAATGCTGAGGACTGACCTGCCCTATGCATCTCAGCACTGAGCTTGCGGGACTAAGCAAAGAACAAGACAGAAGGAAACAACTTCCCCTTGATTCTAGTCTCATCTCTCAATACTGCACACACAATTTACATGAAACAATCATTAGATAAAACAGCAAATAAGCCTCAGAGCAGAGTCTAGACCCAGGAGCTTCCCATTCCAGCCAAGCACCTTGAACACCAGATGCCACAATGATTTCCATCTCTGTTTCATCTCCTCGTGGCCCCAGGAATACTGCACAGTGACCCACTTTTTAAATGTGGAAAATCAGAATGAGTATGAGAAATCTCCCTCCATTTATAGCCTAATGCTGAGAGACTCTTCAGCGAAAAAGAAATGGGCAATGGCAGCCATTCAAGTCACTGGCAGCTATATTTGGGAGCAGGTTGTGAAATTTAGAGCATCAGCTCTCTTCAGATGCCATAATCTCCCTACACAAGGGGAAAGTTCTCAGATATAAATAGCACTTAGCATTTGCTGTGGGCTGCTTCAAGTGTCTCTGCATTGAGCATACATCTGAGATATCATGCTGCATTATACTTCTATTTTGTTTTGGCCGTTCTCTCTCATTCCCTTTTTCTTTTGTAACACTTCTCACTCCTAAACACACACAGTATGCCCCATGATCACTGCACTGCTTCTACAGCTTTGAAGGACTGTAAGTCAGTCCTTGCGAGCTGTGACACCTGCTCCTCTACCCAAGGGGGAGAGGCCTGAGCAAACCTGTATGTTGCCCCTGACCTGAAAATTCAAACTCTAAAATCTAGTTCTAATAAGTGAAGAATTGTCAATGTGTAATTGAAAAGCACTTCCAGGACAATGGTTCTGGTTTCAGGTGCAACCACATTCCTTTAAAGTGGAGCAATCATAAGCTGCTTCAATTCATCTTAATATTTCAATATAGGCAAAAATAGATCTATCATTACATTTTTCTCTCTGAAATGCAAACTTGACATAAATTGACAGCAATACTCTATGACCCAGAGCAAAAAAAGTATGCTATGTGCATTTTTAAAAGGAGCAAGTAAGCAGATAGAACTGGCACGTTGCAAGACTTTTGTACCATTACTATAGAATGAGCAAATCTAGGGCAGAGAGGTAACTGAACACTGTGACAAAATGCCATGAGGTTCTATCAAGCTAGACTGTGGCAGTCTATAGTGTCTTTTTCTTCAGTAAGATACCTGTTTCTTTAGACGAGCTCAATGCATTGGAACTAATCTCTATAGACTTTAACCAAGAATTGCTTTCACTGCCTCGAGGGAGATTAATTATTAAAGTGGAAAAAACTGAGATTAAAAGAATAACTATTAGGTGGGTAAGAAGACGACGTTATAACTGTTTATATTATTGGGAAGAAAAGAGGTGTCTTTCCGAAATCGGTCCCAGTCCCGGTTTGGCTTAGTATTTTCATAAAAATATTGGTCCAAGGAGAAGACGGACTAAGAAGCTGCATGGTACTGAAGCTTCAGGTAACACAGAGTAGGAAGGTAATGCCAGTTACTGAGAACTAGTGTTCATACAAAAAGAATTGCACAGCCCTATAGTGTAGGGTCACAGAGATAGAAAGAAATTCATCAATGCAAAGGCCTGCATTTATAAGCAAGCATTTTGTTGCTGGAGCTTGGGCCTTATTACATGAAGGTGACAGTAAAGAAAAAAAGCAAAAGTTGTGTGGTTTATGGTAAGGTAACAACATGGTGCCAAACCAGTTATCTCCAGGATCACCAGGGCTGCTCATGGGTAACAGTCCTCTATTTATTTCTAGAAAAGAGTAAAAATGTACACAAAGTTGCTAAGTTTAAGCCCTCAGCCCTATCCCTGTTAAAGTGCAAAAGGGATTATCAATATCAAATTCAAAGTTGGTAAACTAGAGTATCCATTGACAAGGACAGACATGGACTAAAATTTTGATTTGAAAAATAAACTCGTGTTTATACTGGGATGAATTCAAACTTTCGGAATGCCTCAGTTTAAGCCCAGATCTCAAACTCAGGAACATTCAGATCTGATGCTGATGTCAAGGCTTGTATCTCTGACACCATTTGTTTCATCACATAAAACGAGAAGCAATATAAAGGAGGCCATAAAGGCCATGCTGCTCCATTCCTGCAGTGCGTGAATAGTTTTCTTTGTTGATTAGGCCTAGAGAAGAGCAAGGTTCCTCTCCCACCTGTACCTGAGCAACAGGCAGGATGAGTCAGTGAGCAGGAGGGGGGGGTCTATGCAGCTACAGCACGCAGGCTCTGAACAGCCTGGAAAGCGATGTCCACTCCTTCTCATTGGATGAGAAGGTTGCTTATAACCTAGGTGTGTCTTAATCCACATTCTCCCTGTCCTATGAAAAGCCTTTCTGGAAGAAACATCTGTATATCAGTTAGTAATGTTAGGATACTGCTCTCCCATTTTCCACTCTCGTTTTCCTCATCCTTTTCATAAGGTTTGTTTTGGAGTTTACAAATTAGGAATAGTCTTTGTAATGCTCACCAGAACTAGAGATGAGCAGGTTCCTACTTCCAAGCATCCCAGTATAAACAAAAAGTAACCAGGAGGACTATTATAAATGCTTGGGAATTTTCCTCTGCTGCTTAAATGTATTTACACTACAGAGGTACTACAAGTGATGAAGGTAGAATGTAGAGACTTCGGTAAAGACTATGAAAACCTGAAGCAGCTCTAGCCCAGTTTGCTACATCCATTCTGCAAGGCATCCAGCTAGGACAGTGAGAGGAGGAAGGTGGCACCGAAAGTCCAGGAATGGAGGAACTACAGTGCCTTTGCCAAGTCCTTGGCTTCAGATTACGGACTTTTTACCACTGTGGAGGTGAAGTAGAGCTGACGGATACGAGGTCTGAAGTACACACCTGCATTTAACTAAACTAGTCGCTAGATGTCACTGTAAAATGTGTCGAACTCAAAAGAGGAAAAAATATACCTGACAGTGAACACGGTCAACACTGCTCAGAACCTCCCACAGTGCATTCTTCACAGAGAACCAGGAAATCTCAAAGCTATAGTCGAAACGGCCAAAAATTTGCAAAATCAGACATCCGTTAAAAAGTTTGGGCATTGAATGCCCCAGGTGCTGAATGCAGATCTCAGACTTGCTGGAATTTCAGCATTCTGGATGCCAGGCATAAATGGGAAACAAATGGTGGGTCAAAGGTGGCTCATACGCGTCATACCAAGATGTTTGAGTTTCACTCTACACCTATAAAATGTCTACCTTGGACCTTTTGCCAAGGTTATCTCATTCTAAGCACCAAAAAAACCACTATTGAAACTGGATCTTTTTAAATTATTAAACTGTCTCCTAACAGGAATGCTCAGTACCAGCTACAACATAATCATCTAGGTCATCTGCACGTCATGAGAAGTTATGGCAATTAAACTTCTTTCCTCCCTTAGAGAGAGCATTCTGGACAGCCCTCTTCCAAAAGTGAATTTTTAATCCCATCATGTATACAGTTCTAGTTACTGTTTTTTACTCTGTATTACATTGCTGGAAATTTTAGTTTCTTGATTATCAATGTGATTCCCATGGTACTCCCTGTCTAGCAACAAATTTCTCATGGGCCTGATCCAACTGAGAAAGTAGCAATTTGGTCTTTTCCACTTTAATAAACCAAACAGGAAGCTTCATATGGTTTTGTGGTTGTTTCCCGAATAAAAGAAAGATCAAATCTTGGTTCCTTATTTTATATGAAACATTCTTTGATGGCTTGCTGATGTAAACACATAACAGATGGAAATTCAGCCTTCAGTAGCTCTGTTCCCCACAGAACATTTAACTGCTGTCTGTGTAACACTGGAGCTCCTTTGGTTGGTTGGTTGGTTGGTTGGTGTTTTTTTTTTAGTTCTAATGAATTTATAATATACTATCAGTTCCTCTGCTTCTCTCTCCACACTTTCACTTCTCCCTTTTCTGTAGAAGCTGTGAATTACAGTTTATTCTTCTTTGCTGTTCTTCCTGTTTTCCCACCTACAGCAGAAGAGGCTCAGTTCTAGCGAAAATGCATTTGTTTCTCCATCCCATCTCAGGCATATCATCTGCTCAATGTAACAGCTGCTAGCTTCTATGCCTGTCTTTCCTTCTTCTTGAGTGCTTATCCAACTACTTGGCTTCTATAAATTCTCTTACAGTCACTGCTGTCTGGGCAGTTCCAGCATCTGGACTCACTAGTACTGGTATTCCTTTCACAGCAGCAAGAATCAGGGTTAAATCCACAACCTTGCTGCAATCAACAGTAAAATTCCCATTGGTCTCAAGAAGATTAGGATTTTTTACAGACTTATACGACTAGAGACGAAAGAAGTAGGGCTTCCATTTCTGGATTCATCTGTCTAAATTATTAAACAAAGTAATCTGCAATAATTTTGGGTTAGTTGAGATTTAGCAGCTCATACATAGTGGATTTGATGAATGAATGATTTTGTGATTCCTGCTCTGTGGCTGTGTTTTTGACAGGTCTCATGATGTTACAAAACCCACACTATTTATTTCCATGATTAGAGATCATCATTCTCCATATAAATTTGAATATATACTGTAAGGATTTCTAATTTAAGTACTTTTATATGATTTTAAATTTTGATGTACATTTTAATTTTCTTTTTCTCTGCTCTTCCCTAAGTCACTTGAAAATACCATTAAAAGTCACTTGAGCTTGCAGCAGCTGTACCAAGAACAGTGGGAAAGGTGGCATTATTTTCCTCAAAAAAAAAGAATTCAATTTCTATTGCAGGACCCTTTTATCTTTGGTGAACTTGAATTCCTACCTATGAACAAAAAACACTAGAAGTCTGCCTGCATGAGGGCTTCAGCACTGATCCTAGAACTTGAAAAAATAAATGACAGCTCACACAGTCTTTTTTAGTTCTTATCTCTACACGCAAAAAAATGTTTTAAAAATAGATTTTAGGTGACTTCACACAAATAATCTGAATTGCAGACCTTTCTACTGAGTTCAGTTGGTTGTGCCTTTGCAATTCATATGCCTTGAGGGATGTAGTCTCCAAAACACAAATAACATCTACAGGAAGTATATTTGTCTCCACTTCATAACTAGGGAGCTCAGATACAAGATTGCTGAAGTGACTAATTTAAGCACCATAGCTGGCTGGTTTAGTTTTGGTGTCAGGACTATTTCTCACCACAGATTCTATAGGAAGTCTAACCCCGACAGCTGAGGAAAACTGTCAGACTAAATCCCTTGTTGCTCTTCTGGACTATGTATCATAACACCCGGTGTAGCCTTGCATATTAAGCAGACAGAATTCCACTTTTCAGTGTTGTACATCCACAGAGGCCTGTGTGCAAACAGCCAGCTTTAAGACAAAGACCCTAACTTGTTACCAGCAAACTCTGTCAGACCTTCAGGGCTAGCGAAACAACCTGTATTTGGGTTTGGGTTACATATTTTCAGCAGAATTACTGACGATTCTTGAGATGATAGGAAAAAAACCCTGGATCCCAGAGTGTGTATGCAGTGCATATTGTCAAGTAGGAGGGCAGAGAAGCAAAACATAGTTGTCCACAAGAGAAAGCTACAGATTTAAAAACAAAGAGATCCTAAAGCGACCACTTCCATGAGGTCACCGATCAGCATTTAGCCCTCTGATACTAAATTAAATAGATTGTTTAAATATAAGCATTCCAAACTTAAGACACTGAAAAAAAAAAAAAAATCACTAAGCATTTAATGAAAAATCCGAAGAGAGAAATATATGTCTAGCTTGGATGATGCAACTGATTCAGTGACAGAAGATTTTAGACTCAGGCAGTACTGTTTTATTTCCTTCCAAAGCAGAAACAGAGCAGGTTGAAAAGGAACAATTCTATTACACACAAAGTTTTAGGATTAATTGGGTTTCTGCAACAAGATTTCAGTCCGCTGGGACCAAATCCAAGAATCTTCAAGGATGGAAATTTGGCATTAATTTTCAGAAATAATACAAAACACATTTCAGATACGAAATAAGCTATCTGCCCCCAGTAGCATTATGTTACCAGCTACTTAGAACTGGGCTCTTAAACTTCCCAATGCAAATCCTGAGCTCTCTGGAAAAACTGCCTGCTTGGATTCTCAGGGTTGCCAAGCCTGCAGCGGTTTAGCTGGCAGGTCTGCCTTAGAGCTACTGATCTTGGAAAATTTAGGTTTCACTGCCAGTGTTCCAGCAAACTTTGTTTTGATTTGGTGGAACGAAAAATCTTTCCATATATTGCTGCAGCAGCTGACGAGACAAACAACAATCCCTAAGTATGTGTTACATGCATTGTTAATGCATATGAAAATGAATACTATGAAATTATTCTGGAAGACATCTGGAAGTCTATTGTGCATATAAAAGTTACAGGAACTGTTCAAATGTTTACTCTTAATGCCTTGGTGACCAAGATCTTACAAGACACATTACTTCTATTTAAATCATCAGATAAAGCTTTCTCTTTGGAATATGAGAGAGAGATGACTATCTTTGAATCCTAGAACAATGTGATATGGTCATGTATATCTTTATTATGTTAAAATATATATATATATAGCCTACCTGGTCTAAAATAGGTTTTTGACCCAGACACAAAAGGATTGATTTCTATACAGTCATAAACAATCTTGGGAAACATTAGAAGCTTGCAGTATTACTCTATGTGGCAGCTGGTTACAAGTAAAAGACCATTTTTTGTTATGGAAAGACTAACACAGATAAACTTTTAAGGAAATATTCCCAAAGGCAATTTAAAGAGATTTTGCTATTTGCAGAAGGCACTGATACTGTTTAATTTGTAAAGTTAATAAAATGATTTCTAAATTATTTAATCAGGTAAGGAGTAAACACAAAGTCAATACTTGTCTGCTTTCTTAGTGGTATGAATCATACACCAGATTAAAAAATTCCAGTCATAAAATCAACAACTATAACAATTTCAGTTTAAATACAAAATAATTACAAAGCCAAAGGTCTTAGTGTCACTGTTTTTTCAAAGAGGGAAGCAGGTGTTGTGCCAGTGCAATGGCTTTTATTAGATTTAAGAAATTTTTTAATATTTTCTTTCTTTTAACACATGCATTTTTACACCCCTAATTCTTTATTACCATAATGTGGCACTAATTTATAGCACTACTGAATGCAGGCACTTTATCTCAGGCTTTTGTGAGTTGTCACAGCACTTCTAGGGCAGGGTGATCTGAGGGCAGAAAGAAACCACTTATCATTCCAATCTGAATATAAATCCTTAGAAAGAGGCAGACAGAAGAGAAAGGAAAAAAAGAGGGGAAGAATAAAAGATAATTTTAATTCCTTCCTTTCTCAGTCTAAAGATCAGGCCTTTCAAATCCCTTATAATATACTTTTAAAAAGACTGAAGTTGCTACAAGTAGCAGAGCATCTCCTGGGTTCAGCCCTGCTCTGATGCTAGTTGATCGACAGAACATCATAAAATCTTTGTACATATAGTATGTCTGTGTGCACACACGGTGAAGGATTAGTACTGACCATGTAAATAAGACTGTATAAGTCTAAAATAGATGGAAAACTATGTATTTTTCATTTGATTAGTGCCTGATGTTGCTGTTCATAATGTGCAGAGCTATTACTGAAACGTACCTGCAATCAAACCCTTTGTTCAAAGGTTTAGAAATACCTAAGGACTATTAAGAACAGAAACCCAAATATTGTGTCAAATAGCCAAGAGACTTGCATTTAAAAAAACAACAAAATAATCATTTTGTCCTGTTGTTAAGCAGAAAACAATTAATATCTCCTCTTTTTCAGCATTTTTCATTTCCCAATCAAGACTGCAAATGGAAGAGAAGAAGCTTTCATTGTGTTTTGGATTCATATTTTTAATTAATTACAATCGTCATTATCTACCTCAATCTATAGCTTCAGGATGTGCATGGCTTCCACAAGAGCTTCTTAGTAACCCCACAGCGAATCACTCAAATTCATGTCTCAGTGTAACAGCCTCCTATTACAATTGCAGTCTACAGCATTTAGCAAGTACCAGCAGAGGAAAGCAGGACAACACAAAGAACTCTCAGAAACCAAGGGAGAGATGTCTCTAAGTGGTATAGGCTCTTCCTTCCAGAAACCATGCTGGCTGCTGAGTCTCCTAGCCTGGCCACATCGTAATAAAGTAAAAAGCCTGGACAATCAATCATGCAGTCAAATCCTTTATTCCCACTGATTTCATACAGGTTGTGCATAGAGGGGTAGCATCCATTGCCTTTATGCTAGTGGTCCTATGAAGTCAAAGTTCGTTCAAGGCTTACCTCCCAGAGCTTCTTTCTACTTGTGAGGATTGTTGGTCTGGCAGGCCCATGTGATGCAAGAAGAGGAGGAAAATAATACTGTCCCCTCAGGCACATTTGGCAGGATACTGCAGAGAGCATTCCAGCCTTCAGCTCTACTGTGGCCAGATTATGGCTTTGGGAAGGAACACTCTCCTCTTCCCACCTACCTATCTGCAGATATGTCAGTCTCTGAACTCCACCAAATCCACTCCCACTCCCAATCCGGTACCTCCTCAGCCCTCCTAGCAGCAATAGCCAAGTGCACCCTCCTGTTCCTGCCACAGCCTCACCCAGAAAGTCAGGGTTAAACTTGGCAGTCCCCCACCTTCAGCAATGCCGCCAGCCGCCACTGCCCGTCTCTCTGTGGCAGGCGGGGGGGGCTGATTCAGCCATGTGGGCAACCTTCACCTCTTGAACAGCTGCTCCCTGTCTCCTCCAGGGAAGCGGTGGAAAGCTAGATGAAAGTATCCCACAGGCCACGAGCTGAGCCACGCTCACCTAGAAGCATTCCAAAGCCCTTAGCTCTGATCCAAGGGACAGGACTCAGGGAGCTCATATCCCACAGCCCAACAACTGGCTTTGCTGTCGGTACACACTGGGGACAATCTCACCTTGTTCCTTCCTTCCCTGTCCCACTGGCACACACCAGAACAGTGGGTGGTAGTGGCTCGTAGACATAAAAATCTAAGTCATGTATTCTTCCTTCCCAATCTTTTTTTTCTTGCTTCAGTCAGTCCATTCATCAGTCATTGCAGCAAACTGCATATACCGACTCTTTCTGCAACAAAGACTTCTACACACCCCTGACGAACCTGCTACTATGATTGTTGTTAATGTGTTAGTGCTAAAAAAACCCATAATCTTATGCCAATGTTTGTTTTTATAAAAGAACTGTAATATGAAGCTGCCATTCAAACTAGGAATATGGAAAGGACTGGAAGGTAGCTCCTGAGTCATGCAGAGATTGCTTTTCATAGTAGGGGACTGGATTGCACTTACTTCCTTTGATCCATGTCTCCCACAACACATACATGCACATGCACACGTACTCTTACCTCACTCCTCTTACTGTTGAAAACTGTTCTTTAAAGGTATTACACTTGGCTGATTTACAATATAGATTTCAGAGGTCAGAGTGACATACATGAGAGCTATGGATAGATCATGGTTAGTCAGAAGGATCTAGCTATGAATATTGCAGAGGAGATTAGATGATTTCAGAGTCCAGGCATCTTTAGAGAAGATGGCAAGACAAGCTTTCCTTTAAATAAGGACATGACACCACCCATGACAAGCATGACTCCCACAATACTGACCAATCCCTGCTTCCCAGACACAAACACATCTATAGCAAGGGACAACGAAGGAGGGAGTCGGGGGGAAGGGAATAAATTTCCAATGGAAACCTTATAACATTGCAGTAAAGTACATACACTAAAGGAAATTATCAAAAACTGAAAGTAAAATCATATCCCACAATAATTTCTCAAGCAGAGCTCTGGGCCAGAAAGGGGAGAAAAAGGAGGGTATCATATAGTCCTCTTCGGGAGTTCTTGTGCTGGGTAAATTACAAGGTATTATTCAGAGACTACAGTGTTCAGGGGCAACCTGAAACTCCAGGGTATGCAGTCAGATATTACTTACCCCAACTTACTCTGAAGATGTAGCAAAGTACACTGTTTTCCAACTCTGTCCACAGATGTCGTTTGTACTAGGATGTGTGTACTAATTTCAGTTACACAGATGTTCCCCAAGGACTTCTGACAGGTGATTTATCATCAGTGAATGTCATGAATGCATGCCGCTCCTCTCTGAATCAATCCTTGCATCAGAGTTTTGAAAAGCTAACCGATAAATGCATTTTGTATTATCACTTTCTAGTAATTGGTTCTCAAAGCTTGCTTTTTTCAGACTGCTCCTTTGATATTCTGTAATGCCATCGACTGTCTTTGAAGAGTGAATAATAATGGAGAGCTTTAAAGAGACTTGTGAAAGTTATGAAGTCATAAAACTCTATTTGATTCCTCCTTCAGTCTGTTTTCTGAAAGCGTGCTGAATTTCAGTAGTGAAGAGATCTTATGGGCTTTGAATGAAAGATTCTTTTCCCTCCCAAGCCATGGTTTCTACTGCACTATCCTCATTGGTATTTCATTGCCTTCAGGATGACAGGATGTCTATAGGATTTTCTTTCCAAGTCTCTTACCGACAGAGTTTTGTGACATTCAGCCAAAAAAAAAGCATATCTACTCTCTAGGGTTTCCTTTTCAAATGTATGGTGTAAATCAATTCTGTATGGAGCTACAGTCATTGTGATACAGAAGGTATGCCAAAAGACACTTCTGCAAATAGGGGTTGTACTTGTTTTCGATTCCCTCTTCATTCCTGGCGACTGTGTATAGGAGCTTCCCATAAATTGAGTCCATTTCTCTTCCTCTTTTCCTAAGGTGTGACTACGTTGTGAATAATCAATCCTTCTGCAAAGAAAAGTAGCTTTCTTAATCATGGTGCACAGTTTCAACTTCCACTAGCCCATTAACTCAAAATAAACTACTAAGCATTCTAACTGTCTGCTCAGTGTCTGCACAGTGACATTTACCAGGAGAGAGGCAGACAAGAAATAGTCAGTGACTGGAGATTTTTACAGACCAGAATAGTGACACTGTAATCTTGCCTTTTCCCTCTCTATGCACATCACCCCTTTTCCAATCTCTATGTCCTTTCCTAGACACAGCTAAAATGATCATTAGAATTGTCCTTAGACATGTGTTCATATCCAAAATACAGGTACTAGAATTCACTTGAAAATAAAAAAAGCAATTTAAGCATTCTCCTCTTCCAGGACATATAGCAGAAAAGACATTACCGTTACTAAGCTCATTTCTGAAGTCAACAGATGGTCCTGCTACATTTAGAGCACTTGGAAGTTCTTTGCTCTGTTCTTTGTTTGTTACAGGAAAAGCACTGGAAGTAGTTTCAAAAGACTGTATCCAAAAGGCTTTATGCCAATCCTACTTAAACCAGCATTTCTGATATAGCTGAAAACAACTTTCACAGTTGTGAGTAGGTATAAATGTCACAGGACATTTGTACGTACATGTGAGCTCTGCTTCCAAATTAGAAACAACGAAAGAAAATCTGATGTTATCACCCCAGTCTATTTCATGCAGCTAGTCAGTGACAGCAGCCCACAGATGCTGAGGCCAGAGATGCTTTGGTAAATAGAACAATTTGAAGCACTGTATGAGCCATCAGCATAGCAAAATAAACTTGTTGGAGGCATGAGGTTATGCCTCTTCCTGAAAAAGAAAAGTGAAAAGCACAAAATAACTTCTTACCTGCAAGAGCTGATTAACAACAGTTAGCTATGTATCATAGAAGTGGAAGCAAGACTCTTTAAATGGGAACTTACAGAGGTACTATGGTGCTTGAGTAATTAATACCATGCCCTTGTATCAATTATCTTTGTGTCTTGTTTTAAAGAAAAAAACCCCACACCCTTCCTTGTCATAGTCTTATATTGCTATCAGACACCTGATACACAAATGATTCATATTTCGCATTGCTCCCTGCCCTGGTCACATTCAGTTATATCTAGTAATTGATGATTCATTCACAGTAACTCCTTGCAATTATCATGGCAAAAATTCAGAACAGATAGGCATACATGGTACTAAAACTGAATAACCACGAAGTATTTCACCCACACATTCTCCATTTGCTGCCTCGATTTATGGATAAAAGCACTATTTGAGACAATGGCAACAAAACTTTTGTCCAGGGATTTATTTATATCACTGTATTTCTTGGATTATGGTGCGCATTTTCTAGTGTTATAAGTGTCCCAGAGAAACACTTAAGTGCAGAATCGAAAGAAGCATTCATTTTCCTGCCCAATAATCCCTACATCCTAAACTGTTCAACAGAAAGAGTGCATTAACGCCACACCGTACTGTGAACTGCATTCACCCTCCCCCAGCCTCCTCTGCTACTAACAGAGGACAGAGGGATTGCAGTCTTGCTTACTCAAATGTAAATAAGTAACTCACCTGAACCATTCCCACAGACTGGTGAAAGGGAGGATATAGCTTCTGTGTTTTAGTAGTGTTTATATTTTCAAATTATGATCCAAACTTATTGTTAAAGTCCACTAATAGAAAGAGGTGGTGAGTGAAAGACTGGGTTATTGATGTGCCTTTCCTGTGAAAAACTTCAAGCAAAGCTGAGATAGTGGTCTATATCTTTGTAGTTTTTCCTGTATTAATTAGTATAGGTAGAATGTACACTTGGTGATGCCGTATGCTTCTTATGTAGATAATCTATCCTCCCTTGTCATGTGTCCCAAATTGCAAGTTCCTAGTGCCTAGGCTGAATAATAAGGCATCTGTAACACAGCTGAAAGGAACAAAAACAAGCAACCAAACTGAGAGCATTTACCTCCTTTCATTCTTATTTTTCCCTGTCCTTCTAACATCCAGCAGGCCACAAAATGAATGACAAGGATTAAATTATTTGGCTGCCAGATTATCTCAGTGGATGTTCTTAGCAAAATATCCATGCAAATCATTGAGAGAACAGGATATGAGCAGGTGAATCAGATTCTGCAGGATCACTGTACATCTGACTCTCACTGTATTAGCTGCTCCCTGGTATTAGAAAGACTCAGAAAAAAAAAGATAATCCATCTAAATGGATGCTAAATATTGAACTAAATCAAAGTAAATAGATGTGGTCTTTGATGGTCTAAGAAATCTGACCTAAAAGAAACAGGAATTCTGCAGATGACCTACCTGACAACTGCCATCATGCTTGCACTCACCCATCCTTTGAGGTACATTTTGTTTAGTTCCTGTAAAATAAAGACATGCCTCACCAACAGGACATACGAAATGCTAAGTAGAATTCTAAGTGTAGAAACTAAAATTCCAAAATTACCATTTTGTCTTCAGAAATCTTAAACTATGATTTCAAAATGCCCATTGTTTCTTTCTTGCATACATTTTGTCATTAGATTGAAAGGTGATTGGGAAAGAGGACACCACCCCCACCCCCGTAATTTACCTGTGCCTTGCACAATGAAATATTTATCTCCAAATGGAGATTCCAGGCTTTATTACTACATGAATAATATATGTAACTTGAGTTATAACCTCCCAAAGACCTATTTACAAGTCAATTTGTCTGTTCAGCATTGTCCTTTCTGACTACAGCCACTGATAATATTTTCTTACTTTACAATAAAGTTTGTATTTTAAATAACCTCATCAGTCTATGTATCTGTTAACTGTTCATTCTTCCCTTATCCAAAGTACAGCACTGACTTAAATTAAACTACTTATTTTAAAAAAAAAATTATCTCCCTTGACGCAAGAAAAGTTGCTGTTAGCAACTTAACCTAACAAGCAAGTTACCCCAGTGGATGAGACATCCAAATGTTCAACATAAATAAAGAGCAAAAGAATTTGCTCTGATCATAGGGGATTGCTTGGTAGTCAGCAAATGAAAAAGTGTAGATTCTCATGGCAAGCACCTACAAAGACAATGCCTTCTATATTCCTCAGATACACACTCCACCTTTTATAATCCACTTTAGGACAGTGGACTGTGCTTGCATTCAGAACATCTTAATCGAAAAGAAAAACATTCTACTAAACTACTGTCTTGTTAATTTTTTATAGATGGAGAAAAACTGAGACAACACCATTTGCTTGCCTAGTCTTGCAGAAGTTTTCCCTGATTCCTCTGCGTAACTGAAGAGAAGATAATTTCTAAGGCTATTCAAAGTGATACTGATCATTTCTAAGGATATTCAAAGTGCTGCTTGACTAAGACCTTATCCCAGGCATACTGTCAGTTCCGGAACACCTCTCTCATGCCAAAGATGCCCAGCATCGGCTGCCCTCTAAAACACATTCAGTAAAAATGACTGAACGTAGTAAACAGATCCAATAGAGTAAGTTGAGAGCATTTGTGTAGTCACCTTGGATTTTTAGGTATTTTAGGTAAATCCCTCTCTGTATAAGTGGATGTTGCTTTGGGAGCATTACCAAGCAGTGGTGCTACAGGGAAGAGTCTACGACATAAAAGGAAAAAAAAAAAAAAGGTTTCTCAGCCATTCTGCACATATCTTGGGCTTTCTAAGATGGACTGCACCTCCCAAGGAAAAGTCTGAGTAAAATACTACACGGAAAAGCTGCAGTTCCCTTCTTGGTTATGTGGGCTTCACATCTCCTGTTGTATGTGTCTGACTCTTTAAGAGTTGAAAAGTCCAATGGGACAGAAAAATGGAAAAACTGAAAAAGAAATGACACTTTACTTGAGCCTGTTGATTAGGCTAAAATCTTCCAAATGCAAAGTATTAAAGATAAGGCACACTTCCCAGCAGTGGAAAATTTACTATTGAGTTTTAACAATTACAATTGCCATTTCTGAACCTTCTAGGTGATGAGTGGTTTCATTACAGATAATGTTGACAGCATGACAGCTCTCTGTGAGACAGTTTAAATACCTCCCATACAGCGAATACAGTGTGCTTACCTGCTTCCAGCAGCCAGAAGAAACTATCAATACATAGGACAAGACACTGGAATGGACTTTCTAAGTTAACAAATTCAGCCCCTGCTTTTAGCCAGCTATGTCACACCATCCCCTTCACAAGCTGATTAAAGGACATCCCCAAAATTAATTGGGAAAAGAGGGATTTTTAACTTCTGATTTCCTGCCTAGATGTAATTATGACCCAACCTGTTCTTATGCCAAATTTTCCTTTCAGGTAAATCGTTGTTTTTCCTCTCTGGTGTTTTTCAGCCAATACTTCTGTATGCAGCAACTGCATCTCCTCCACACCTTTGCTTTGTTAAGCTAAACAAACCATCTTAATCCTTTTTTAGGACAAAAAGACTTCATCCTAGACTGTTTGTCTTTGTTGGTTTTTTCTGGCTTATATTCCAGTATCAGTTTATCCTTCTCAAATAGGAGCACCTGTACACAGTGAGAACGCTATAGAGTATTGTATCTAGATCTTATAGCATGGATCCACGCATCCTCATCTCTACCCACCCAACTCACCAAAGATTTTTTTTTCATGGCTGCATCATACAGTCAGGTCTGTCATATTGTTACTAATATTTGCGTCTTCTCTGCTACTGGCATTTTGAACAGGTAATCTCCCAGCTGATAGCAAGCATTCTTGTGTTTTGTCTACCTAAATTAGGACTTTGCATTTTATATCATTAAATTGAAACCCATTTATACAAGCAAGATAGTTTAGCTCTTCTCATACATTTGCAAGTCCTTTCAGGGAACCCAATCTTTTCCATCTTGGAGGCATCATTTTATCCCTTAGTTCTTCGCAAAAATATGAAATAAAACTGGTTACCACCTCAGCTGAGGAGCTTCATCATTATTCCTGCTCCAGTATTATATTTCACCTTTCAGCATAACCTCCTTTTACTACCTGCTGTGGTCCTTTAGGCCATTTCTCAAGTCTGTTTATAATTGTTACACTAATACCAATTTTAAATTTATGCAACAGGTGAGTTTATGGAAATATAACATGCTCTATCTCAAGCTTCTTCCTGGTCTGCAACTGTGGTGTTCATGTACTTTTCTTATAGTAAGATACTACTGCTTTTCCCAGGAGACATTGCCAGAACCCAGACCACAGAAATGGCGGTTTCCTGCACAGTAAGAAGATTTCTTAAGAAGTTCTTCTGGTAAGTAATACAGTAATAAAGAGCTTCTAATGTTTTGTCCTGGAAGAGTATCCATACAGATATTTCCACTCCGTAGACAGAGTCTAAAATTTTGTAACAATGAGGGATCTCCTTTTTTTCCCCATTCCTACCCCTTCCTTCTTGTGGTGGGTTGACCACTGCCAGCAGCAGCACCACATCACTCAGCCCAGCAGCAGGATGGGGGACAGATTAGGAAGAGCAGAAGTGAGAAAACTCACAGGTCCAGAAAAAGTCAGTTTAATAAGTGAAAGAAAGTGGAAGAAAATATCCAAAACAAGTGATGCAAAGGTCATCACTCACCACTACCCTTAAATACACCAAAGCCCATCCAGTCTCTGAGCAACGGCAACCTCCTCCAAACCCCCCTTCCCATAGTTATTATTGGTGAGCATGACATCTGGTATGGAATACTCCTTTGGTCATTTTGGGTCAGCTGTCCAGGTTGTGTCCCCTCCTAACTTCTTGCCCACCTCCAGCTTACTTGTCGAGGGAGCAGAGTGGGAAAGAGAGAAAGCCTTGCCACTGTGCAAGGACTGCTCAGCAACAGCCAAACACTAGTATGTTATGAACACTGCTTTAGTCACAGATCCAAAACACAGCACCATATGCGCTGCTGTGAAAAAAACTCTGTCCCAGCCAGACCCAGTACACCTCCAAAGCCACAGCCAAAGCTTTCAGGCAAAGAAGAGCAGGAGCCACATGCACTTTCAGTTGACTAAAAAAGTCTTGCTTTTCAAAGAAGTTGTCACACTAATCTACATGTTGTGTGCACTTTCAAGGACAGCGTATCACTGCTGCCAGCATGTGAAAGAAAAACATGAAAGTTGTCAGGGTCTAATTAACTGAAGGATTTTTATAAATCAAAAGTGCATTTTGGACAATTCACAATAGTCAGGTCTGGCCTCAGAAACATAGAAAGCAAAAGAAATTGGGGATGTCAAGTGAAATTTAACCTTCTGCATTTGAAGCAGACATTGCTTCATTTGAAAAAACAAGACTGCTGATCCAGCGGTACTTGCTATATTGATCACAGCTTGGGGGAATCTTTCACAAGACAAAACATACCTTTTCCTGTACGGTCAACAAGGCTACTCAGTTAGAAGGTGCTAATGACAATAATATGATTTTAGAGCACTCCTAGGAGCTCAGGATGTTGTTTCATATCTTAGTTTATGCCAAAGGGCTGGGCAGTAGGGCAACAAAGTCGGGATACCAAATAAACAGCAGTTAAGGGTTTGATCCAAACTGAAGGACTGAAGATATAACTTGCATCAGGGCTATCTTTATGTATAACTGATTCATTAGCAGAACCCTGGAACTAATTTTTTAAATAAAATTACCATAATAAGTAATATATAACATATAATATACATCTCTATACACAGAGGCTAGAAGCTACAGAGGCAGAGGGCTTGCTGCTGTCACCTCTGACCAAGGTATCTATTCATACACTACAGTTTGAGAGAATGACGCAATCTTCCTGCAGCTTCATTTTTTCCTCATTTTTGTACTCTTCTTTTATATTATTTCCCTGGTTTTTTACTGTTTCTTGAACCATTTATTTCTATAAACTTCTCAGTTCAGGTACTTAACTTGCTCCAATGGAACTGTTGTTTTATGTTTCAAGGGAAAGTATCCAGGTCATTGATGTACAGCAGTTCTTGGAGGAGTATTCACACTCTGTTTCACAAACCCTGTTGGAGGAACACTCACTCACCTTCCTCCCCATCTTCCTCTGCAGGTATCCTTCCTTCAGCATGTCCCACCCAGAAGCACTCCCTTGTTTCTTGTTCTCATCTAGTATAATTTCATATATTTCTTTTGTCTCGCTATCATTCCAAAGGCATAAATATATATAAATGAACCAGGATTTGCATGTCTGTAAGTGTATAAAAGATTTTTACTAACATGCACTTCTAACCGGGATAAGCTTTTGCTATAGAATCTGACTGCAACAAATTCAGGCATGTTCTTAGAGTTACTTTTAGTATAGTTAAAAAATACAGAAACCATTAACAGAATTCATATTTGCAAACATGAATTGCGAAAATTTCATTGATAATTTGGACCACCTCTCATTTTAACTGAGGTTTAAACTGGTTTGTACTTCTTGATTTTTCCTCTGGTTTTATATTTATAAAAATACTTAATAGAATATCTCTAACTTTTTATGGTACATAGTTAAACAGAATATTCACTCATTCTTTAATAACTGATACTTTAAGGCTTACAGAGGTCTGAACTGCACATACTGCCATAATACAAGAAAACACTGAAACAATGTATTTGTTGAGATAATGAGGCAGGAAAAACAAACAAAAAAGACATCACTGCTGTATCTGATTTTATTTTTAAAGCAGTCCATTAGATGTCTTCTGGCAAATTACTTACACAGTTATTTAAGCCAATGGACAGCTCAGGGAATTGTTTCCGTGGCTTCTAATAGAATTCCAAATTTCTTTATTTGACTTCTTTTATTGCCATTGCATGCATCAGACATCTGGTAACAAGTTAAAGAAAACCCAACGACAAAAAAGAAGATTTTTGACATTGAGGTCGATGAATAAAAAGCTACACTGAGAGATCAAACCTACCACAGTGAAGAAGGCATATCCGGCAAGGAAAGGAGGACCCATTCTTTTTTCCCAGGGCAATACCATTTTCCTATGTGAATATATACAAAGAGCTCAAATTATTTGTGCAAGTATTTCCGTTAGGGTCAACGGGAGTCCAGTGAGCAGGATGTGTAATAGCATTTCCTTGAGATCAGCAGGGACCAGGAACTCTGTTGTGCTAGATATAGTTTATACACACTGATAGATCCTTTGGGCTTTTACTGATTAAACTAAAAAAACTAAGAGGAAGAGAGAAACAGAGGCACAGTGCAATTAACACCTTGATGTACCTTCAAGTGTATAAATGTCAGTTGCTCACTGCACGAATGTTTGATCTTTTGCTGGACCAGGGCCAAGCTGACTTGACAAAGGTCACACACATAGTTTCTATGGAAGAGTTAAGCATTGAATTCCATTAATCTAAAATCCAAGGTACATCAGTATTCAGTCCCAGACAATTAATCCTGCTACACCAAATCCAGGCAATAACATGATCTGCACATTTACTTCTGTAATGGCAGTTTTACTGTATCTTTGTAAAGTGATAAAAAGATGAAGAATAATAAAAAAGATGTAACAATACATGAAAATATTTTTTTCTTTAATTTACTTGATGGAAAAAACCCAGAAAGAATAAAAGCAATCAGATGAGATCCCTCAATAGTACCTGCTATATATTATTCATGTACCTAAAGCATTTATAATGTGTAAAACTATTCTTTTTAAAACAAATATCGTAAAACTGCCTCATTTACTATAATTTTAAATGTACTTGCCTGTAAGGAATACGGTAATATTCTCTATGACAGAAGAGAGCTATCTTACTTTTTTCTTAATCAAGTCAAATATCTGCTAGAACAAGTTAAAATCAAATCCTCCTCTTAAGCAGTATTTTCAGTACGTAGTCTTTCCAGAACAGGCCGTCGCATGCTGCATTTATGAAGTCTCTGAAGTCATGGTTTCACAACATGACAGGACATAGCATGAACTGTTTGACTGAAGCAACTGCAATGCAAAAGGAAATAACAGGCTGCCACATCAAACAGGAGGTATCTGACAGAAACCTCTTGTGAAAAGTTAGAACTTCTTTGGTCTCCGAAAAGTGAGTCGCAAAATAATGCCCCAAATAAGATTCACTATTCATCACTCCTTGTATTTGCAATGTTTTTCAGACATCTATTTTTGTTGTTTCCTCATTCCTCCTCAAATCATGTAGTTAGCAGAAGCTACCAATCCTTAAGGAATGTGATATCTGATGCAGTACCTGATGCTGGGTTTATTTTGTTCTGTTTATAACAAAAATGAATCACTTCAAAAGTAAAACCAGCTACAACAGTGATGTCTTTTGTTTAATTTGCTCATTTTTAAATGCTGGAGCTGGATTCAACTGAGCTCTGTAAGAAACAATACACCTAAATAAAGTTATGGAGTCTTTTCATTTTTGTCAGAGGAGCTAGGCTGTTATACAAAATGTATGTTTTCATCCAGATAGTGCAATACAAGTGATGCAAATCCTACAGAGCCCTTTCAAAACTCTGTTCTAAGAGTTGGCAGGATCTTACAGCACTCAGCATCTCAGAGCGCTGAGCTCTTCAAGTAGTCAAGCCATCTACGCATACATTTATGCAGTTACATTCCAATTACAAAGACCTTTAACAGTTCTTAAATAGAGAAAAACAGCCATGTCCATCAGACACCGCCTACATGACAAACTTCCATACGTATGTATATGCATTTGCCTCAGGAAATGCATTCTTAAGGATCTGCCAATCAATTTTTCTGGATTCTGAGAAATTTTTATCAATTTGCATAACTGCAGCTGATCAGTGAATTACTCCAACCCCAAACAGTTTCCCAGTTTAAGTTTTGCCTCTCTAAAAGAGCTGCCTTATTTTATTTCGCATACCAGTGCTTTCTCATATAACTAAGTAAATAAAAATAAGTAACTGAACTCTGGTGGTTCTGGTAAATTGTTCTATGTAGATAGCTGCCATGTATTGCTTCATTTCCACAACAGTGGCTCACGGCATACTGACAACTGAAAACCGTTCCTTTGGAAATCTCTTTCCACATGCCTTAGTCTTCACTCCCCAATAGCTTAATTTTTTATCTTTTCACTATACACACTGACAGGTCACATGTATCAGAACATAAAGAGCTGTCATCGTAGATCAGACTACTGGTCCATCAAGTCCGGTATTCTGTCTTTATTATATCTCAGAGGAAGGTGCAAATCCTCATAATGCGATAAGCAATTATGCAATGGTACCCATAAGGGCAACATTTCTTTTCCACTTTGACAATCAGATTATACCCAGAAGCAGAAGATGCTATTACCCTTTCAATAGTTTCCTATGCTGTACATGACAGACTCCCTTCCCTATGACTGATATTCAACGGGACACTGTCGCAGCTAATAGGGTCAAAATCTAATTTGGTGAAAGAAGAACAAGACTAAAAAGCAAGGTTAGCAGTAAAACTGTTTTTCAAAATGAAGACTGAAACCTAGAAAAAAAGCTGGATTCTGCAGCATTAACTTCGTTAAAGTTTTATATGCAAGCCGTCCGATGATTTCGGATTCACACATGATGAATGAGGAAGACAAAGCAAATTTTGAAATCATGTGTTAAGAGCCATTTGGAACAGTCATGGCGTCCAAGACCGGGATTTACCAGCTCTTCTGTAGTCAATTCTGAGTCCTAGCCTTTAATGGCAACAATCACTCATATAAAGCTACTGCTTTAATTCATGTTTCCTGGTGGTGTTTTGCAGATCAGCTCCGCTGAAAAGAGTAGCAGTGATGTTTTACTGAAATTAATCAAAGCCTATAATCCCATTATCCTGTGATTTTAGCATTTCTGGACCTACTGCTCAACAATCTGCTAAGCTTGGAACAACTCAATTTACATAATTTCCAGTCTACTTTGTGATTATTTTCCGTAATTTATAGCAGATCATGATGTCCCACAGAGATCAGCAAACCATCTGAGCTCTCTCTAGCTCTGACAAAAATCATTGAGATGTCAGATGACTGTGAGTTCATATTTCTTTTCTATTAATGGGTAGTCATATTTCCATTCTTTGGAACGCTTATTTTCATCCAAAATCTGACATCTTCTCCCTTGAAGGGAGTTAACTATTAAACCCTGCTGGGATTTGACCTTAATCAGTGGGAAAAAAGAGCAGCAGAAGTAGAAAATGAGAAAGAATATCCAGGCAACAGTTAGCAAAAAGTAATTTGTATAGAAATTTGTAATGGAAAGAAAAAACAACTATGTTTTCAGGGACAAATTAGCAGCCTATTGAAGGTTACTAGCATTGTATTTTATACTAAAAAAATGTCATTTCTCAAAACATTTGAAAGATCAAAAAATACAGGAGAGGAATTTTTCTGAGTTCTGTAAATGGAAACAACTGGAAGTAATTACCTGAAATGGAAAACCAAGGAATTAAGGAGATAGGAGCAAAGAGAGAGCTGTTAGTTTCCACAATATCTGTTAAATAAGATATGTCAAGCTCAATAAAGTGTAAGAAATTGGAAAGTTCTTAAAGACAGATAAAACAACATTAGCAAATACACTGTATGGGAGAAGGAGATTCAACATTTGTAGCAGGATAGACGTGCCCTGACTGGTCTTTTCTATTTATAACTATTGAAAGTCTGTGCATGTAACAGAACAGGAGAATGAAAAAGTTTCAAACTTTTTTGAATAAGTACATATAAATAAGTACATTTATGATTAATTTCCATGAAAGTAAATGTAAAATAATCATTTTAAATACAATGTGCATTGGGTTATCTGCAGTACGTCTGTATTTATAAAACAAATATGTTGTCTAAAAGGGAAATGCCTACAGGCTTCTAAGTTTACAGAAGTCAATATTCTTTGTCCAGAGGTTGCTTTTAAATTAGTCTCTATTTTAGCAGCTGTTTTCATACAGGACATTTTCATCAGAAAGGCTTGTGTGTGAGATTTTCAGTGATATGAAAATCTAGAAACATTGATACAAAATAGACAACTAAAGGGTGTGTGTATGTTTTCAGAAGGACCTTTACTGGTTTTAAGTACCTTTACAATAAAAGACCAATCTAAAGCCCTGCAGAAAATTGTGAAAGCCCTACCAATGCATCTCAGAGCATCTAACTCTATGAGCTAGAACTGCAATCACTTTACAAGTTCTTTGCGAAGGAAGAGCAGTGTGAACCTTGCTTTATGTCTGCTGCAGTCACCTGCAGTTACACCTGTCTGAGCTGTTAGGATGATCTGGTAATTACTACACTATTGGTACTGTCCTTGCTTTTCAACCCCAGCTACCGCAGGCAAGGGGAAGATTGTATTTATTAAAGTAAACATTTCATCTACCTGATCTAACAGACTGATTTAACTTGACCTGCAGTATTTTTAGGCAATGACTAATGGTAAATTAGCCAGCATATGAAAAATACCTTCTTTCCTGCTAGAATCCTGTATCTCATTGATCTACCTCCCTGTAATACACACAAAAACATGACATTTCTGTGAACGCTGGCTCTCCTGATTAAATATTTGCCTTTGTCACTTGTCAATAACCCTAGCTCCTAATGAGTTTAAGAAAACAAGTCTTCAAACCACTAACTTGTATATTATTTAGCCAGATTTACTCAAACTGCAGACATGTCCTCAATCACCTGCTACTTCCCTAAACTACATAGGTAACCTAAGAACATAATGCGATTACGCACAGTAAATTAATGGTAATCCATTGCCACCCCTAGACAGACACATTTTCCAGCTTGCTAAGATCTAAATGATTCCCTCTAGGGCCTCTACCATGTGCAAATGTGAGGCTGCTAAGAATCAACGGGTTATAACCTGAAACTCTCAGTCACATCTCTCCAACCTGAGCTGATGGAGTTTATATTAAAAGGTTTTGTCCAGTGATCCTTCTCTAGCAACAAATAAGAAAAGATACATAGAAGTCTGATGCTGAAATAGTATGTCAGCTATAAATCTGGTCAATATTCAGTTCCATACATTTCGATGAAGCTACCTGATCTCTCCTTGTATCTCATGCTTGTTAGGCATATATGTCTAAAGAGATACAATTGCCTATGAGAAATATATTCTAGAATGTCTAAGGAAACGAGGGAGGAAAGTAATTTGAAGCCAGGGTCCTACTTAGGAATATATTAAAATTCCAGGCTCTCAGTTGTGCTAGAAAACTCAAAAGCTTGACTGCATCTGCTTAATGTCAACGAACTATGTCTGAATGCTTCCTATCCACAGGGACTTGTATGGGTCAAAGACCCACGGTGGTGACATGAGAATTGGATTTAGAGACTGTCTTCTTGAACTGAGATTGCAAAATTTTTTTACAAGGATGACAAAGGGCAAGGAAAAAAAAAAACACCACAGGCTTATTTCAGTGTTTGGGCAATCCACAGAACACCTGAATTCCAGAAGCAAAAGTATCTGCCCATTATCTAGCAGACTTTTCATGTAAAAATAGCATTGATTGAACTGGACAAGGTGCTTAAGTTCATTGCATCATATTCCACATTTGGGCCCAATTCCTTTCTGGCTGCAGTTCAAGCTGGTTTTCGTCACATTTACAGTGCCTTGAATAGCCTGGGATCTTAAGTATGTTAGAAAGTGATTTCCTTCAGCTTCACTGTAGAATCTTCCACTGATGACTCGGTTTATTGGCCGTCTACAACACAGAACTTCCTCCAAAGATGGCATATACTGGTAACAGCAGAAATGATGGCAGAAGACAGACATAGAAGAAAACAGAACTTTTGAAATGACTTAATATTAAGTTAGAGGGTAAAGACAAAGAAAACAACAATCTTATAAAACTTGATTTTTTTTTTTCATATGAAGTCTAGTTCTTGGACTAAGTCAGTATTCATTACTTAAATCAAAACTTCCTTGAATTTACATGTGTTGATCAATATTCCCTCCCGAGACCTTTTCTATCAATACTTCTTATTTGATAAGAGAGATATGCAATTCACTCTCTTTTGTGATCCTGAAGAATTTGAATTTTACAGTTGCAGAAAGCAAATATAACTGATTCAGCTTTGACCCTTCAGCTGTGTCTCAGAGAGCAGACCTGGGTGAAATGATAAAGATGTATTGTTATTTTTCACATTTGCAGGTTCAGGTTGTGGGTTTTTCTGCAAAAGGACTACATTTCCGAATCAGGAAAAACTTTCCCATGTTGCAGTTAGACTACTTTCCATTTAAATGGGTTGCCTGACAAAGGAAATGTTTTCCCTTCAGGAAGCCTACACTTTCTGACTTCTCAGTGCAAGACTTGTCTCATAGCACATGTAAATGCTTCTACTATGTCTTTTGCTGCAGTATTGTAGGTTGGCGTATGCATAAGGTCAAATGACTCCGTTCACATCCAGTGGCTGTATTTGCCATTACGTAGCTTATTATTTTAAGAGACTTTGTACAGAATTCTCTACCTTTCTCATAAGAATTTCTCTTCAAATATTTTTTGTCACGTATAACACGTCCCTGTTCAAGAAAAGCATCTCAGAGAAAGCAGTCTATATGGTAAATTTAACATACTTTGCAGTTAGTGTAGTCCATTTCCATAAAGCCCATTGTATTATGTTGCATTGCATTTGCATGACAAGGTTATGGTAGCAGAGGGGCTATAGGGATGGCTTCTGTGAGAGGCTGCCAGAAGCTTCCCCTCTGTCTGACAGAGCCAGGGCCAGTTGACTCCAAGACAGATCTGCTGCTGGCCAAGGCCATGCCCATCAGTGACAGTGGTAGCATCTCTGGGATAACAGATTTAAGAAGGAAAAAAAACCAAACTGCGTACGGGCAACTGCAGTGGGAGAAAGGAGTGAGACGATGTGAGAGAAACAACTCTGCAGACACCAAGGTCAGTGAAGAAGGAGGGGGAGGAGGTGTTCCACACACCGGAGCAGAGATTCCACTGCAGCTTATAGTGAAGACCATGGTGAGGCAGGCTGTCCCCCTGCAGCCCATGGAGGTCCACGGTGGAGCAGATCTCCACCTGTAGCCCATGGAAGGGACCCCACGTCGGAGCAGGTGGATGCCTGAAGGAAGCTGTGATCCCATGGGGAGCCTGCGCTGGAGCAGGCTCCTGCCAGGACCTGTGGCCCCATGGAGAGAGGAGCCCACGCCAGAGCAGGTTTGCTGGCAGGGCTTATGACCCCGTGGAGGATCCACACTGGAGCAGTCTGTTGCTGAAGAACAGCACCCCGTGGAAGGGAACCATGTCAGAGAAGTTCATGGAGAACTGCAGCCCATGGGAAGGACCCCACGCTGGAGCAGGGGAAGAGTGTGAGGAGTCCTCACCCTGAGGGGGAAGGAGCTGCAGAGACAACGTGTGATGAACTGACTGCAGCCCCCATTCCCCGTCCCCCTGCACCGCTCAGGGGGAGCAGGTAGAAAATACAGGAGTAAGGTTTAGCCCAGGAAGAAGGGAGGGGTGGGGGGAAGGTGTTTTTAAGATTTAATTTTATTTCTCATTATCCTGCTCTGATTTGATTGGTGACAAATTAAACTAATTTCCCCAAGTTCAGTCTGTTTTGTCTGTGACAGTAATTGTTGAGTGATCTCTCCCTGTCCTTATTTTGACCCAGGAGCCTTTCACTGTATTTTTTCTCCCCTGTCCAGTTGAGGAGGCAGACTGATAGAGCAGCTTTGGTGAGCATCTGGCGTCCAGCCAGACTAAACCATGACATATATATTCACAAAAAAAGAAACATTCCTTTGTTACAAGATCTTCAGCCCCATGGAGTAAAAATACATTTAAATAACAAGAGATTTCGGAAAGGAATATAAAAGATGGGAGGCAGTGATAGGATAAAGAAGATGTGATAACTCTTCTAGTAAGTAATGAAGATATTTAATCTGATAAATTTTTGTAAGAGTCACTTTAGGAACTCAGAATCACAGAATCACAGAATCACAGAATAGTAGGGGTTGGAAGGGACCTCTGTGGGTCATCTAGTCCAACCCTCCTGCCGAAGCAGGGTCACCTACAGCAGGCTGCACAGGACCT
>Ga0065711_1003341_pt1 | contig 34100 bp, 18 predicted proteins | sample Hoacrofraction12_FD_59098 | JGI IMG/M metagenome (GOLD analysis project Ga0065711, IMG submission 59098) | Hoatzin crop microbial communities from Cojedes, Venezuela - Epithelial fraction 12 v2 (version 2) | ecosystem: Host-associated > Birds > Digestive system > Esophagus > Crop | place...
CTTCAGATATTTGTAAGCATTTATAAGGTCCCCTCGCAGCCTTCTCTTCTTCAGGCTGAACAAGCCCAGTTCCCTCAACCTCTCCTCGTAGGGGAGATGTTCCAGTCCCCTCATCATCCTCATAGCCCTCATGTTTTGTCACCATGTTTTACAAACCATGAGTAGATATACATTATACAAACTCTAAAAAAAATAAATCGTTTCATCTGGTTGGTTTCCTATGTGACTAAGCACAGCATGGTCCTTGGGTTTTTTAGAAATCAAAAATCGAGCAAAGAATTACTTCTGTCCTTCTAAGCATTAAAAGCTTTAATGTTGGAGGCTTCACTGGGCTGGAGGCATTTTCACCCCAGGTGCTCCTGGAGAATATGGGAGTGAACGCCAACAGGTCTCTGGGAAAGCCTGAACCAAGAGCACAGACAGATCAGACAGGGATGTGCTTTTTAGCCTAACATAAATAAAACACATTTTCCTCTCCTGTTTTATATCATTGCAGGTAGCTTTAGCACAGCCTGACGCAGCGGATTTACCCCCTGAAGACCCTTACCCCTCTACTTGTCCTAACAAACAGCACACGCCCCTGTTTGACATGTGCAGCTTGATTCATTTTATGCGCTTATTCTTTCCTGGATCACTTCTTGGGGAGGATTTGTGGTGGCATTCTGCACCATCCAGAGAGACTGCCGGGCAGGTTCTCACGCCCTGCAGCCCCACGCGAGCCGTGCTGTTCTGGGGTGCTGGACCGACCGGGGCACCCACCACATCCAAAATGCTTGGAACAAACCCTGCCCTTCGCTTCCGCCCCGGTGCCGGTCTCTGGTGTTGGCAGGGATGGGGATTACAGCGGTTGCTGAACCTTACAGAAACGGAACCTGCTCACGTGAGGTTAACCAGGTCTGCTGGCCGTTAGAAACGAGCCCTTGCAGCCTGCGGAAGGACCAGGGTGGTTTCAGAAGCCGTCGTGCCTGCCGCGTTACAGCTCCATCCTGCGATGCTCCATTCCTGATTCCTGACATCCCCTCCCACGACGGCTCCAGAAGAGCCGGCGCTGCTTTGCAATGCCAGGGCAAGCGGCCCCATCTCAGCGCTTTGCTCCGTTGTCTTGACCCTTAAAAGCTTTTGGTATCTGGGGAATAAACTTTCTCTGCGCGGGGGAGCGGGGATACTGGGGCAGAGGTTTGCATTATTTATCTGTGATGCGCTGCTGCTTACCCCCGCATCGTGTTCTATACTAGCACTGTACGGATCCTTTTATGAGCACCTGATAAGGAGAAGCAGTGTGAAAAAGAACTGGAACTAGAAGTCAGCCGTCCTAGTGCATCTGAACTTCACTAAGAAAAACAACGACCTCCTGTTCTTCTGAAGTGTGCTGTTTACTCCAAGCCTACCAAAAAAGGGATGTTTTGTGTTGCTGCTAGATGCAATATCCTTGACAAAGACTACACACCCTGTGCGGCACCACTGACCTTGCTGGAAGAGGGAACGTCATTCTCTTCTTTTCTTTTTCCTCGCAGCAAGAATCCCCAAACTGCAACAGAAGGCTGCAAAAAATTCCTCTTACGGGATTTTGGTGTTTGATGCTAGGCTGGAAGCCCAGCTACGGCCAACGACAGAAGAGGGAAGAGGAGCTGTGGCTGCCCCCTCCCTGGCAGGGCTCAAGGCCAGGCTGGACGAGGCTGGGAGCACCCCGGGCTGGGGGAAGCGGTCCCCACCCAGGGCAGCGGGGTGGAACTGGATGGTCTGTAAGGTCCCTTCCAACCCAAACCATTCTATGATTCTATGATTTGGCCTTCAGACCACCAAATCAAATGAACCCCTTCCAGCGACACAGCTGGGAAATCAGCACGTGGGACTGCTGTCTGTCAGCCAGAGCTGTTCTGCACACTGCTGGGAGCGAGGATCAGTCCCCCGGGGGTGGCACCGTGCCTGCTCCAAGGGAAAGGACATCATCTCCACGCCAATATACAGCAATAGATCACACTGCCGTCCCACTCTTCCCATGGGTCAGCATGGGTCTCAGCATTCTCCTTTGTAAAACATCACAATCCTTAAACCCCAGTTTGGATCTCCTGTCATTATCGAGGCATCTTAGGAAATGACAAATATTTTCATCCAGAGGAAATCAACCAGCGATACACTGCACGATGACGACCGAGCCCTCGGGGCTGCTGGAACCCCCTTTCCGCATGCTCCATGGAAATATCTTCAGTGTTAAATCTGTGTGTGCACCAAAGGAAGGAAGAAGCTGCAGTGTGCACTGGAGCACAACTGATGATGCTTGTCAACACGCTCACATTACAAGCAGTGATTTTAATAGCTTTTGATCCTTAGAGACATTACCAAATTCTGTGCAGAATTACCAGTTTTTAAATAACTGCATTCCTCTCAACAGTTCTTTTACTCCAGAAGCAATAGTTGTACTTGCAAATTCCTAATTCTTCCATTGCAATTATTTTAACCATCATTGAACAGCAATTCAATAATAAAACATCCTAAGCCCTATACGTTCTCTCTGCTGCAAACCTTACTGATACCAATTGCACTAAAGGCAATGCAGAAAAAAAACATCACCGCTTCCAGCTCATTGGACTTAACCCAGAAAAAAAATACATATTTTATAGAAACATCTTCTGATGATTCACTGTATATTGAGGAGGAAGGGGAAATTATAGAAGAAAATATGGGACAGGTTCCAAATTATTGCCATTATGCTGATGCCAAATTAAAGCTGTGAGCCAACAGAACAGTTTGGAGTGTCTAGAAATAACTTTTTTTTGCCAAAGTGTTGGCTCATTAACACAGGCATCTTTTGCTCATCCCTTGGCAATATAGAAATAAGATCACATAGCACTTTACTCCTAAGAATTAGTGCTCTTGGAGGTGACACAAGAGTGACTGGATGCTCTCCGGTACAACGTGACACCTGTATGAGACTAAACACGTTCAGTAGCTCTCCCACAGGTTTTCAGCCTTACTTTCATATTAATATCAAATTATATAAGTTGATATTAATAAACTAAACCTCATGCAATGCTGCAGCCAGGCAAGGCCGTATCTGGCATGGTTATTGCTTCTGAGCATACCTAGAGGTGCAGCTAGCCAGCATTGCAGAGAGACAGAAGTTCTCCCAGTATTGTTTGGGTCTGTATTTCAGCTTTTTTTGGTTTATTTTTAGCACATTTTCAGACACGGGAAAACAAATGGAAACAAAACGGTAATTATTTTGAAACATGGTGATGCAGAAGATACATATTCACTCCTTTTTGCCTCAGAAATGAGAAAAGTATTTCACTTCTCATATTTGCTGGCAATGGTCCATTCGGTTCATAATTTAGATGTATGATTTTGTACTTTGGATCTGCTCAGTCAGATGCACAACACAATTCTTAATTACTTCAAAATGATGTAAATGGAATAATAAATCTAGCGTTTGATGTAACATGGCTGCCTGACCCAAAGAAATATGTGGGTAATTATCATGCTTCCCAAGTGGAATATTCTCTTCCCCAAATCAGTCACTGATCGTTGGCTACACTCGCAATGATCACTTGGAGTAATTGTGATGTTTTGCCGCATTGTTTCGGACAAGAACAATATAATCCCCCTAATGAAAATACATGTACAGATTTTATTCCTAGGCCAAAATGCAAATGTACTTGGTCTGATGGTTGTGAGCGTAAGAAACAGAAGTGACTTTAAAAAAACAAAGGTTAGGAACTTGCAATACTAATTTTCTAAACAAGAAAACTCAGTATCAACCCTGGGCGCAGGCAATTTGTGCAGACTCTGGAGACACCACCAAAAAAAAAAGCCAAAGCCTCCCAGCCAGGACTGCACCACGCTACGGAGAGCTGCGCCTCTGGTTTATTTGCTCTTTTTATAACTAAGCAGGGAATGAATGCTATCTTTGAAAGTATTTACAATTTCATCATCATTGCAGAACCCTTAACGAGGTTACAGCAAATGGGCCTAAATGTAGATCAGTCTAGTAATGAATGCGTCTAGCCAGGAACATAGATTTTTAGTTAGAAGAAGAAAAATCAGTGTACCTTAGATATTATACAGAAAAGTTTTAAAAAACACAACTCAAGTGTGATAATCCACCGTTCAAAATCACAGCTTCTCAGTCTAGCACAGCCTTCCAACTTCCAATTTTAGGTAGCGAAGTCCTCTTTAAAGGCCAAGCAACCTAAATTGAAAATAACCAGCACTAATAATATAGATTTATCATCTCTAGAGGTATGTTTTTTCAGAGGTGTCTAGTTAAACTTCAAGTAATCTCCTCAATTAGAACACTTCTAATCTCAGTGCAGTTACCCAAGTGCAGGTTTCAGCTGCGCTTAAAGTTGCTCTCAGGGCTTTAATCCATGTTCTGTCTTTGATTGCTCTGGGAAAACTAAATAAAAAATAGCTTGCTGAGGCATGAACAAGGATGAAGAGAGCCAAGAAGACAACATGAAACAAAAGCTCTGCCCCCAATCCTGCTCCATCTCATAACGCCTTGATTTAATGTGCAGAGGGTGACAGAACCTAAAAAAAATTTCCTCAAACTTCTATAATGTTTCAGATGAGAAGAAACATTCCTTCTCACTCCCCTTTTAGTCTGAATATAGCTTTTTTCTTACTGTGCTTTGGAGAAAAATGCAGCTTTGCCTAAATACTGTGGTGTTTTCCATTCTTTAATTGTATTATATAAATATGCGTGTACACATAAACAGCAAGGGAAAGAGCAGCTCTGCGCACAGCCCTGCCTTTTATACTGGGCTTCCTGCAGGTTTAACTGGAAAATGTGCTGATCGCCTCTGTCTTCGCAAGCACGAGACCCGATTCACCGAAGCATGTAGTAAAACATAGCGTGAACCAGAGTGCAGAACGAAGTCACATAATGCCAGTAGTAATCTGAGTTATGCTGTTAGAAAAAAAAAATGTATTATGTACTACCTCCAAAATAATTGCTGTATGCCTGTGTGTATCTGTATTATATCTATATGTGTGTGTATACATGCACACATATATGTATATATGTCAAGTTTACCTATCTGTCTATAAAGAACAGTGCATCCTAACTACGATCTCTCTAGTGGGAAACTTTCCAAAAACATAACATGCAAATCAGTTAAATAAAACCCGGAGATATTGCCTGCTGTGATACCGTGGAGCTGTTTGTAACGACACCTTGGTAATTCCCTCTGGAGAGCTGCACTACCGACACCGGCACCACAGTTCCCAGCCGGGTGAGCTCACCCATGGAGGAATTCACCAAGGGACCTGCCAAAAATGCAGTATGGCTGATTTTGGTTTGCTGGCATTTGAAAGGAAAGCCATGGTAGTAAATATCTGCCAAAACAAATTCACCAGCAATGCTTAGATTGGTGCCTGCTTTCAAAAGCATGGAGTACGAACTAATCACAGCAGCAATTCGCAGCTCTTTCGAAGAAGCAAAATGCTTAATGGGTGGAAATAGAAAAGGGTGGTTTGTCACTACTGCCCACAAGTTGATTTTCTGAAAATGCCATCAGTGAGCGTCTCCTGCAGCTGCCAGCGAAGGCTGCGTGCTCCCATCTCCGCCCAGCCCACATCACGCTGCGAACCGAACCGCTGTCCCCCGGCACCACGCTGCCATCGACGCAGGGGACGACGCTCGCCCCAGCCAGTGTCCTACGTCTCTTTGCTTTTCTGCATCTCTTTTGAACACATTCACGTCGAAGCGAGTCGTGCTAATCTTGCTCTTATCAGCAGTTGCCAGGGCTTGGGACGGTAACTTTGAATTAGCATGAAGTGAGTAATTCCTCGAGTCCTTTGCAAGTGCTTGAAGCAATAGATGCTGTATGAAATTATTCATTTCCCATTGCTGTCAGCAGTCCTTTTATTTACCACGATTTTTCTGTCCTTTATCCCCAGCCCTAATTTTGCCCTTTAACTCACCAGTTACATTTTATGCTTTCCAGAGCCATCATAAATTTCTGTTGCTCTGCGAGGCCGCAGTGGAAGATGCCGTGTGACAGCAGGTACCACTTCTTTCGCTCCCTGGCTCCCGTGTTTTGTATCAAGTCTGCTTTTGGCATGTCTGCATCCATCAGAAGTGCTGATAGATAGGAGCAACGGATCATCCCTGGCAGGGCTGCAGGACAATGTCCCCAAGGCGTAAAGGAGGGAGGGGAAATATGGACACGCACAGAACTTCGCAACTTGTCGCCTAAACATGCACATCACACAGGCAAAATTAAAGTCGTTGCGATGGCAAACGCGAGCCAGGGAGCTCAGCAGCTTGGTCCAGCCCTGTCCCTCAGGGCATCCTCTCCTGGTTGGTGTAAGGGGCTCCTGTGCAGACGAACACGACCAGCAACACCAGCGCTTGCTGCAAGCAAACCTGCATCTCCGCATCGCCGTTCTGATGAGTTCATCACCAAACACGCTCAGCTTCGGTTCCCATCTCACCCGTGCTCCGTGGTTGTGAGGCATCACACCGTTAGCCCCACTGTAGCTGGGCTCGGGGACCTGTTTGGCACCCGGCGATGCCGGCGCTCGCCCCTGCCTGCACGCAGCCAGCAGTGGAGATGGAGGGAAGAGCGGCGGCAGCGCTGGCTCCCCTTTCGCAGGGACAGGTTCCAATCAGAATGGCTGGATCTCTAATGATTTCCTCAGTATGTGTGATGCAACGCCACTTGTGTGCGAGCTGTTTTAACTAACAGGATTTTGCTATGGAGAATGTGAGAGAAAGCAGTTCGTTAATTGTCTTGCCTGTGAACAGCAATCAACGGGACTAACACACCCCGCACGACCAGGAAAATACAAACTGAATCGTTCCCACAGCTTTCATTTAGCACTTCCTATCCAGGTGCACGGAAAACACATTTCACATTAAATCCAAGCCACATAGTGGACATAGATTTATACAAAAGTATTAAATTGTTTCTATTTATAAAGTAATTCTGGATGAGATTATAGATTCCTGGCTTGGATTGACTACAAATTCTCCATCCTGTGACTTGATTAAAATGCATTATGAAAGAAAGATGGCAGCAAGGCAGCCCGCATTTTGCAGTCAGGAACAAAGCGCCCGGCTTGCCCTGCTGAACGTCCTTTTGAGCAGCAGGAGCTGCTTTAGCAGGCTGCTGCATCTTTGCTGCATCCTCAGATAAGCCCAGCTCCAGAACGCCACATTTTCCATTCCACAGTTCCATTTAAAATTCCTGTTTCATATGCTATTCTGAGACTAGTTACTTGCAATCCGGATCTTCATGCAAATATTTAAAGCTTGCAATAGAAACGGGACTAGCTAGCTCGAGAAACTGAAAAAGCATTAGAAAGCCTTTTCTCTTTCCAAGTTACCATTTCCCATTTGATTCAGCACGGTAATTGTGCATGGGCCCATATGCATATTCTCATTAATTAAAATAAGGACAACAAGAACAAACAACTGAAATAACTGTCACATGAAAATGCAATTTTTAGCGAATGAGCACATTTCCCACTGCTGAGCCCTGGAGTGGGGGGGCTGTGAGTGGCGAGAAGGGCAGAGCTGAAGGCGGGGGCTGCAGTCGCGCCCCAGCTTGCCCGGGGGCCGGTGGGACTGGCCAGAAAATCACAGCAGTAACACCGCCACCAAGCCTTATGTATATGTATTTGTGTGCGTATTTATATACTTTATATAGATATCTATATATACTTCTTATGTATTAAGTTTATATATATATATATATAACTTTATATAATCCAACAAATTATGAATTCATCAACTGGTTTCCTTCTGTTTTGACAACGCTTCAATTTTTTTCTGGCATGAAACCACCCTTGAAACAGCTGACACCATCAGCCTTTCTTCTGGAGGGGAAGAGCCAGTTTCAAGCCCTTGCACTGTCTGATTCAGGCAAGGTCTGATCCTGCACCTCCTGCCCACCCCTCAGGCCCCTTCCCCGCAGAGGGATCTGTCTGCTGCAAGTCTTTAGTGAAGAGGACAGCAGCTCACAGCAGTGGGAGGGGAGGACAGCTCTTAGGACACTCTTCTTGTGCTCAAGAGCTGCCAGAGTCAGAACAGATGCTGAGAAACCACATTTTACCCAACTCAGGTGAAGGACCACAGCAGCTGGGACCTTGCTCCTCACCGGCTCCGGTCACACCACTTTTACAGCCTCACCGCCAGCAAACCGCTATTAGCAGGAACACTTCTCCAGAAGACCCTCGATGCTCCTGGGTTCGTCCTCACCTTCAGCCTCTTCCTTTTTCTCCCTTCCCATAGCAATTCTTCAGGCTGTGGCTGCTGCGCTTAGGTTTTCCCGCACAACATCCCGCTTTGAGGAATGAGCGATCTTCAGCCGTGTGTTGGCAGCAGACACAGACACGATAAGAAAGTCAATGAACGGCGGGCAAGGCGAGCGGAGTCGACACAAACCCGCTCAGGCTGAACCAACAACCCGAAGGTAATGCTGCCAGAGCGGTGGCTGCCGCAGCACGCCGCTTGCTGCAAACATGTTTCAGGAGATGAAGATACTGTCATTGGGAAGCAAAAATTCCCCAGCCTGTAGGAAACTATAAGGTTGAGCACTGTCCTTTGCCTTTGGCCCTGCAGCACCTTTTCTCCTCCAGATCTGGTTCTGCCTGTGCAGAAATAACCCAGGACTGACACCCACTGCCGTCAAACCAACCGACCTCTTTCCCTGTTCTGTTTGCTTTGCACGGTGCCTCCAGGCAAACCACGGCCAGGTGGTACTGCCAGGACCTGCAGCACCTTCCACCAACCGGCCCTGGAGCCCAGAACCCATCCGAGACCCAGCGATACGTCGGAGCAGACCGGTTTGCTCTGTCCTGGGTGTGGGCAACGTGTATCAAGACCAGAGATCTCCTCCAGCATGATGGAAAACACAAATTTACATCTTTTTCTAAGCGTTTCACGATCCTACACTTCAGCAACTACTTCGCTACTGCTTCCAGCAGGACTTGCGCGCCCACTGCCACTGGCCATAGCACAGAGAATGGCTCAGCTCAAATCAGATCCAAGATTTCTTTTCTTAGTACCCAATCTGAGAGTGTCTGGAAGACATTCTGTGAACCAGCTGTCTCACAGCAGGACATGCAGATCCAGGTATTGCCCTAGATTATCCCCACTTGATCTCCTGATCTTTAACTTAAAACCAAAGCACATGGCTTGAAACCTTTCCCAAGAGTTTGTCTCCATCGGGTGTGATTGTGGGCATCCCTTGTAGCCATATCAATAGCTGATCTTCCTGCAGTCTGAAAATCCAACATTATGGATGTATAAGCAAATTCCAAGAAGGCATTCCTGCATTGTATTTTCCATTTTATCCAACCTTACAGAGTTAACAGCAAAATGCCCCTAATGTCGCTTTTATAGGGATAATCAAAGATATGTACCATAGCAAATATACCTCTAATAAAACGAAATGTCTGAATTGAATTAAATGAGATTCTGTTGATATCTTTTGCTGGAAAAATCAACCTGTTTCTTCTAAAATTAACCTGGCCTTCAGTCTCTTAACATCTAATTGTTACTTCCCTGCTATCTGCTAATGGGTTTTAAATCAAAGGAATGCGAAGGATAATTGGAACTCTTTAAATTCCTTCTCATTGATTTGGTTCAGTAGTTTCCACCTTCTTGAGTCTGGCTCCGGTAGTTTCCAGCTTCTTGAGTCTGGCTCCGGCAATGCACTCTGTGTGTGTGTGTGCACACGTGTGTGCCTGTGAGTGTCAGTGCCCGTGTGTGTGCACACGTGTGTGCCTGCCTGTGTGTGTGAGCGTGCTCTGAGGACACGAGCGCACGCAGCTGTACGCTGCGGGTTTTGTACTCATGCGATACACGAAACCCAGCTTTGAAATTACAAACCCACAGTAACGTATATTCCGTCAGTGCTAAATTTGAGGTGGGTGATCAAATTCCCCAGGTCTGTTAAAATGGCGTCTAAATACGTCATTTTTCTTGAGATTCAGTACTTACAAAACTGTCAGACTCTCACTGAACTTTTACAGTCTTGTATACGATCGTCAGCGTGGGGTGAGGCTGTGCTGTAGGCAGTTGGGAAGCTGGGTGCTTACAGTTGTTCTGAGGGTACAATCTGGGGTCAGAAGCAGCTATAACATTTACCCGATGCTGTACTTTATCGGCTCATATTTTAACTCCTAATCCCAGCAGGTCACTTGCTTCCAAGCTGTCACTATCTCCAACAAGCAATGACATCTTTGACAGTGCCACTCCCCCTCCCCTTGGGCCTCTTCAGAACTTGCTAAATAAATCGTAAAAAAATGACTTTAACATTCCAGTCATACCCGTCTCCTCATCTGGTTTCAGTAATGCCAGCCAGGTGGAATTTATGCTCTGTGTAATCAAGCCAGATAGTTTCCTTCCTTGATTAATTTTCTGCCTGATATTTTGATCTGGTGTTAAGTCTGCTCCCTCTTTTAATCCTGCCATTTTGTCATCGGGAGGTGACCGCCGGGCCAGCTTGTAGCCCAGCCTGTGCATTGGAGCTGCCCGCAGTGGGCATTGCCCACTCCTGTCAGCCCCAGCATCGCTCCCATTCCCCGAGCCGCACTGGGTCAGGGACCCTGCTGCTGCGGGTGTAATTTCTTCTCCTTTCCCAGAATTTGAAGCATCACCTCCAAAGCAGGAGCTTCCAGTCTATTCTCTCCTCTGCTCATTGCCTGCATGGCATATGTTAATTCAGATTTTAAAATAGACGCCCCTTCAGATAAAAATATAGATTGCGTATTACATGGGAAGAGAGTACTCCCAGCAACACCAGCACCTCCAAGACCCACGCATGCCTGAGAAACAGAGGGTTTATCTCTGCATAAAGGTGCGTTGGAAATATTTCTCTGCTCAAATGAAGAGATACAGCTGAAAACCAAAAGAAAGAAAAAAGGTAGCACTTTTAACACCCGGTGAGATAAAGGCAGTGTCATTCACGCTCGCAGATGTATTGGAAGGATTTGAAGAAATCCTGCAATTTGTCTCTTGTCCTGACAAACAGAGGATGCTCGTGACCTGCTGCAGTCGCGGGCAGAGAGGGCAGTGCTGGGATCCAGACCGCAGCACCGGGCTCAGGTTTCCCCCGATGGGGTATTTCACCTTCGGAGTGAAAGCACCTTCTCTCCATTCCTTGTTGTAGAGAACAATCAGCTGCAAAAGCCTTAATTGCTCCACCTTGGGCTTCTTGGTCCCGATGTCCAGAATGCCTCAAAGAACAGCAATTAGGAAAAAAAAGGCATCTCTCTTCTTTCTGAGCATACATAAAGATATACTATAGATATTTTCAGACAGGTCTCCAGCCACGTCTCCAATATTTACTTAAAGTTCAAGCAGTGCCTGTTTTTATCCTCCCTTTTTTAACACAGTTCTTACCAGTCACAGGGTGAAAATATACAGTCTGACATCTCACACCGCGTATCACCGTAGGAAGACGTGGTCGGACAAGACAGTGCTCCCCGTCTGGGATTCACGCGGCGCCTGGATGTACTGCTGCTGCTTGGTCGCTACTGGGCAAAAGCTTCGTTATAAACCCTTCATGGTGGCGAGGGGGGCACAGATTTCCGACAGGGATCTCCACAGCTCTTTAGCCAGACTAGGCAGCCTATAAGCTGAGAAAATACACATATTTTAATGTGATCCCAGTCCATGGGCTCCAGGCAATCCCTTTTCCTCAGAAAATATGTAGCTGTGGTTCTCTGCATGGCACTGAGATCCTGGTGCAGTCTCACATCTGTGCTACCAGCCCTAACTTACAGCTCTGAGCTGACCCAAGGTGTTCATACATCAGCCTGATAATTTTGATGCCAAACCAGGCAGGTGAGTTCAGTCCTGCACCGGAGCTGGAGGCTGAGATGGAGATCTCGGAGAGCCCAGACTCCGGCCGTGAGACTCGCCTCATGCGGAGAGCGATCACCCTTTATACAGAGCTGAGACCAAGGGACAATGTGAAAACACAACATAAGATGGCAAAAACTGAAGATCAAATTGCACTTTTAAACTGAGCAAGGTGAAAAATATGATATTTTTTTTTTAATGCTATGAGTAATTAGGTTTTAAATTTTTCCCCAGAATGAGGAGGTCTGGAATATGGATCATACTCATCATGTGTTTTAACTGGAGAATATAACCCAAGTATTATGTGGTGCAGCACACTTTGAAGCACAGTATCTTGAACCCACCTGTTTTTATTTAAAAATACTGTGAGCAAGTATTGCATTAGTCCTCGCAGGTCTGCTGTCAAAACCTCTCTGTAATAAAAAGGTGCAAGGCAAGTTTGAAGTAACCAAATTTGTGTCTCTGTCATTGGCAGGGTTTACTGAAAATGCAAACATTTTTATGCACTGAATATTTTCTCACTCAAGGCAAGTTGGATATTTTCTATCAGATTATCAGCAGGCGATAATATTTTGATGCTCTAATGCTACTGAAATAGAGACATCACAAAAAGCGCGCTGTACGATTTATATCTCGAGGATATCTAATGCAATATGCCACTTCAAATTTTAGTTCTGTGTCCTTAGACCATGAAGAACAGCAGGTGTTTTGGCTGCGTAGCAGAACCAGTCTTCCAGGTACAACTTTTCCCACTTGCATGATGTTTCACCCTTTCCTTTTCTAGTACAGCATTATGAGACAAATACTATTAGAGCAAAGAGCCTTAAAATCACACTACTTGAAAGTTTCGACTCTTGAGGAATTTATCAGTCCCTAAAGACACCGAGCACCACCAGGGTGAGAAGCAGAGTAGACTTTCTCTGCCGTGTCAACAAGTATTTTAAATCCTCATTGAAAAAGCTCCACAATTACGCTAAGAGGGAAAGTATCTGCGCAAGTAAATACTCCCTGATTTCCCCTGGCACGAGGGCATGCTGCCTGCCAGTCGCTGAGACATTTTGAGATCACTTTGCAGTTTAGGCAGCAGCTGATGAACAGCTCATGATAAGTAATGAGGAAAAAACTTCATCAGTTGGAGAGCTTGGAAACCTTCCGATGGGAGAAGGGAGTTTTCCCGTTTACCTTACAAATGATCCCATGCAATGAGAGGGTTAAGGAAGACGGCCCGAGACCCACGTGTAGCCCATAGCAGCACTCCTCTGTTGCTGACAGATTATCTAGAGAAAATGCCAAATATTAAAGCAACCATTCCCTGGGCTCTCGAAGGGAAGACTTCATCTCAGTTTGCTTGGAAAGTTAAATATTCCCTGATCTCATAGCTCAATCATGGAGAGCGGTCAGAGATACATAGGTGAGAAGGAGGAGAGCAGGAGACCTGCCGAGGAAGAGGAGATCTACACAAAGGAGGAGCGGAGAAGAGGGAGGAGGCCAGTAGCCATGGGATGAATCCGTGTCTTAGTACCAAAGAGTTTTTCCAGCTGGGTGTTTTGTCACAGACCTTCCTGCTTACCCGTAATGAGGGAGACTAAAGCCAACATTCACCAGTGATTGCTGCTGGGGCAAGGAGACGGTTACAGAGATAAAATCTGGTCTGTCAAAAGAACTGATGACCACCTATGACCTAATACCTACTGGCAATGCTGCCAAAAAACCTATTAAAGCTAATCAGGAAGAGAGACTGACGTTGTTGTGTCTTTGCTAACTGCCTTTCCCTCCACAGCAGTGGGGCAGCAATATTACTCCTTGTAAAAGCCGCAGCAAAGCAGCAAACATTACCTGAACCAGCCTTTTTTGTAAGTGTTTTAGCTGCCCTTAATGTAAGAAAATTAAATTAAAATAAAAACAAACCACTAACACAGCAGGATAAGAATTAATTTTGCTTTAAAATGATTACTCAAACTTGACGACAAGCTTATGTAAGCAAAAATATTACCAAGTTTTGCACTTTTACTCCACTGTCCTCGTTCCCTGTGATGTCCCATGGCTCCGTGCAGAAACTCCCCTCCTGGCTGCAGTGCCGCAGTTGGGCCAGGGCGAAGGTGCCAGGTCCAGCGGTTATCTGGGATGCCCAGGGTAGCAGGTACCACCGCAGACCTGCACAAGAAACTTGGGAAGGTCTTGATTTTAAAACACAGGTGTGCAATGTCACTGCTGAATATCCGCACTCTTGTAGTATTTATTGTCTGTCAATTCTCTGGCAAAGATTTTTATGGACAGATATGCTCAAAGAAAGAACAATTTAGGCTGAACACACATGCAAAGAAATTTCTGAAGCCAAAAATATGCAGCAGAAGTTTGTTTCCAAGGGTTGTGGTCAGTAGAGGAACAAGCGTTTACCGGGAGCCCTGCACATCCCTTGTGCACTCAAAGAAATATCAGTTGATGAAACATCCGTGAGAAAGCCTATGAGCTTCGAAGAATTATTTAAAACTAACTAAAGCTTAAAACCAGCAACTTTTTTGGTGGATAATTCACACACAATAAGGAACATGGGGTTTGTCAAACAAATTGTGCACTCAACAGAAATCACTAAAAAGCTTCTGTAGGTTACCAAGCCATTTTTAGGCTTAGGAGGTCTTATGAATATTTCTCTATGCTGCCTGGTTCCCAACCAGCTGTACCAATGCATCGTCCCACTAGATGCGAGTTGAATTTACATAGCGTGTTGAGATAATCACAGTTGTGATCATTTACATGAAACAAATGAGACAAATATTTAAACAAATAAACAGTCTATGGTTTTATGAAAACACGATGACTGTATAATTAATTCTTCTCAGGCACTGTGAACTCCTGCATGGTTTGAACCAACTTTTTCAGAGTGTGACATTTAAATAAGAAGAGAAAAAGCACTGGGGCAAGTCTGAGAAGATTGCCTTTCGTAGTGCTGGTGCCTTGGCTCTGTCACCAGCCAAGAGGACTTGGTAGACAGTTGGGTGGGCTCCTACCCCATTCCTCAGCAGAGTCCAGGCATCCACAGCCCACGTTGCCCACCAGGAAGGAAAGGCTTCCCACATCTTCAAGAGCTCAGAGACGAAAGGCTGAAACACACCCCAGGGATGCTCAACACTACACCTGGAATATCTCCTCTACTATCTTTTATCTTCTCATCCTCCTGAAATGCTAAGATTAATGACTTTGAAAAGTCTGCCCAAGCACTCTCCTCTGGATGTTCCACTTGAAGACTCCCAGTTTCCTCAGCCACTTCCACATGACCCAGTCACTGGGACGGTAAGCCCTGTTTTGATCTGAAATTCTTCATATTAATAATGCCATATATTACGTTTGACAGCCTCTAACTGATTCTCTGACTTTTATATGGCAAAAACTTCCGGCAGTGTTATTGGCTTTCCCTTTTTTATTAAGTGCTCTGACTGGCAGCGAAATCCCCAGCAGAAACGGATGCTCCCAGGGGAATTTTTCAAAGGTTAGATCCTCTCCAGCTGATGCAACTTTTTTGTCATTATTCAAGAAGACAGATTAATCACTTAGGCCTATACCCTAATCACAGTAGGGAAAAAAAAAAGTCAGTCAGGTGCTTAAAAAAGGTTTAAGCATTAAATATACTTCACAAATTTAGTCGCTGGTAATCAAGCACTGGAACAGGGAGAGCAGCAAAGGGGGAGAATGAGACAAAGAACGGACATTCATTACGAACCCAAAGAGAATGAAGAAATACAGCATCAGGAATGGAAAACATACCTGGTGAGATGTAGGAAGCAGGTTTTTCCTTAACATGAAGGTAGAGACTAGCACGAAGACTACCAACCCTGCAAGCGCAATAAAAATGGTCATAATTCACAGCTTCTGAGGACACCGAAGCTACAAGCCAGTCACTCACAAATGGTTTCCATAGGTTATGCTGGAAAACAGTTCCATAACTTCTCCAAAAAACGTAATGCTTTACTGCATTCCTGCAATGGAAACACCCAAGCGAAAACATATGGGCCAAGAAAAAACAACGCACTAACTGTCCTCAATGATTCATCATTTATTACAACTCTATGTTCAGGCCATCAGTCTACCTTGCTCTTCTACATCCACGATACAAAAAATAGCAGAATAGTTACTTTTTGGATACGCTCATTGTAGAGAATCAAAGTCACCTTAAAAGGACTTGAGATTAACGATCTGAATTGACATTTAACTACCTTGATCACAGAGACTGTTGTGATGGGTGAGATACTGAGAAAAGTCTAATGAAATTAGTTATGTTGAATATGTTTATGGTTAATCGAAGAGTGGAGCAAGAGCCATTTTAGCCATCTAACGCGTGAAAATGAACAATTCTCTCCTGAAACGACAACGGGCCACAGAAGAAATCTTTTAACTACATACTAAATCCATCACCGGCTCCCATTTGAACCTCTCATTTTGGATGCATCAATGGCTATCGACAATCTGTCTTCCAGAACTTACACACTAAAACGCCTTGTCTTCTGTTTTCTTGTTGTGTACTGGGGAGGCGGACGGTTACACTTCTTCCCTCTGTGCAAAGTCTTTACTGGCAATACAAAAATGTGTTTTAAATATCAGTTCCTCTTGAGGTCCATCATTAGTATGGCAGGACACTGGTAAAATAAAGGACCTTTTCTCTGATTTTCCTTTCTGAAGAATTTCTACTTTGCTTCTGCTGCAAATATTGTGCCTTTAAAGGGATTTCTGTTGTCTCAACAAGCAAGTGCTGCAACCTACACATTGACTTAGCCCAAGTTTCCTGGGCTCCAGATAACATCATTTCTGCCCGCAGATGCATGATTTCTTTTGCGTAAGTTTACAGTGCCCCTGAGATAGCTCTGAGTAGATGAAAATGACCATTAAGAAGACAGAGCTGAACTTTACCTCCAGCACAGGTGGTTTGTACCTGGAAGTGAAGGAGCATTCTTGGCCCCTTGTGATGAAAAACTTCCCATGTGGAGCTGGGCCTCAGCTTTCATGTTCACACAATTCAAAGAATTCTTGAGGTGCCTAAGGAATGCCCCACAGAGGGAGGCCCCTCTCCACCTCCCATGACTGACACTGAGCTTACCTGCAACAAATAGGAAACAGCATCTTATAAAAACGTAGCAAAGGCAGCCTGGTCTTTCACTTCCAGCTGAAGAAGAACTATAAAGCATGATGTGTGATGACTTTAAGTGTTCCCTAGAGCCAGCAATATTTTTCCCCCACCAGCACAGTAGCACCAAGCAGACTGCTGTGTCCAGAGTACACAGACAGCTACACAATAGGAAGAATTAATGAGTGTATTTTCTGTGTTATGAGCAATTATTTGGGGAGAAAACAGAAAAGGGTGCTCTGGAAAGGTTAAACAAATTTGAAAGACAGTGCCCAGAACGTTCTTCCACATGACAGTCACCTCAGCTGGTATAGAGATGGAGTGGAAAGTTCGGGTAAACTTGCCTATTCTTCATGTCTTCACTCTAAGCTTGAGGCTGACTAGCTGAAATGTGTTGAGTGTAATGAAACCTCGTAGGACCTTCCATTGATTTGAAGCCTTAAGTGATATCCCTCAGAAAGACGGGAATTCAATGTGTCTTTTAGAACAGACTCTCTTTGCCAAACATATCTCTACACCATAGGTTATAGAGCCCAAAGGGTGTTTGTCCTCCCTACCTCCTGTTTCTGAAGGGCAACCCCTCCTTTCCTTCCCTCCCTGCCCCACAAGGTCAGTCAGAGGAGTCCATCTCCTTTCCCCTGTTCCCTTCCAACCCAGCTATGGATCGTGCTCAAGGTCGACTTGACTGAGCAGTGCAGACTAGCCCCAGGTCCTTCGGCTCTTAGAGGGCACAACATTGCTCTCGTAACCCATTTATCTTCCATCGACCGAATGCTCTCAGCTCATAAATTGTGCAAAGGTATATTTTGACAGATGAAGTATATTTTCTTGTTACTGAGCCATGGTGAAGCTCATCTGTCCAGATCAGCTCCCAGATTGTTTACATTCCCGTGACAGAGTCCTGTTCATCACAAAGTCAATACGAGGTCCAATTATTATGGTCAAATGGCTCTTAACTCTGCAGGCAAGCCAGCCATTGATCCCTGAAAAGCCCTGATGCTACTTGACTTCAGGCCTCCATGTGAACTCTAGACGAATGAACAGAGCTGCTCCCATGGGGCTTGCAGCCTGCGCCTGTTCAAGACCACGTACAATTCCCGAAATACCATTGTTTTATCCGTCCCTATTCCGGGATTTTTTGCAGGACTCCTAGTCTGAATGAAATTTGGCTGAGAAAAATATATTCCAGCTCACGCACAAAAATGCTCAAGGCAGCATCCTGCAATAATCTAAATAAAGTAGTTCTCTTCAATGACCCGTCTCAGAGCGGCAGAGCTGAGAAAGGAAGGCTTTTGCATTGTTTCCACCTACGTAAGCAGACAGACAACAGGGTAGTTTCCTTTGTAAACTTAGCAGAATCACAACTAAAGTGTTGGGACTTTGCTTAAATCCCAGACTTTTAATGCCATCACATGATAAAGCTGACATGGTTTGTCTTCCTTCCAGACGTTACAGCAGTAGCCAGCAATTTTGGTCAGATCATTCAGTACTTGTCAGATTAGCATAAATCCCTTCCTAACATGCAGGACAGAACAAGCTTAAAATTAATAAAAATAAATGGGAGACTGCCCAACGTTATGTAGGCTATACTTAGCGTTTAAAGGACACAGAGTCTGTTGGAATGTTCCCGTTAACTTCACCAGATGCCGAATCACGTCCTTGGACTACTGCAAGCGCACGTGTACAAAACCGAACACAAAAGGGCAGCTCACCTGCTATCTCTGGTCGCTTCTCAGAACAGAGAGCCTGGCACATTATGGGGAAGTATGCATTTTAGAGGAATTTTTAAATCTTTCAAATTTATAGACAACTTCTTTAGAAGAGGAATTTATCACATTCAATCGAAAATGAAAATCTTAGTACCTTTTCATCTGAGGTAATGAGGAAACGCATTTATCCTTTACTCTGCAGATCTCCTTATTTCAGCAGACATCACTTTTCAAATGCTGCAGTACATTTGTCATGGCAAAGACATTTCTTTTTCGGATCTCCAGGTATATGCTCTTCTGGAAAAAAAGGCTCTCCCGTTGTCCTAGGGGTATTTTGTACAGGCTACAGACAAGGGGAAATGCATTTTCACTGTTCCCTGAGGAGCTGAAGACATTATATGCTTCGATATTCTTTCCCTTCCTGAAGCACACCTTTTGCTTTCGCCTGCACAGACCTTCACTCGAATACACAGTGCTTTACGGGAGAGTTTAGAAAGCAGAATCTGTCCATCACTATGGTGAAAAAATTTCACGCAAACAGAAGTTACCCTGTGCACAATGATACTGGCAGATAGAATTGTAAAATTCAGCCAAGAATTCAGACTAACCAATAATTTATTTGTCAAGTTTCATTTATTTGTCTTAAAAATGCTCAAGAGAAGATGTTGAATTTATTCTTGACATTTCCCCCTTGTAGATAATAGCTTGCATAAACACGGTATGAATATTCGATGTTCAAGCCTTAAAGTTTGGACTGTCAGCTATATAAATCATGTAGTATTATTGCTTCTCCTTCACGACATATGTAACTAAGCAACAAATCATGAATTTAAATATTAATTTAATACATCCTGCCCTTTTCACAGTGATAAGTGACACAGAGCTCTCAGCTCAGCAGGAGGTGGGTCCCACTGTCCTAAAGGTGGAGAATCAGAGAAACATTTCGACTAACAATCCAAATGCTGCTGCCTATTCTGGATTCGAATTCACATAATGAACATCGTTGTCCTGGCCAGACTCAATTTCCCAGCGATTCCCCAAAATTAATTCAAAATACCAAAAATGGGGTTGAACCCAAACTTGTTCTCGCATTCAGAGATGGTGCAGGAGGACCTACATGTCCATGGCCACTGCCTCATCGCTGGCTGCAAATTACCAGAGCACTGAAAGGGTTCGTGAGAATTGCTGCACTTATTTTCAGTCGAAAATAGGATGTGCTAAGACAAAGAGCTGGAAAAGCAGGGCAGAATGAGGAGCTCTCTTCAAAAGAGTTAGAAGAGACATTTGTCATTTAAAACAGAAATTGAAGACTTCTAAGGGAAAAAATGGCAGAATAACCTTAGAGTAAGAGGTATTAAGGCACTAAAGGGAGTAACCTTTAAAGCCTGCCTACAAAATGGATCCCTGAAGTCCTGAAGCATAATAGCGGAGGGGAGGAAGAGAGCCTTGAAATAAATGAACATTAGTCCAGAAATCTCCCAGAGATGACAGAGAGTGCAGAAGTTTCGTGCTAAACTATTCTATTTTGTTGATAAAACCTGAACTCCTAAGTAGCATGGGGCGCAAGAGGAAAGGAGAAAGGAAGGATAATATGAAGAGAAATAAATCTCTTCTTTTAAATGCATTTAGTGGTGTAGCAGTAGGGATTACACTCCATTTAATCTGAATGGATAACACGGTCCAGGATACTATCTGTAGTTTTCGTAAAATCTCCTCTGGAACACAGCTTTAGCATCTCTTTCTGCAGCAGTAGCTTTGCTCCCTGGCTGTGCCACTTACCATGGCCCTCTGCGGTCTGGATTAGTCCTCTGCAAAGTGGGCCTTGTGACACAGTGCAGCAAAAAGGAGTTGAATTCAAGGGAGAAATTGAACTAGTGAATAGGGAGGCAGGAGTCCCGAGCCGGTTAATTTGGGGAAAATTATATGAACCACTTGTATAAAACAGCATGGGATCCACCAGTTACAAACAGAAGCTGTTGTTGTTAAACAGTCAAGAAGAAATAAAAGAGATTGCAGGAAGATCTGCCCAAAAAATCAGCTATTTGCATTGACCTACTTTAGGCAGTCTTTGTGACGCGGAGAGACCATTCACCGGTTTGCAATAACAAGCTGCAATATAGTCTCTGCAATCTTGCAAATTAACGTACCTCAGGTTGTGCAGCCCAGATGGGTGACAGGTCCTGGCTGCTCCATCTTACCATCCTGGCCAAAGATGCGCGCTACCCACAGTCGCAGGGATGCAGCAACAGGCGACCACAGTGAAACCCAGTTGTTGTTTGATCTGAATTCGCTTCACTCCTTCACTTCAGTGAACAGCCCTTGGCAGGATTACATCTCCTGCAGCTCTCACCTTGCTTCATGTTCACATCTTCTTCTAACGTTGCTACCCAGATACTGGACTAAGATTATGAGATCTAATAACACAGCGCCAAATATGGGACAGACAAAATAGATGAAGAAGATTAGTTCTGTTTCTATGGCAAACTTCCTACTGGTGCTTAATTAACAACATTACAGTGGCTAATCACTTGGTGGTTCCTACCTCCACTCATTTTCTGGGTGGCACAAGGGCACCTGACAGGGGTGAGTGGCTGTATCATGTCTGCTTGCAATAATCTGTCACTTCACAAAGGGCTGTGGTGCCATTAACTGGGTTAATTGGGTTCATAGTGGTTGCCAACCCGGACATCTGTGCTCAGCTGCTGCCACTTAAAAAAAAAAAAGCTGAACACAAGTCCTTTGCAAGACTGCCGAGGAGAAACTTGCCCCCAGACAGTTTTTACATCCCAAAGGATTCACAGAGAGGAAGAGGGGGCACAAGGGAGAACCCTCTCAGCTGGTGAGATTTTCCTAGTTTCAGAACTTATTTCCAGAAAATGAACTCCTAATTCCCCAGAACAGAAGTGGGAAAATTTCTAGGTAAATAAGACGAGAAACGCAAATGGGATTTGGCAAAGGGAAAATACCAAGGGAATTCTCTTCGCTAGCAAAACATTGATTTTTAAGTAATCTCCAACACTGGAGATGTCTCAATTCCTCTATAGTATCTTTCTTGGAAGAATACCGGGAGGAAGAAGTTATTGTTTTCTGGCTCATAGCTCAGGAATTGCTGTGTCTCTCTTTCCAGCTAAGGTGGGCATAGAAGGAGGAAGCTTTAATTACTACGGGTAACTGAAGAGTGGCAGGTAAACGGTAATTTAACTTGGCAAATGTTTTGAATTAGACAGCATTTTGTGAAAACTCGCCACTAAAGAGATTTTATGAACCAAATTGAGAGATTTTGGCTTTTTCTTTCCCTGTAGCTAACATTTAATCTGTTCTCTGTGATTGACATTACATTTTAGATGAGTTTTGTTTTCTTTTTTAATCTGCTCTAGAGAGTGACACTAAGTTGTTTCATGGGATTAGTGACATAAGTAGTGCGAGTAGGTTGGTTGTCATGATTAGCAGAAGCTAAAGCAAAGCAGCATGTGCTGACTACAGAGAACTGAGACGATGTGGCTGGCCGCAGCGGCTTACTAAATGTAGAATGAGCTTGGGCAATTTATAAAAGGAATCAAAACTCTGTAATGCAGGGAAGAAAAGTTCCTGAGCACCAGCATAGTCCTGTAAGATTCTGAGGTGGCACTAGATTATAATAAAGTATTTAGTGAACAGACATTTAATTGAGCACACGAGTACAGCAAAAAGAATTTAGGATAGTGTGTTTTTCTGAGAAGAATTTCAAATTTTGGCTTAACTAAGCCAATAATAATTTGCACTGCAACGCTGCTGAAGTAGGAATCGGTTTCTCTTCTTTCATCACAGATCATTTTTCCCAGCCACCAACGTATCACCATTTGAATCTGCTTGTTGTTTCTGGAGATCTTTTTTTGGCTTTCTGTCATCTACTATACCGAAATTCCCCTGGCATCATGATATTCCTACTTTAATCAGACCCTGTTTTTATTTCAGACGCTATCCTCCTGACTTTGCCTTGCAGACCTTTCTCTCTGCAGCCGCCATCTCTCAAAGAGATCTCAGCACGCCTGCCTCCAGCCTTCCCTTTTCATTTGATGTGGTTGCTACCAGTCTGCAACGTAAAATAATCATGTTTTCAGCAATTGTTAAACTGTTGATTTCTACAGAACACATGTAGCTTACCTGCATTGTCTTCCTACAAATGCAGCACTTCCAAGAAGTTAGACTTTGTGTCGTATTCACATGATATGTCCCCAAAGAGATATAAATTTTGATCTCCACAAAGTGCGGGGCCAGTGGGCTGTTCAAATACAGGGTATGCGGGCAGGTGATGTAAATCTCATCGGACAGTGCAAGAAACTGGAAACAGCTTTAAATGAGTGACAGCGCTGCTGAGAACAGTTTTATCAAGGTTCTCAGTTTGGGCGGTTTTCTTGCAGTCAGGCAAAAGACTCCCCGTTTCCATCAGGTCATCGACACCCCTGCATTTCTCCAACCCAACAGTACTTCTGTTACTGAGTCCAGTAGAGCAACGTCCCTGCTGCTTTCTGATTGTGCTTTACAATTATAAAGCCTGTGCTGCCCCTGCCTCCCAGACTCCTCACCCCTATTCGGGAGCACAGAGCGAGACACTACAAAGGCAGTAACCTTTGGGTTATGCTGCCCTCTGAGTAGGGGAAGCAGCAATAGATATTGTAAATGGTGGTGCAAACTGAAGGTTTCAAGAGCTCTGCTCCCTTTTTAGCAGTTAACTTGCACAGCATCGTCCCAAGAGACTTGGATCCTATTTTACAAGGCTGTGTAGTGATAAGACAAGGGGTAATGGCTTTAAACTAAAAGAAGGTGGATTTAGATTAGATACAAGAAAGAAATTCTTCCCTCTGAGGGCGGTGAGGCCCTGGCCCAGGCTGCCCAGGGGAGCTGTGGCTGCCCCCTCCTTGGCAGGGCTCAAGCGCAGGTTGGATGAGGCTGGGAGCACCCTGGGCTGGTGGAAGGGGTCCCTGCCCATGGCAGAGGGGTGGAACTGGGTGATCTATAGGTCACTTCCAGCCCAAACCATTCTATGATTTACAAGTTGTGTCGTTATCGATACTCTCCAAAGCATCACACAGAGAATCGCCTCCTGGCACCGGGGTCAGAAGACACGCGACAAACACAATGTACCACCAAAGGTGTCCGGGCAGGACTTCGAGGCATACGGCACGGCACGTGAACCAACAAACAAGAACAATAAGCATGTATCTTGCACTGAGATTTACTAAAAGTTGGGAATCTGCCCCCTTTCCATCCTGAAATATCTTTAAAAAGCCCATCTCTAATGAAATTCAGGTGCTGGCCTTGATGAGGGTCTGGAAGCGAAAGAAAAATATTAATTTTGCCGAGACTCCATAGTGTTGTGCTTATTCGGCAATTCTCTGATTCGGGGATATACGCACTACCTCAGGGCAGGGGGAGGGGTGGTTAAACCATTTTTCTCCAACAGCAAGGAAAAAGTTTTTTTCATTTCCTTTTGTGGAGAAATATGTACAAGCTAGGCACGAGGAACAGCCCTGTTCATGTAAAATGTAGGAAGATATAATGGAAGTTTCACAATACCCTTTCAAAGTACCTTCATGCACATCAGGCAGACTATTTCAGCTGCCGAATTCATTCAGCATTTCCCTACTTTCTGTTCGAAACCTGTGAAATATGGTGGGTTTATGATTAGAGCACCATCATTTATAGGTTTGACTTCAGTCATTCATTTAGCAAAAAAACCTTTGTCCGGCCAAAGAGAATAATTTCATTTCAGGAATATCTAACAGTGCTGTTTGGCCGCAGCCGAAATGCAGGGCAGAGCATGCCACCCCCTCTTTTATTTCCATCTCCTTCCTCCCAACTCAGAAAGTTAAACGAATTATTTTAAAATAACCAGCCCAAAGAGCTCATTCACTGGCAGCAGGTGGAAGAAAATTTCCTGGTTGCGCAGGAGATATTATTCCAGAAGGGAAGTGGTAAAAGAGGCATTTACTATTCAATTACCGACCCTCTCGCATGCCAGCAAAAATACTGCAAAATGCGGTCTTGGATTTCCACGTAAAAGGGCAGAGTGAGTACTGCAGATATAACACGGGCTGCTTTGTCAGGGACTTGAATTCAAGCCAGATCAGATCTCGCTGCAACGAAATAGCAGGAATTTTATCATGAAATACGCACCACACCCTCTCCTCGGATTTACAGGGGATTTGATAGAAATCTTACACATGCTGTTTGGTAGCGATGATGAACTTTCCTGATCTTGCTCTAAATACGCAGGTCAGCAGGCAAGAGCGTCGAGGGAACAAGCGGCAGGCGGCTTGCATCTCCAGAGGGTTTGCCTTTCCTGCACACGCTAGTTGAATACACACATGATTTTAAAAGAAACCCTTTGGCTTAAGCTGAAAAGGAAAAAGAAAAATATTTGAGTTAATAATTTTGGGCTCCTTCTCACAGCAAGCTTTCTACTCAGAGGGGAAAAAAAGTACAGTCAAAAGGTAGCAAATTAGCTGCAAAGGGCAGATTTTGACCTGATAAAATTGGCGTGGCTATTTAGGGAGCAAGATTTCATTAGAGTTGCTATAGCAATTGGAACAGCTTGACAAAACCTAATGAAGGATTATGACAGAAACAGAGCAGGCTATAAGCCATCAGAAGCTATAGGAACAGAAGCTTCACAGGTTTCTGAGCAAAATCCCTCTGGAAGCACACTGGTCTCCCTGGAAGATATCACACTCCTTTCAAACATTTCTCCAGGGTATTCACTGAGCAATGATTGCAATACAAAACCGAGTGCCCTCTCCACTGCAAAGAGTTATTCGAGGATTTTCCCCTCTGAGAGGCACGCTTTGTTATTAAGTGCTTTATAATAAAAATACTTGGCACTTGCATGGCACCTCTCATCACAGAATGGTGCAGAAGTTGCTCCTGATGCTGCATGTTAACCTCTGCAAATTGGTATTAGATACATCCCATGGCAGAGTAAACTGAGCCCGAGACATTAGAGGACTTACTCCAGCCTTTCCAGGAATGAAGCAGGGACGTGCATGATGGGGGGTGCTCCCGGGTGCCCAAATAAACCCCACGGCACGTGAGCAAGGGGTACCCGCAGAGCTCCCGCCCGGGTGAGGTGACCCCACGGTGGCCAGATGCTGCTGAGCTCCCGCTGCGGTGCCTCTCCAAGGTGTAAAATCAAAGCTGCTGTCCACAGGGGATGTTCTCAACTCAAACTCCGTGTGGGGCCCAAAGTGTTGCTCAGGAGCCACATAACCATATAGATATTTATTCCATTACATAGTGCCCAGCACAACTCCTCTCACTAGGGGAGAGAGTTTTCCTTCAGATCTGAGAAGGAGAAAAAAAAAATGCCTCCTGGCCAGCAGACCACACTTAAAACAATTCCCAGCCAAATTAGCATGCACAGAGCTGGTCCAGCCTGCAGCCGCTCATCCATTGTAGGAGCGAGAAGGAAGGAGGCTTCCCGTCTCGCCTGCAGCTCTCGGCCCATCCGAGTTCCTGTTGGTTTTGCTCTTCCCTCGTGGTCAGGGCTCTGGTTTCCAAAGGCACACGCAAACCTATAGCCAGCTCTCAGGAAGGTGAACGGCACTGATTTTAGGGGCAGGATTTTCAGGCGCTTGGATGTGTTGAGCAGCGACCCTCCGGGGTCCAGCAAGTGGGACCTGCTCCATCACTGGGCAGAGCTTCGGCACAGGACGGGTCTTCAAATGACAGGCATTCACCTGGCAGCCCAGCAGCAGGGGGTGAAGCAATTTGTTCTTTCCTAGAGACTTCTGGGTTGCATCTTTACAGAACAGAAACCCAAACCAACAATAAAACCTGTCCTTCACGTGGTTTGACTAATGTTAATGGAGTTCAATGGCGGATAATACAATACTGGGCTCTTGGAAGTCTCCAGTGCCAGAACAGCCCCCAAAGCTTCCTAGAAGGGTATTATAAACAAAGATTTGAATTAAAAAGTAGGTTTATTTTCATTTTTGTCAGAACTGGGCAGTCAGGTCCTGGGCAGCAGGCCCCGGGGTGCCGTGGAGGCAGCTGGAAGAGAGCAGTGCAGCAGAGGGCACGCAGAGCTTCTCCCTGCTGTAGGGGATAGCAGACAAAATATGTTTTCCAAACATTTCTGCTAACAGCTCTATAAATGATATTTCTCTGTTTGATCAAATGTATCAGTCAGCTGCTGGTGTTTGGAACGTGCCTAAGCATCAAAAAATGTATTTTGACATTAACTTTGTTTCTGGCAGAACATTTAACACATTGGAAGCCTTGACGTGTCAAGTCAGTATGCTAACTATGCTGTGGTAGCTCTAAATCGCTTCTGAAAAACTACCTTCAGACTGCCTTTGTCAGACAGACGCAAACACAAACAGAGAATTTGCTCACCAGTGTCAGCGCAGAGGGCACGCAGAGCACGGTACGCTCAGCCATTTACTGATCCCTGTATTAAACCTGCAGGTCATGTCCCACTGAGACCAAGCCATTAGCCTGCTAGGTACTATGTCTTCAACTATATTAAGGAAATAAAGATCTTATAGTCTGATTTGGAATATGCCTGATGTTGAAGTCCTATCTTATTTTTATCCTGCTTTAAATATTTTATAGGTAGATAGAATGATGAAATTCCAGTTTTTTGAATGAAGGAGCTTTGTCTTGGCTCATGGCCCATTACATTCATTTCCTATGAACCTCGGGATCCTACCTGCAGATCCTACCTTGCACTTGTATGGAAGTGTGGATGGAGAAACATCTGGAATTCACACCCAGCAGCACCAGTCCCTCCCTTCCCTCTGGGGAAAGCCGCCGGAGCTGACCCACGGCCACACAACATCGCACCCCACGCGGAGTGTTTCAGGCAGCTGGTGAAGAGAAGGCGAGCAGGGTCCACTCACCGTGTGCCAGCCCAAAGGTTTGGGAGTGAGACAACAGAGATGTCATTTTGGAGGGCTTTGGATTTGAGCCTTCACCGGCACAGCTGGGAAAACCAGAGCAATGTCAAACCAGAGCAGCGATTTATCTGAAAAGCCAGCATCTAGAGCAGCCACTATCATGCATTTCAGAGCAAGATATAAAGAGGGAACTACGGGAGATTTTTCTCCCCTAGAAAAGTCTCCTCCAATCTCCCGCGACAGCAGACTGGCTCCGTACCTCTTCCCACGGCCCCTCCCGTGATGGCAGCTCACAGGCAGCTCGCACCCCGCAGCGATCCCCGGGCCAGCGCTGCATCCCGCTGCGGCAGCCGGCGAGGCCAGACCTGCCGGGACGCATCGCTGCGATCCCCGGGCCTGGGAAATGCTGGTGCACATTCAGCAGTGCAAGCTTTTAATCTCCCTCCAGAAATTTTTGTTCCTGTTAGCTTTAATAACCCTGGCTATTTCTCTTTGTCGTATCAGATGGCCAATCTCTCTATCAGGCTCGGGTCCTCTGTCTAAATGCTGTGCCATGGCGTTCCCACTTAGCATTTAAACTAAGGACTCAGCATTGATAGGGGAATTAGACATTTTATATTGCCATGTTCCATATTCTAACATATTTGAGGTCAGAAAATTATTTCTTTGTGCACTTTTGGATTGCTGCCTATCCATTGCAGTGAAAGTGACTTAGTACGTGCACAAACAGCTCAGGAAAATGGCATTTCCCAGCTGAGGTGGGCGTAAAATGTACTCTAGAGCAGGAAACAGGGAATAAAACCTGTGCTTTCCATTTTGCACTACTCATTCAGGTTGAACTATCGCTCTTGATACCCACCACAAACATGTGCAGGTGTGGGAGGGAGTTGCTGCTGCCTGCTTGTCCGACTGCCTTGCAGCGGACACAGCACAGCTCATCGGTGAGTGCCGCTTCAGAAGGGACCATCGGTAATTCAGGAGTTTCACATCAAATCTCCCCTGTTCAAAAGGAAGGTGAAAACCTTAAAAGAGGTCCATAATATAATCATTGCTACAGAAAGACACTTAATACATGCAAGGGCATGAGCAAGCCCTGAAGAAGAAAATACAAAATTACAGTGGTGTGCATATGAAGAGGGTTTTATGCTGATGAGCTGCAACATTTTGCCCAGAGAGATGATGGTTCAGTTATCAACTCTAATATCCTTCTGGTAGGATTTTTTTTTTTTTCTGAATGAAAATTCATGCACAATTATTACCAAGAAAAGAGAGAGGAACCTCTTTTGTTGAATGGGCCACAGTCCTGCATTATAACCTGTTCCACGTTTCCTCTCTGGTCATTTCTTAAATTATTTTATTTTTCGTAAAAAGCCTTTGCAGGACTTTTACAAACAGAGTCTAATACCCAGCAGAGTGTTATCCTGGTAGCATGAACACATTGCTCTGATAGTAGGAGGCAATTTGGAGAAACAAAAAAAAAGGAAAAACTAGTGATAAGGGGAAGAGATCTTGGTTTCTCTCCTTCAAAGCACTGGGGAAGGGAACCTTTGCAACACTTGAGGGAAGTGACCTCAGCACGTGCAGTTTTTAGGTTGTCCCGAGGGTTTTAGTGACAGAGAATGAACAGCGTGTGCACCAACCTCGCTGCAGGAAAGCAGAAAACACAGCACTGGTCCCAGGTCTGCTCCCAGGAGGCTTCCAGCGGCACGGAGTCAGGCCCCAGCCTGCTCTGAGAAGGGTTGGGTGGCTTGAGAACGATGGAAATGAAAACTATGAATCCTCCTACAAGGGGTCATTCTAACTTCAGAACAGGCTAATACAAAAGATGCACATGCTGTGGGGACTCAGATCCAAACACAGCTTCTCATTTTCGTTCACTTAATCATGAAACTCCTCAAGATTTATGATTTTAAAGTAACAAGGACCTGATTTTGCTGCAGAAAAATAACTACATGCTGCATTATCATTTCAGACCTCCCAAAAAAAGCTGTCTGCTTTTTGAATTGAGAGCTAATTTGAACGAGCATTCATTAAATGCCATCAGCAAGAACTAGAGTTTTAAATAAATGAACAAACTAAATTTATTTGAATCCGTACAGCTGACACACAGTTCTGCCATGGCTATGGGAACATTTTCTCTATTCCACTAACCCAGAAACCAAAGCGAAGCCAAGAGGCTTCCGTTGCACTCTGTGTCTTCTGGTGCTGAGCAGTGATTGATGAGGAGGTAGCTGCCTGCAGAAACAGCAATGCATCTCTCCACCGATCAACCGCACGGGTGGGAAGCAGATAAGCCAACACACGAGCAAGAAGACCTTGAGGTGACAACAGCTTGGGGCACGACAGGGACTGCCCAAACAACTATTTTAAGAGACTGAACAATCCCCATTGCCAGGAGCTAACGGTATTGTGAGTTAGAGCTACACTGCATCAGCTTCTTTATTGACCACATCAGGTTTTTTTACGGAGTGGTGGCTTGATACGGAACTGTTACCACAAAAGGACCAAAAAAACCTTTTCATGGGCTCACAGTTTCATAACAAATTGCACTACCACACTTCTCATATTGTTCAAATAACGAAGAGAAAGCATAACAATGTCTGCAGGCTTCTCTGACACCTCGGTATCATTGCTTTATCGCATGGCCATTGATACACCCAAACATCTGAGCAAATTGAAGGACAGGACGACGAAGGCAGGTAGTCAGTTCAGGCCAGCATCAGCCCTGTAACACAGCCTTTTTAGCCAACGTGAATCACCTGCTTCAAGAACCACACTTTCTGCCCCGACTGTAGAGGCAGGCGGGCAAACCCAGACTCACTGGGCTAAGCTTATCCTCTCTAAAGAGCCGGCAAAGGGAGTGGCTCAGAAAACGCGAGGAAACAGTGATAACCAAAGGAAAAGAAGCGGGAAGCCTTGTTTCACTTCAAAGAGAAGAGTCACAGCATCTCCCAAACACTTCTCTCCATTTGCCTCCCCTCTGTCACTTGCCAAGCTTCTCTCTGCTATCAGTGCTTGCTCCTACGCTTCCCATGTGTTCAGGGTCACCACAGAGTGACTGGCTACAATATGTTTGGCACAGTCTGGAGTAGCTGGGGTTGCACCATTAGACTGTCATTTTCTTAGAATTTCAAAAGAGCCCCAAAATAAGAAAAAAGTAGCATTTAGGGAAGTTTTCAACATACGGCTACATGAGCAAATTTTAAACATATGGGCTATCAGATGCGCTCAAGATGTGTTAAAGCCCATTTGGTGATCCCCAATCAGTTATTACACAAGATTTTGTAAGACGGAGGAGCTAGGTGCCCTTTTCAGCTGCACAGATAGTCCAGGGGCATCCCATCCACAGGAGGAAGACTCGAATTCACCTCATTTAAAGGGTATTCATTAATTTATTGTCTGAGAATTTGATCAGTAACTGACTCACCTGTGGGATTTCTCATCTTTGGTTTTGGTACTAAATAATATCCATCTGCTACCAAAAAAAAAAAAAAAAGAAACATCAAAATACTTATTTAATTTCACTTCATACAGGACATACAGGAGAGTTGGTTCATCCATCCTTTTTTAAAAATGAAAGCGATCATAGTATTGTTGATTATATTATCCCACTGGGAGACAGAAGTAAGCCTGAATGCGGAAACCTCAATCACCACTTGCAATTTACTAAACCAAAACAAAAACTGAAAGAAATGCTGTATCTTCTCCTTTTATAGCAATATCCAATGTAAAGATGACAACAACGACAATTCACTACTATGAATAACTAACCAATGATAGTAGATCTTTTGTAATGCCAAAAAATTGTTATCTAAAGCTGTAACATTTTTTCCTCTGAAAGGCTTCCTGTTGTCTTCAGTACTACAGTGATTCATGAAAATTATTCACTTGAATAGTGAAACTAAAGGATGGTTTGTAAGAGCACAACCCTACCCCTTTCCTATAACACAACCCCAAATGAGGATGTCCGTCTTAACTTACGCAACATGTACTCACCGAGACAGCTGCAAGCAGTCAGGCTAGCAGTGTCAATTTTAATGTCATTTGTAGATGGTTAATAACTAAGTCCGAGAAGTTGCTTAGCACTTCAGCTTTCAGCTTCAAAAGAGAGAGATTTTTTCCTTTTAGTGTCACCCCATTCCTCTGTCTCTGGTTTTGCCTTTGTCCTAGGACTTGCCATCTGCACCTGGTAGCAGGTGAATGCACCTTCTGCCGCAGTGGATATTATCCTCGCCCTTCAGCTCAGCTCCAAGTGCTCTCTATGATCACCTCAAAAACGTCAGCTATGTCAGCACTAGTAAATCAAGGCAGAGACAAAAATCCTGAATTTCTCCAGAAGCGCACCTGAGATTCACCGCTGGGAACCTGACTCTGCCCCAGGAAGGACTCACGAACCGATTCCCATATCTGACTACGGGGAGTGCACCTCTCCGGGGGGTGCTCTGGATAAAACCGTGCTCCCCTTCTGAAAACCAAACAGAATACTGCTGGGGCATTAGAGGCAGTAACCAGGCATGGTGGTTTAAAAGAAAAAAAGAAGAAAAAAACCAAGCCAAACAATTTTTGAAAGGACGCACCACCGTGTTGGAAGGAGCCTAGTTCTCCAGGGGTAGCAATCCTTTTGCAAGCATCTCCCTTTGCGAGCATCTCTGGTTGCGAGCGTCTCCTGTACAGCTGCGCCAGCTCCAGAAACTAAAGAACCTTTCAGCAAACAGCATGCAATTTCTGCCAGGTTAGCTTCCCCGGGGAGAACAGCTGGGACTTGATATACTTCGGTGAGCATTTGCTTTACAAGGTTCATTAACACTTACAGAGAGTGCATAAAAGTTTGGGTTTCACCTCTGACAACCTGTTCACGGGCATTGCTGGTCCCCGCCGGGCTGGGAGGAGGAAACAGCCGGGCTGGCGTCGCGGTGCTGAGTCTGGCTGAAGGCTCCGCAGTGCTCCTGGAAGACGGGACGAGCAGCAGGGACAGACTGGGATGCATGCGAGGGCTTTTGAACACCTCTCACGAAGGACAAATAAAATTCAGAGACTGTGTCAAGAGGAAGAGTAAAAGTGGAAGGTCACCGGGACAGTAAGATAAACATTAAGCATCCAGAATAAATAAGGAGAGAGAAACTATGGCAAGCAGTGGCTACGCTAAGTGGATTGCCATGGTAGAGGTAACGTGTTGGGAGAAACAGTGCAAGGAAGGGTTGTCCAGAGCTCCGTGGCTGTTCCTTGTGGGAGCAATATTATTCACCCGTTTCCCAAGGTCCACAACCTTCGCGTTACCCTTGATTTTAAGCCATCTCTGGGGAGCCACGCTGGCAGGCCACCATGCCGCTGGCACAGCTGGGCATCCCTGCCTTCTTCCCTGCCCGCGGGCACGGCTGGAGCTCCTCGCTCACCGCACCGTCAGCAGCTTCCCACGGGGCAGCCGGCACGGAGCGGCTTTCAGCAGCGCCGGGAGCCAGTTCCTGTGGTGGTGGTGGTGGTTCAGCTAAGAGGTCTCGCTCTGTTTTACCGAAGGGAGCATCTCTGCTCACCCAGCCCTGCTCTCACGCTCGGAAGGGCGGCTGGCTGATTTCCACGTCCAGCGCGCTACGCTCGCGAAAACAAAGCGAGACCTGTTCGTTACCTTGCCCTTTATTCAAAGAAATGCATTGTGCTCACAGATTGAAATCTGAGTCCTGGCTGAATTTAAACTCGTTATTTTGGTCTGCTGCTTATTTAGTCTGTTGCTTTCTTATCCATTTACCATCTTCTTTCCTACGCATCCAGGAGCGTGAGAGGGAGGTTTGGCTGAAGGTCGTGCTGAGCTTGTCCGAACCCAGCTCGGCAGCACGTTCCCTGCCAGCAGCTTGCAGGAGACTCCGCAACGTCCCCCTCACAGCACTGCGCAAAACCGGGCACTGCCGGGACTTTCCCCTCAAACTTGGCAGTCCGTCACCGGCTTATATCAACATGCAACGGGAAGATTAATATATGCAGGAGACACTTTTAAGGATGAAGTAAAAACTAGCACAGCCAGCGTTGCAGTTCTTTCCCTGCAATGCTCTCCACTGATGAAGGCTGAGGAAGCAAAGAGTAGGACGTGACCCTTCGCAGAGGAGACTCTTTAAAAAGTCAGATTTAATTGAAACCCTTGAAGCTCTTCATTTTTGAGAAGTGGGCCACATTTTCTGAACACTGAAAACAAGAGCTATGTAGTGAAAGCATGAAATTTAACCCTCAAAAGAAGGACTGTAACTTAGAGTAAGCGCAAGTAGCCATTGAATTCCTTGGAAAAGCCAAACCAGAAGGATGGTTCCCTCTGGGAGCGCCTCCTCCAGATCGCCTGTTCCATCTGATACGTGTGATTTAAACAGCTGCAGTTTCTGGAGGTTGCTACAACTCACACCAAGTGATCCAGACACCACACAGTTCACAAACAAATACAAAATAGTCAGTTGGACCAAGGCAGTTTTGCTTGGGAAGCCGGGCAGACAAATAAAACACTCATGGCAGGAAAGCCACAGAAGTGTTTGGGGATCCTACCCAGACTCAGGGCTTCCATATCACAAAGAAATTGTTGGTCAAATTAGAGATGGGACATC
>Ga0065711_1030004_pt1 | contig 34099 bp, 23 predicted proteins | sample Hoacrofraction12_FD_59098 | JGI IMG/M metagenome (GOLD analysis project Ga0065711, IMG submission 59098) | Hoatzin crop microbial communities from Cojedes, Venezuela - Epithelial fraction 12 v2 (version 2) | ecosystem: Host-associated > Birds > Digestive system > Esophagus > Crop | place...
AAAAAAAAAAAAAAAAAAAAAAAAGAGAAAGCCTGCGAGCTGAAAAAAACGGAGGAGGGGGAAATGCATTCCCTCTGCATCTGGGACCTTAGGTCTTGGCAGTATAACTGATGGCATTTTACCTTGAAAATGGCTCTCCCTCCTCTGTCTCTCCTGTCCACCAGACATGGTTGATTGAACTGAGATTTTCCCTTTTTCTACTACAAGAAGAGACATAAAATTTTACTTCTGCAACTGCAGCTTGCTGGTTTGTAAGGAAGAGATGCAGTCTAGTGTAAAATCTGGTTCATGCACTCTTCCTGGGCTTTACATGCTATTCGTTTACAGTAGTGAGATTGTGGCTGAGAAGTGACATGGAAAACTAGCTTTTAAGAAGAAAATTTTGAAAAAAAGAAACTGGATCTGTTTACAGGAGTGTTGATTCTGTCACTATGTAGTGGAGTGGACACTTTCAACAAAATTGCTTCTGTTTATTTTTACAGCCTTATCCTCACATCTACTAAAAGCTGGTGCCTTTCACAGCAGCGCTCTGGGACAAGTCTAAAACAAATAGGCAGGAGTTAGACACAGCTGTAGCCTCAGCTGAGCCTGGGAGAGGCCTGGCATGCTGGGGCAGACCCGCTCCACTGGCCTCATGGGGTGTCCCTAGCATCATTAGTGACAACTCATCAGAAAGATGTTCTGTACCCCTGCTGACCTTCTCTGGCTCTTTTCCAGTTCTGCTGCACCCTTCACAATGTGAAAGAATTAAAACAATTGAGAGACTTGCAGATTCAAGTGAATGGCAAAATGATGCTGTTTTATTTTCCCCCCTAATAACCCTACTATTTTGCAGGGTCCCTCAACCTCTGTTGAGTCTTGAGCCGACATTTTCATGGATCTGTTTTGTACCCACGATCTTAATACTGAGATGTGATGGTCAGCTCAGAAATCTCCATTTAACAGGCTTATTTAAGACAGGTTTTCCCCCAATTTGTATTGCTTTATTTTTTATCTACCTTGAATGCCATCCAGCAGATCCTTCTACAGCTCTTCACAGATGTCCTTCATCTTTGCTGGTTTGAGTAATTTAGTTTCATAGGCAATTTTTTTTATGTTGCTGCTCACTGAACATAAAAGGTCACAACACAGATCACCATTTAATCCCCCTGCTGACCTCACTCTGCTCTGAGAATTGGTGATTTATTCATACATCCCATTTCTTACCCTTTACCAAGCATTTACCCATGTAAGGATCTTCTGTCTTATGTTAGGTTCCTTAAAAGTTTTTGGTGAAAGCCTGTCAAAGCCTCTGGAAAGTTAACAATAACCAGCCAATGGGATGACTCTTATCCACGTGCCTCTAAGCCTCTTTCGAGATGCTATGGGGTATGTACGGCCAAGCTTCCTTTTACAATGGCCACGTTGACCCTCCCCAAACCAGGGATTACTCAAGCATCCACCAGTTTTATTCAGTGTGCCCCGCTGGCAAGTCTTTCTACGTTCTTGAAAGGCTAAGCAGTCAATAGGCCTTTGAACATACATTCAAGTTCAATAAATTAGAGCTTTCCAAATCCAGAGCTGGGAACAAGGGCCAAGGCTCATATCCTCATGGGAAAGTCCTCTTGGTTTAACCTCTTCTGTACTTCCAGGTGAGTCTAAATCCTTCCTATCTCTGCCATGGCAGTTCAGCACAGAAAGTAAGGGTGGCTGGTCAAGAGATAGGTCCCAGGCTGTTTAAACGGTAAACGCTTCCCAGCAACTTGCAGAATGAACAGCAAAGAAATTACATTATGAGCTCCTTCAGAAATGCATCCTGGAAGTAAAACGAAAACAAAGTTGCCAAATTCTGTATTGGTACTTTCCAGACAAATCTAAGACATAGCCTCATATTGCATTATTGAAATAGTATTGCATATGGAAATAGTATTGAAATAGTCTGATCACCAGCCACACTTGAAAAGGTTGCACCCCAATGCACATGTTATAATTTGTTAGTAGTAATTAAGTGCAAAACATGGGACCTGGCTTTTTACTTCATCTTCTTGGAGCACAGCTAGCTGTCTAGATTGTCCACATATGGCCCGCAAACCTTCTCAGAAGTCACCAATTTTTCTGCTATGATCAGGGGCTGTAGATCCACGTTCAGGAGTTATTAATATTACTCATTACTTACTTTATGACTGTCTTTAAGACCCCATCCAGAAATCGAAAATCAGGTCCCCATCATTTTCGCTCCTGGTCGAAAGCAGAGTAAGAGATAGTCCTTGCTTTGAAGAGCTCAAATACCTGCTTACCATGGAGACACATTTACTTCATGTCTCTGAGAGATATGTTATGTACTGTGTTTTCATATTTGTTCCTAACTTGCCACAAGTGTTTCTACTCATGAAAATATCGCACGTCTCTATTTTCCTTCAGGATCTTAATGACATAAAACTTTTTAGGTGTGTTTGGTTTTTATCCAAAATTTTTTCCTTTATTGCTGTTTTCCCAACTCTCAGATCCATAATTAAATCCACATTATTAATAAAAGCCACTCCATCCTTTTTTTCAGCTGAAGCACACAAAACAAGGATTTAACTCTTCAGTAGCACACTTGGCTTCATGAAGCTGTATCTGCAATGCATCAGCTTTCCAACTCTAACAGGACAAAGCTCAAATTTCTGTGTAATAGCTCTTCACATAGCAACAAGCAAATATTTTCTGTCAGTGGAAGAACAGTGGGTACAAGGAAAACAAATGAAAGCTGAGCCCCGACTCCACCAACTTGAGGATTTCTTCACTGAATCTACCTATTAATAAAAAAACACCGGGGTAGCTGAACGCCTCCAAAGAGGCAAACTGCTCCAAAGAGGCAAACTGCTCCAAAGAGCATATTCTGACACTGGCTGAGCTACAGAATTAGAGTAAAATTGAGCCTTTCCAAAGGGTGTGCCTGATGTTAAACTTTGAATGTTTGGGGCCATTGAATCAATCCTGCCCTTTCCACACTTCTGAAAATCAATGTTTTTCCAAATATCAAAACTCAGAGCAGTAACATAAAATGTAGATGCCTGCCTTCCAAACTGGTTACATGGGATACCCATCTTTCACAAATATTTAAATTCCCTTCTTTTTTCTTGAATTCTCTACACCACTCTTCCTTTCACCTCTGCCTCCATCACGTCCCTTCCTCTTCCCACAGTGAGCTGTGTCCATGAACCAGAAGGTCCATGCTGTGCTGTGCATCGCAAGGTCCCAGCCTTTCAGATCTTCCCACCTGGGAGCCAGGACAACTCAAAAGACACAAAGGCACCCCTCTCCCCCTCACTTCCACCATCAGCCTCAAAAGTGACTTCTTCATAGTTTCTGGGGAAAGCAGCTGTTGCAGGACATCACTCTCACAAGGGAGGCAGTGCCTTGGCCAGCTCTGCCAAGTCCTTTGAGGATCCTGGAGATTAACACTGAGACACTGAATACAACTTCATATTTCACAGGGAGCCAATGTAATGAGTAACAAATCGTGATGACACTGACTTGGCAACTGATGTTGCCCAAATGGAGGGCTGCTCCATGCTTTCTCCATGTGGCAATGCCTATTTCTAGGTGTAATTCATATTGCTACCTGGGGGCACAGACCTGGTGCACAGCTCCAGTCTCTGGGTAAAAGTGAACACCAGTAACGACAGCTGGAGGAAAGCCTGGAGGAATTTCCTGCTGTTGCTGTCCTGAGTTTTTTAGCAGCAGATTGCAGGTGGTGACTGTGGCCCAAAGAAAAAATTGGTGGAAAAAAATAAATAAGGTCATTGCATCTGGCACGTCTTCACAGTGTTCTCCTTTTTCCATCTGGATTACCTTCCTTTCTCCACTGCTGCCCACAGCCAGGTGCTGATCCCAACTGTGTGAGCGGAAATGTTAGGAACTTGTGGTTCCCTATTTTAGAACTTGGTCGCTCAGATATGGCAAAGCATTTTCCTAAATGTAATTGTAAGGAAGCACACTGGTTTTTAGCTATTCCTCCACTTGCATTTGAAGAGCATTTGGACTACATTCTCTACTCCAGCTACTGATTACTGAGTATTTTAAGATACAGTGATTACATTACACAGCATTTTCTGCACACATGCCCAGGCTTACGGTGAAAAGACCTTGAAAATTTTTTCCCCTGCCATCCTCCCCTTGAATTCTGAAGCATTTTTCTTTAAAACAACTGACACCCATTTACCCATGGTCACACCGATATAGTGGGGAGGAAAATTAGCCACAGTATAGCTGGCTTTCTTTGAAATTCATTTCAGAGGTATTCACACTACCTGTACATAAAAAAGAAATTTATAAAATAGGGGACTCACAGGATCCCTAACAAAACTATTCTAGTATGTATCAAACCAGAATGGTGAGATTTTTTGACTATTTTTCTTTTATACCATAAAACCAAGTTTTCCCCTGTAAATTCACAAAGGGAGGATGGATAATTAAGTATACAAAAAAAGTGACAAAGGACATGTGCAAACAGTGATGCCACCCACATGCACGATGCAGAAAACGATGTCTGTAACCCTGAAGAACAAATACCACACACTTTTGTTTTCAGAGCTGGCCTGTTCCTCTATAGGAGTGTACAGAGTCCTCAGAACTAAATAAAAAAAAAAAGGGAACCACAGCAGACAGCAGCACCTAGAAGAAAAAGAGAGAGCAGACAGACTGACAGACCAAAAAGCCGCAGCAGGACTGGCTGGCTGTCGCGAGCACAGTAAGTCTGAAAGAGAGAAGCAGTCCTAAAGAGAAGATGACCTGGGATGACACAAGTTTCATTTCATATGCCTGATTCCCCAAGGGTTTCAAAACAACTCAGATGCTGCTACCAGCATGTCTTTAATCCTGTCAGGAACGGTTTTGCTTGCTTACCATTTGCTTTCTTAGAACATGAAGCACGTTACAAACGCTCCCCTCCATGTTTGCTCCCGTGAGTTTTGGTTTTAATGCCATAAGTGCCTCTTGAAGGTCTGTAGCACAAGCAGATAGAAGCAGCATTAAGGTGTGGTATAACACACTCAAAAGTGCTTTCTGTTTATATAGCTTCTTATTTTCCTGTGGTATTGTCAACCAGCATCAAAAAGCACAGATAAAAACCTCTGCTCCTTGAATTCCCAGCATGTTCCTCCCTGCCTCATTACAGGCACTGTTGAAGGACATGATAAAGCTGAGCCAACCTGCTTCGATCTCATCCTTCAACACAGGCACAACTGGGAACAAGCTCTCCTGGAGCAATGTCAGCTCTTTCACTGACAGCAAGTGTAAACTAAACAAGGGCAGAAGGCAAAACACCAGAAAGTCCTAGTTAGTGTCTGAGAAACCTCTCTGTCTCTCTCTTTCAGCCCCCTTTTCCACATGTGATGCAGTTGTCAGCAGCGCGCATCGGTGCATGCTGAAAACTAGACTGCCCATACAGCCTCTATGCCGTGTGCCTGTGCCAGTGTTTACAGAAAAGTTATTTTGTGCACTGATGGTGGAAACGCGCAAAAGGTTTGAGAGCTGGGCTGGATCCTCAGCTGGCATTAATGCTTGAGGTCAATGGGAAGGCACTTCTGAGCATCAGCCGAACTGAGGACATGGCAATACTACAAATGAGGGATGCCAGAATCGACGCTTTTTCTCTTTCCTACACATATGCAAAACCAGGACAACTTGTTTACTACTCTTGCATAAAAACCGTAGTGTCCATCCTATACAGTCCTTCACAACAAGCCAAATCCCCAGGGATGAAGATTTTTAGCAGAGGTGGCTTTTCCGAGCCACAGGAATCCACGCAGCAGCCCAGAAGTTGGGATCCTGGAGGCACATGTATGCAGCCAAGCAGTGAGGAAGAAGGCAGGAAGAAAGCAAAGCTAATGCAGGTATTTGAGGCCCTAGTGGTTCAGTCTGCTCCTGAGGCCAGGTCTGTCCCTATAACCCATGGACCCTGGTGCAGGATCCAAGTCAAAACACCTCCAGTGCAAGTGCCCAGATGAGTTTGCGAGGACAGGAGTGTGAGGGGCAGATCGGGTCTTTTCTCCTACGCAGCCTGACTCCCCAGGTTAGCTGGGAACCCTCAGGGACAAGAGCCAGTGCTGCACCAGGAGCAGGAAGGGGACACCATCACCCCATTGCATCCTCTTGTGGAATGAGGTGGACTTCCACCTACTGTGAGGTAGATTTCCTTTGATGTCAAAACTCCACTTTGCTGGTCTTAATGGACACGATTTCATTCCAGATAAGACCTCCCCCTTCATGCTTGATTGAGATGATACTGGTACGATCAACACAAAATAGTTGCATATATCTTCTTAAATCTCACCATCAGCACACACAGCAATTAATTAGGGCAAAGCTGGGTTGTTTTCATCTGATATGAACTGATAACTCAGCACATTTTCAGGGTAAATTTTCAGGGTTGCCTGGCCCTGTAGAGAGCCCCAGCTAGATTCCAAACACCATCATTTGGAGACACAGAGTGCATTTTTCAGCTGGGTGAGGCTGAGGCAAATGCAAATGTAAGCAGAAATGATGAAGATGTCCAGTGGCAACTGCGGCTGTGCTGCTGAATGGTATCTGTACTGTGCAACCAGGAAAATACATGTAAAACCAGCATGCAAACACACAGAAACCAAACGAAAATGTGAGAGGTACATTTCAAAGGCCATCTGCTCTGGGTAGACAACCAGTGTAACCAAAAACTGACTACTGTATTTGTTAAACAAAATGAACCACAAGTGATAAATGGGGAGAAATCCATAATTTTATTGAATCGCACTCAACAGTACTCAAAGTGTTTTACTGTAACTCTACCCCTTTCAATTCTGACAGCCATGTTTTGTTCATTACAGGCACAGACTGCTGATTAGAATGGAGGACTCAGTTGTGACAAATTATTTCTGACTTTGGGAGATATAATGAGCTGCAACTGGTGCACTAAAATTATAGCCACTTGCATGGCAATTCCACTACTTCATCTTCCAATTCCAGGGAGAGAGGAGTACTTAAACCAGTGGGTGCATTCTTGTAAACTGCAAAGCCAGTGCAAATTACACAGTTTTCAGAGAGGCATAATTTGTTTCACAAATAAATAAACAACATTTGGTTCTGTCTGTGGCTACTAGAGTTATAAAAGTCCAAAAACAACAGTAATGCTATTTACCATTAAATTACAAGGCAAGAAAATGGACTTAGATAACAGTAAGAGTCTTAATCATGTGTTTGTATACTTACATGCAAGCTTCTATTCAGCTACAGCTTTAGCTCAAATATCATAGCTCATACAAAGCCCGCATTCTCTTTTCTCCTTCCATTCTCTTGTCTCCTTCCACTCCACTCCAAGCGACATACCATCAGATAATGCTATGCTTGCCAGGAGGGTTGAAACACATGGCAAAGTTTTGCAAAAGTCATCACTCCAAGCTGAATTTCAACACTTGGATCACTTACTAGGATGATAATGTGTCAAAGTATCATGGAAATACTCCAGCACTGTCCTCATACAATGAGATTTCCAATAACAGAGCTTCTTCAAACTTCTCTTTTGAAAAGGAGCTAATTCAAGAGGTAATTTGGGTCAACAAAAATAATGTATTGTAATTTCTACCTCATATCCTGAAGGAATTTCTTTTTTATAAAGATGTTTCAGCAAGTGGTTATCTGTGGGAAACCTAATAGTTCTTCAGTTTCTCCAGGCCACTCTGTCAGTTCAAAGGAAGACAAAAATTGCCCTGCTCATTTGGAAAAAAAAAAAAGGGGGGGTGTGTCAAAAATTCCTTTAACTCGACAGCTCAAATAAGTACTGTCAGTCTCTGTTCTCTGTTACCGGCATTTCGGCTTCAGAGAACCTTCACTTCCTTTGAAAACTTAAAAGGTTATTTGTGTCAAATTCCAATTTTAGTGAACATAACAGAAACTTCAGTGGAACCAGAAGCTGGCCACCATCTGCTGAGTGTTCCACATGCATATATGCCATCTGTTAGTACATGCTTAACTTCCAAGTGTTTGCTGCATTGCACCTAGCTATTGACATGATGTTTCCTTTGTAACACTTTTGAACTGTGTTGATATTCATAAATCAAGCACTGAGCCATCAGAGAGAGCAGCATGACTTACAACAAAAGAAAGCATCTCTTGATGTGAGCAGACTACAGCAGGTAAACAGTTTGATGTTTAGCTGATGTCAGTGTTTACTTTGATTCACATTGCCTTCCAACATGTAACTGAAAACAGATAATACTAAATATAAATAAGTACCTAGGTTGGAAACAAGCAGCTTAGCACTGATCAAGAAGTACTTTGTCTAGCTGCATGGTAAGAAAATGGAGAAGGAAAAATAATTGCCAAATCACATGGAGGAAAAAGTGAGAGGAGAAGGCAGAAGTGGGAATGAAGGGCTCACCTTTACAGTCATATTGAACAATACCAGATCATGGTGGGATTTCTCTTATCCCATCAGGCAACAGAAGTATCTTTTTCCATTAAGGCAGGGTATGGTAAATCTGAATTCTTACTGAAGACTTGGAAAGGACACAGGAGTCCCTTATGTTTCAAGAAGGCTCATGTGTATATTCTCAAATAATACAGGATCATCACCAAAGTCATTACTGGCAAGTCCAGTCTAAGACAAGTGACCATTCATCACCTTAGGAGCAGTGGTTACTCAGGCAAAGGTTGATGGTCCAGAATAACCTGCTGTTTTGCATGGATGCAAAATGCTCTCTCTGACCTTCATCTCCCAGAAAGACTGGGAGCTTTGTCTGAAGGTAAATTTCTTGAAACATAGGGCAAGTGGGCTGAAAGTAAGTTTCAGGTGCAAATTTCAGTCAAATGAGAAGCGTACTTCAAATTTGCAACTGGTTAAAGCATTTTGAAATTTTATGTTATGGTTGAAAAGTAACCCCAGATATTTCCTATTCCTGATAAGGTAAAGGATCTGGGGAACATCAGAGAATATGCCCTAGACTCATGCTATACGTATCCATCTCCATGGATGTCAGTATTTTCTGGGAATGACTAATAAGTGAAACAGCTAAATATGATGTATTGTGGAGGTATTTTACACTTCCTGTGGCTGATGATATCTGGAAGTTGAGAAGGCCAGCTAGCCTAGGCAAACCAGCAAAATAAGTCAATTTTAGCCAAAAGTAATCAAAATGCTTTGCTTCACCACACTGAAATGCAAATTTCACAAGTCTGAGTTTTTTCATGACATCCCAGATGTTCCCTACTGCCACTTCTAACCATCCAGTGAGTCTCCAAAACAGCCTGAACCTGCTTCAGTTTATGGGAATAGTCTGTCTCAATCACCTGTAACTATGAAAACCACTATTATCTCGCTGCCACTCCCGGCTGCTCCCCCATCTTGGTGGGGCAAAGAACTGACTCCTCTCCAGTTCCTCCTCGGGCTTTGATACTCTGGCTGCAGCTTTGGAGGGGCAGACCCATGTGGCTATGAGGGACAGATCTGGATCCAGGTTTCTCATCTCACTTCCACAGACATTTGTAACTACACACACAGAGAGATTCAAACACACACACAAAGACACAAGGATAAATACAGTGGCACAACTGCACAGAGCATCTGCTAATTATCATCAATCAGTATGGTAGCATATGTTTTTGGTATCAGTACGCTCAAAGCTATGACCTCACCTCTGGGAAATTTTTGGTCTCCGTTGCTACAGGAGAGAAGACCACTTGAGCCAAGGAGACCTGCATAGCTAACCTCAGGACAAAATTTTTAAGCAAAACAATTTGATTCCTCAAAAGCATGGTTTTTTCCCCCACTTCATGGCAACCTCTGACCTCATGTCTGGGGGTGATGGATGAGGTGAGACAGAGCCATGGGAGAAGACCTGAGGATAGTTGCCGGCATATTACAGCTAGCAGCCACTAACAGGCAAGGTTTCCTCAGAGGGAAATAAGAATTATTTCAAATCAAGAAAAATAAACACCAAAAGAATCAGCTGCACGGAGTGGCTCATGTAAAATAAGAATGTGGCCAAGGTTTGCAAGTCCAAGGGGAATCTAGCTTTGTGAGCTTACCGCAGAAAAATGCAGGCCCCAGCCCTGAGCTCTTATAAAAGCGCTGAAATGAAAGAGTAAAGCCGTTCCCAAACATACAGAGAAAACTGTATAAACGACTGCGGCCCACAGCTTGTCAGGCAGTCCTCCAGTACCAAGATGCTGACTGATAGCTACCTATCTGCAGTGCCTTTTTTATTTGTTCAGCACAGGCAGAAGAGAAAACAGGAGAAATAACATGTGTTCCCTGGCAAATGCTAAAGTGAGACTTTGGTACACAGAAAAGAAATCTCTCCTGGTGTTTGTTTTGGCAGGAATAGTTTCAGCAGATGCTATTATAATCCCATCCACTAGCAAAGCAAAGCAAAGCTCCACATATTATTAAAACTCGCAGGGCTGATCACTTTCTACACGGCAGTGTTACTGGAGCTAGCAGAACACAGGAAAACCTGAATGACAGTGCTGGGCATTCAAAGTTGAAGCCCCAAATCTTTTGTCCCCAGGCACCAGAGCTGCCAGCAGCTGCACCGCCTCATTGACAGACCTTGCACAAGTGAGCAGGAAGCCTGGAAGAGGCAGACAACCCTGGCCTAGCATTAGAGCCGCACCTCATGATAAGGCTGCTTGAAAATTCTGTTGAACCACGGGCAGCTAATTCTCTGCACATCAAAGAGAGCTACAGGGGTGAGAGCAGCTTGTCTAGATTCTCCAAACCCAGTTGTGTGCCCGTCAGAGTGATGTGGCAACACAGGCACGTTTCTGCAGCTTCCTGATGTCTGGGATCGTTGGCTACCGTTCCTACTTCCAAACCCCAAGTACCAGCTCATGGACACCAGTGTAGGCTATGGATGCATCCCAACCACAGGCCTGCCTAGTTCTTCTCAAATCCCTCTGGAATCTCATCCTGGACCTCTAAGTTTCCCCATGCCCAGATGGAGGTGGGGCAGAGAAGTTTCCAGGAATGCAGGAAAGTCTCCTTTCAGCTTTGCGCAATCCAGCTGCCGCAGCCCTCCTCTCAGACACAGGTAGCAAAGCTAGGAGACAGCAGTTTTGCCTGCAGTTCCGCCAGCATGCAGAGTCCTCTGCTCACAGCAAGAGCTGTTGACCTTGGACCACAGAAGTAGCCATTGCACATAAAGCACGCAGCTCACTTACAAGCTCGGGTATTTACACTGCCATGCTGCCTTTCTTTCATCTCAATTAAAACATGCCTCATTGGCTGATTATCCTGGACTATCATACGTGGTGTGGTGTTAGTGAAACAGTGGCATAAAGAATAATATTCGTCACATGTGAATGAAAAAATCACAGTCTTTCCTGGTCAAAGTTACCACAATGTTTATTTACCAATGTCAAATACTGAAGTGCTGCCTTTCTCCTGAAACATTTTCTTCACTCTGTGTATACAGTGCTGGGCACATGTTTTATTTTACATGCCTTGAAGCCAGAGTGTGTTGTGTTATTTTATGTTTTGGTAGCCTGTAGAGCTAAAATGAGAGCAAATAACTGGTCTCCATGTGGTAGTATATCCTCAGAGAGCTCAATCTCTCTTATGACTGGAAAGGTTAAAATCAGAACCAGTGACCCAGGATTTTTTACACTTTAGGCCCATAAATGCTAAGAAGAACTCAAAATACCCCTTTCTCACTTGTGCAAATAAAAGTCGCTTTTGGAAAATGTATTTACCTGTGTCTGTTTCAAACAGTGTTGGGCCAAACTATCTCCTTAGCAGATGTTCAAGCTGACATCATGAGCTGGTGAAACCTGTGATCTGTCCACTGATCACAATGGAATACTTTTGATGTCCACCAGCGGAGAAGCTGCCATATGAACTAAAATGAAATGCAAAATCCCTGGCATGATACGGCTGCAAAACTGAAGCCATCCACAACATTGTTTATGCCTGATTTAAATAACTATATTTTCTGTTTCCCATTCAGAATGTGCATGGTAATTCTCCCTCCCAAGTGCTATGTAGAACACTTGGAGAACACTATATCGATTCATAGTTAAAACAGGAAGCATTTGGGATGAGTTAGGCCCCAATGACTACCGACTTCTCAAAATGAATTGACTTGGCCTATGAAATTGTCCGACTCTCTATTTTCCCCTGGTCTGACTGTACATTTGTCTTTTATGTCAATGTCAAATAAGCACAAATGCAGCCATCAAGACTCAGGAACACTTACATCGGTCTTGATATTTGTATATCTTGATGTATTACTTGCTTTTCTGATGTCCTCCTCTTTGCTTTGGAGCCACTTGTGATTTGTACTTGAAACAAACCATGTATTAAATCCTGTAGGCACAGTTGTGTTCCTTGTGCACACACCGTTACCTGACATCAACAGACACTGAAGGCCAGATGCAAGCTCTCTTGGATCCAACAGTACAGACATCTCCTTTGTTTTTGTGGACACAGTTTCTTGCTCATAGCTGTGCACAAGCACTGGACCTCTCTCACAAAAAAGAAAAATTATGGATTTTTTTTTCAGTAGTACTACATGGTCATTGCAGGCTGCATTGAGTAATGTGTTACCCACCAGTTTGCTATGGAGGGAACAGATTCAGCAGTTTTTCATTCTGTATTGCTGGACCATTACCTACCCCGAAGTAAGATTTCTCACTTTGTAGTGTACTGCTTCACTTAGGCAAATCTTCTGCAGGTATCACTGAGAGCCAAGATCCTCTTTGCAGTAGAAAGTCTGGGAGTAGGTGTACAAATCTGACAAAGAACTTCTCTTTGCACTCAATGGATGCTGTGATTTACTGTCACTTTCTTACCTATGAGAACTTTCAAAGACTAAGACAAGAAAGGACCGACTGTTCTACATCAACCACTGAACAGAACCAAATCTTCTAAAAATCATACCACTACAAAACCATGAACTTTTTTGTCAAACTAATGGAAATGTTTCCTGAAGAACTACTTGCATTGATGTTTTATACCCACTACACCTCCCAGTCCCCTATAAATAAACAAACAAACAAAACCCCAAGAAACTCAGACAGAACCCAGCAAGTCCAATGATATCTTTAGGAACAGGGAACCAAAAAAGTTTAGGCATGTTAGAAATAATCACACAAGCATTACCTCAGTCTACCCAATATTTCTTTTTTTTCCAGCACAATTACAGACTTTCCAAAAGAATACAGCAAAGAATATATTTCCATGTGTTGGGATTCACATCAGTAGCAAAAATTTCCTGTACTACCTACCCATAAGTATTAAAAGTAAAACCAGACAATTCCTTAGCAGGTGGGAAAGGAACTGGTTTATGTTTATACAGTCCTGCTAAAACACATGATGTAAATATTTATTAAAAACTATTAATCATTTTATTTTCTCATTGGCATCTTCTACTCCTGCCAGTGTTCCTCTCAAAACAGAAGATTTTTTCTTTCCCATCAGTGCTTTTCCACAACATTTTACGATAAAAGACACAGCACCCATGCGACCCATGCAACCTCATTTCAAGCTACCTAGAAGCATTTGGAAAGGTTTATGTCTTTAACCGTGCTGAGGTGCCTGGTTTGGCAGAGAGGGTCCCAAGTGAAAGAAAGAATTATTTTTGCAAATTTAAAATAAAGATGGTTTTGTAGTTTAGAGAGCTAAAGAAAGCAGAGCTGTTCATTTCCATATTTCTCCCTTGAAAAAAAACCATAAGTGGATGACATATTTTACAGTGAAGTTGGTCTGGTCATAGCATGGCCAAACCTGCAGGGTTATTTTCATAATACAATTGTAATAGCCAGGTCGGAAGAATATAGCGCTTTCCCTGACCTAAAATTAAACTGGGCTACATTCAAGAATTTTTATTTTTCACTTCCACATATGCCAAAACAAGTAATGATAGGACACTATTAACCCGTCTTGTTGAGCTGTTCCTAACTCTTGGAAGTGCCCCTATTCTAGTCCTTCGAATAAACAAGAAATTAACCCGTATTTAATAACAAACGTCTTTGAAGGATGGCTCCCAGGATAGCCTATGGTGTTGTTCAGTGGCACTGAGAATGAAAGCACCAGGGTCGCCTCCTGGGTAAATCACATATCCTGACCCCAGCATGGGTTCTCCGTACATACAAACCCTCCAAGATCAGCATACCAGAAAGATAACTGGGGCCAGGCATGTCTGCATCTCCTGCAGGGCTTCTTGAGGCCCTGTTTCCCAGCAGGGCTCCCAATGTTTTGATTTCTCCTTGTAATTACTTCAGCCCTGCAAAGTGCCACTAGACTATATTGCTTAACTACATGAAGACCCTCTAAATGAAATCCTAATCCACCAGGGGTGTGGCCACTGCTGCCACAGTGTGGGTTTTGCAAGCTTCATGCCATCACAGCACCACAGCTTGTTTTTTTCATTCTCTTCATCTTTGAAACCCAGCCAACCAACCTAAACCCTATGCTGAGACCTTCTCGTGTGGAGTGTGACCCATGCACCCCTCCTCCCACATGCCCTGGCCATGGCTCCCCATGCCGCATTTGCCCAGGAGGTTTCTGAGTACAGTGGGGCTTGGGGGCAACACCACTCCCCTCCAAAAGCCAAGTCCTCCCACCCCGGAGCTCTGTGCAAGGCCATTCACAGCCTGCATTTGCCTCAGGCTACAAGAGCCCTGACACACTCCACTCACAGATCTGTGGCAAACAGATCAAAGCCTGACTGTTGAGCCTGCCTACCTCTCCCACTTTCATGCCTTAGTATTACTTACAAATATTTCCCCCTTGTCCTACAATTGTTGAAATCTCTGCCTGTGGGGGAAGGGAGAAATCCTCACCTTCCTAACTCAGTCATAACCAAACAGACCCCCTTTCAAAATGAATTTCTTCAGACTACAAAGCTCTGTGCATTTCACCTGATTAATCGTATCAGAAATCAGCATGCAGCATCCCCTGGAGCATAATCCCTATGGCATAGCTCCTGCTTCCCGCGGTGCCTGTCTCCTTGCTGACGCTCATGCTGACAAGAAGTTGGGGGAAATAATGAACCTAAAACAAGGAGGAAAAAAAGGCACGAAAACCGGAGTGATCCCACTTAGTGGTCTGTTTGTTATCTGAGGTTCAAGCGTAAAAGGAACAGCAGATAACTGGAAGGAAAGGAAAAAAAAAATGAAGATCTGGTGCCAGAAATGAATAAGATTACTCTACCCAAATACATCCTGTCAGAATTGTTCCTCGTGGGCAGAGGAAGCTCACAGAGAAGGGAAGTTAGAAGGTTAAGGGCAACAGCATTAAATAATTTTACCTAAAAAAGTCTTCCTTCTTTATGTTCAAAATAAAATGCACAAATTCTACTGTAAATAAGTAGGAGGTTGATAGGTAGGAAACTAAATTACAAGGCAGGTTTATAGAAATTACCTAGTATGACAAAAAGACATAAAATAAATCAGTGGCATGGAGGAGAGTTCATGAAAGTAAGGAGATTTCTAACAGTGATAAGAGTGAAAGAAATTCCCGTAACAGAGGCATTCCAGATCCAGACAAAAATCCAGTTCTTGTCAATAACATACAAAACCCAGAAATATGCAGTATAACTTCATCTTATGGCTGAAAAAAAGCCAGAGACAAACTTCTCTTCTGTCACAAGGAAATATTTTCCATTTCACCCCCCCGAAAAAAAAGTATTAAGGGGAGGTTAAACAGCTACTAAAACAAGTAATTTTTGAAAAACAAACCCAGAAACAGGTATGGAAAACTTACATCCAAAAGCTATACAAAAGGTTTAGATTCAGTTTTCATGCTCAAGTATTGAGATGTTTTAGAATATGACTAGAGGACTAGACAAAAATAAAATGCTGCAAGAGAGGACCGACAAATGGGTGTCCTGGGTAGCCAAAGAAATGTCAGTGAGTGCTGGACTGGGACAGCAGGGTGGAGGAGTGGTGGGAGGCAGCACCTACATTGCAGTGGGTTGGTGATTTCCCACCATCTGATTATGAAGAAAAGTGAGCCACTGGTGTTGCTAGCCTCCAGGGACATACTACTTTGCTGGCACCGAAGACGATACCAAATTTATACTATACTTATCATGGAACAGCCAAATTAGGAAGCATGTAGTAAAGTGTCAGCATAATTGGAAGTGAGGTTTTTGCACAAACTAGTAACAGTAATGGGGAAAAAAATATAAAGAAATCTAGCAGTAAAATACGGCACTGAAATAAAATTTGGACTAAAACAACATAATGACAAGATCAGGCTGCCACAGAATTTGGATCATTTTGGAAAGAACATGCAAGTACAATCTTTAATTCAAGACAGACAGCTGTAGGTTTATCCATCTAGGAATAAAATGAAGCAGAGGCCACACTGAGAGGCGGGGCAGTCTACTCTGGAAGCAGCAGCTGAAAAAGATTTGAGCTCCTGATGGCTAATCAAGTGAATGTGACTTTCCAGTTCAGCACTGTGGTCAACAAGAGTGATCCTTAGATACACTAAATGAGGGGATTTTGAGAAGAATCAGAGCAGTCTCTTCTGGCTCTGTAATATATGTAACATCCAACACTAAAGGTAAATCGAGCCTCTTTTTTTGACACAAAAATCCAAATGAACACAGGGAAATTTTGACATAAAATGAATACTGAAAACATACAGCCCTATCTGCAGAGCTCTTAAATTGACACTGGTTTTTCAGTCTCATGATACTACTTACACAAGTTGAGTGGCTGGTTCACATCTCCATTACTGCACTCTTTCCATACACCAGAAATGATTTACAGGTTGCAGGGACATCATAAAAGACTACAGCAAGGATCTGGGATGAACAAATTGACATGTAAGGAAGCAGTAAAAGAATGAAATATGAGTATCTTGGCTAAGAGATTACATGGGCAGCAGGACATACAGCCATCTACAAAAACATTGGAAGAGTGCAATAGTAGAAACCTTATTTTGGAGAATGCAAAAATAGGTAAAAAGAAATAGTGAGAAAGGAAAAGTCAAGCTTCTTAGCAGGAAAAAAAAACCTTTTCCAAAGAGTGAAAGTCATTAAATTAGGTTATATGGTGATCACATGAAAGAGACTTTTAAAACTAGACATGAGGGAATACATGGAAACAAACAGTCACAAGTTATTAAAAAATAGACAAGGGACTACAACCTTCCCTCCCCACCAGTTTCTCTATTATATGATCCTATGAATAATTACATCACATGTAAATGTTGATTATACATAATCGTGGCTGGATATATAGGCCAAGATCCGCACTATGTGTAAGGACAACCGAGATTTTAGGAACAACTTCTCAGGCAAGCAGAAACCTGTACAAACTACAATAGGACTGAAAAAGAAGAATTAAATGAGAAGAGTTCCTTACAGAAAGAAAGTGTAGAAATTACAGCTGCAGCTACCAGCAAAGAAAGGCAGGAGGAGGGAAGCAGAAGGGAGGTCAGATACCTTCATGTACCAAGCACATCCAAGATAAGGAAGTGAAGTAATACTCAAGGTGATAAGAAGAGTATGTAAACATCACATGAAAATCAAGTAGCTCTAGACTTCCAGAAAGTAATGGCACAATCTGCAAAACAGGTATGAGAGAGGGAATTGTCAGGCATGATGCCTCAGCGAACAGAGAACTGAACATCTAGTCGGTAAGAGCTTCCTGTCCCCCCTTCCACACCAGAAGCTGCTTGTCTGCTCAGCAAAAGCTCCCCTCACCAGGCCTCTCCAGTCGATTTGCTCCAAATGCTTTGGCTGCTGGGCCTCTGCACACGTGCGGTTACTATGTCAGGAGTGGACATAGTAACCTTGCTGACACTAAGTCACATCAATAAAATACTCAGCAGCCTGCAGCAAATTGCCTGAGTCCTAATCCCCATTCTTGAGCATGGTCTCAGTGCTAGGTGCTTCTCAGGCCTCAGATGAAGGAAGAGGAAGATTTTTCTGTTCATCTGGAGCTTTCCTTGTGCTCCAGAAGGCAGAAATTCATTGTCATGTGGATGGTTTCTGTGGGACGAAGAGAACAGGGAGAAGCTCTAATGATGTACCATCTGTACTGGGTAAAAAGGGCCACAGCAGAAGGAAGAACTTTTATCTGGAGACAGGGTTTGGGTAGCAAACATAGAGCAGACGCTGACAGTCACAGCACAATGACAGTCATCTTGGGTGCTGTAGGTGTTAAGTACGCAGCAAGATGCTGCCCTACAGTATAGGAGTTGACTCACCTGCATGGCCATGGCACCTCTAAAGTCCCTGGGAGCTTTGCTGTGAGGATCAAGCATTTACTGAGACATTTCCAAATGTCCAGACTGAGTTATTGCTGTCATGGAATGATTAATGCTGAATAACCATTCCCTTTGCCAGTGTTGTGTAGAGGTTAAAAATGAAGTCAAACACAAGCCAAGTGGAGCCATCAGCCACTAAACAGCACAAAAGTTTGCACAAAACTTACTCATTGGAGCTGTGGTGTCTCAAATAGTTCTGGGTTAAGCCACAACAAATAGACAGCTCTGAATCATCTTTTTTTTTTTTTTTAATAGTTTATAATGGTTTCCCATGTAGCTTTCTAAAACTTCTTCTGGAAAATGACACACATTTCACAAGTTTTTTCAAATCTTGATACCCTTATTTCAGAGAAGAGAACCTTGCTTCTCTGCTGATAAAGCAAATAAAAGCTGTAAACCTCCCCTCACAAAGGCAGAGAATTTGGGTCAATCTCTGTTGTCAGAGATTTGTAGCACATTGACCATTGTCCAGCTATGCAAACATTCACAAAAATAATGCCCTTGTCAAAGGCAAGACATTCAAAAGCACTTAGTTCTCTTTGAAGTCTATGGCCAATCTTCTTCTAATCCTACAGATCTCAAAAAATTCCCTTCCCTGTCATTTCTTTAATCTTCTTATTTATAGATGAGCAGGTCATGTGGAAAGAAAAGACACTTCACAGAACATACTGTATGTATTTTTGCAACTAACACACCCCCGTCACCATTAAACAGTCCAAACGGGTCAAACTGAGTCCAAAATAGCTTTCATCAGAACCACAGTACTCCCAAGCCTGCATTTCGGATGGTGGAACCACTTACATCTTTGCAGAGAGGAAACTAAATATTACTCATGATGGATTATCAGTCCAGAAGGAACACAAAAGACTTTGTCCCATGAACCATGTGTCATGTGTCTGTCATTTACCTTACTCCCTACTGCAACACACAAAAAAAGTAAAAACTTGTATTTTCTATAAAAAATATGAAATAATTACATGCAGCTTTTGTGATAAGAGATTAAATACTTCTAGCATGTCTTGCAGGATGAACCACTGAACTTTAAACAGAAACTGTGAGTTCGTGAACACAAACATAAAGTAAACTGAACAATAAAAATAGCCAGTGAAAGATGCTCCATCTAAACAGAAATGAACATGCTTAAAATGGCTGATTTTGCAGGGCATGTATTAACTCCAAAATAACTTTCAGAGTCACTACAAACTATCTGCAAAATGGACAAAAGATGTCTAACAGCTTAAACATTTTTTAGAGTTGTTACATTTAAATAAAACCAATAAAAAACACAGAGCAGCACACAGAGGGAGTGAAACAGAGAAATCTTAAAGCATACTGAATGCGAAGCTGGAATTTTGAAGAAAGACAGAGAAACCTAAAAAGAGAGAGCAAAAAAACTGTCCCAGTGCTATCAGAGCCAAAACATCAATGAAGAAGGAAATCAGAATACTGGGGTGGAATGAGAAATTTCATTCAAGACAAAATGTACAAAGCACAGTATGAAGAAATGCCTCAAAAACGCACCAGCCCTACCACTAAAAAATAAAGAGCACAGAATGCTGGATAACCCAAAAACAAGCCATGGGACCAGATATCATAATAACAAAACCCTTCACCCTATAGGAAATCCACTACTTGTATAAATTGTCTTACATTAAAAAATGGTCTGTTCCTACAGATTTCATGAAAGAATGCCTCACTTCCCTAGGAATAACTAAACACAGGTTAAGTGAAGCAAAGTAGAAGCACGACTCATGCAAGTTAAACAGCTGTTTAACATTGAGTTTTAATAGAAGAGAAGGCAGAACAAAGACCAAAACCATAGTAAAAATCATTCAATTCAGTTGTGTGAAACTGAAGAATAATTCATACCACAGTTTCCATATCTCAGATTATTTTTCAGGGGAGGAAGGAGAAAAAAAACATGCCAGTTGAAAAGCTCTACTGACAAAATAACAGAAAAAAAATACACACAGGGACAGTTAAGGGCACATCAGAGTTTCAAGCCACCAACATTCCTGCAAATCATATTAGACTTTACTACCTTGATTTCTACACACAGACAAAAAATTCCTTTGGTTGATTGGCCTTTCTCTCTGGGGAAGAAATTAATTTCAGTGAATACCAATTCATTTTAAAGGGTCTCATTGTTTAACTTGTTTTTTGGAACACAGAAGACGTCTTTCTGAAACAGCTCTGTTTCTCTTTTATTTGAAATCTTCATGGAGTTTTGGCACTGAAAAACTTGTAATTGGTATAAGGAGGCACTAGTTCTTTCATACTTCAGGTGATTAATCCCTTTATAAGGCTTTATTGATTAATGTTTTTTTCAGTCTCAGTCATATGTGAAATATCTGAGATTCACCAGTGAAGAAACTTGTGTAGTGTAGGGGAGAAGGTTTTGGAGATGTGATGGGTACACTGGCTAACTTCATGCACTAGGACTCTACAGAGTGTGCTAAAATGGAGATGTAGGCAACATGCCAGTGCTTATCTCCTTGTCCACCCCAACACCCAGTTCAGTAGAGCCTGGGAAGATTTCGCCAAGGGCAGGAAGAACTTGAAAGTTATCACTCTCACTAACAAGAGGTGAAGTAGAGCAGTATGAACTCTTGAAGATCTGGCAGAAAAAAACTATGGATAAAGCAGGCAGTTGTCTCTACCGTAAAGACTCTTAGTATACCATCATGCCTATGAAGACAGTCACCCTACTGCAGGGAACAGGTCTTTGTAAGGAACCTATCATCTTTTTATTAATAGTCTCACTGGCACGAGCAGCCCTATTACAGACCTTCTCTAGGCTGTAATCCCAGATAAATTCCAGGGAGATAGCATAAAAAGAAGGAGGGTTACTCCAGAGGTCTAGGAAGCATCTTAAGGAAGAAAAGGGTTTTGTTTTAAACAAAGCATACCTAGTAACACCAATATTTTCAAAAACAGATGTATAAAGAACATGTCTGAGGACCCAAATATATATCCTGATTTTTAAAAGGGCTGAACATCCACTGGTAGGCATCTATATAAAAGCACATGATGGGTTTTCAGCCCTTCAGAAACCTGATCAATGATGGATACTCAGCTGACCCTAAAGGCTGGCAATAGTTCTGTGCAAGGATACTGGTTGTCCTTTCTTGCTTCCATACCACATTGCCAGAATAGGCAGGTTGGGTTAATTCCAAATGCATAAGTACAGCATGGAACCTGCACCTGAACATGCTGCTTGCCCTTGGAAATGCACTGTGAACAGCCAAGCAACAGGACAACACTTCCAGCACAAGCAAAATGAACTTTAGTCTTCCTTGTGAGTCTTCCCCTGGTTTGTGCATTTGAACAAAAGAAAAAGGAGTATCAGGGACTTATCATGGCAGATAAAGTTATCCACCACGATTGCAAATAACAGCAGTCATAAGGCTGTTACCTCTTCACATACAGGTGGGAGATGAAGCAGAGAATAGGTCCTCAACTTTCAAACATCACAGCGAGCACTGCTAGTACAGCACACTGGGGCAGACAGTTGTATTGAACCTGATTGTGGATGTATCACTCTTAGCTAACTATACACACCCAGTGGCATTCCCAGGCACTGAATGGGAAAGGAACAGCCCACTACTGCGACAGTCAAGCCCACATGACCAGTCTGTTGGAAATGGTCCCTGGGCCTTTTGAGCCACCAGGCTGTGTCCAGGAAGAATGCTAGCTGCACTGGGCCAAATTTATGGCAAGGCAGGCTCTAACACTCTCTGACCACAAGCAACCTCCCAGTAGCTCGGAATGTTCCAGGCACGCCTGAATTTCATAGCATAGACACAGTTACAGAGTCTGTCTAGGCTGCTCTTGGGGTAGTGCAATTTGGTAACGGCAGGTGTACATGGACACAAAAGCGCATATAGGCTGTAAAGACAGCCTGTGGCTCAGGAACAGTAATGCAAGTTCTGTTAGAGTCAGGCAGAATGGTAATTCTTGTTCACCTTCACCAGTAACAAGAGAAACCTGCTCCGGACACTTTAGTGGTCTCCCTGAACTTAAAATTGAGGAACTTCTCTCACCCTTCCAGCTTTGTCCTTAATGAATCTTCTTAATACTTTTGAGAAAAAATGTCTGGTGTTATAGCCAAGCCAAACTCTGTCCAGAGGGAAATCTGTTTTGATGATCATCTGTGGCACAGGATCATGCTGAACATATTATCCACATCAGTGAAAGTACAAAGACATCATTAAAACTAGAAATAACAGCGTATTCAAAGTGATCCCATTTGCTGCTGATGAAAAATGTGTGTTAGATGGAGTGAGAAAGCAGAGAGTAGCAGTGATTAAAATTAAAAAGGATTCAAGCTTGTGCAAATAACAGAATCATAGAATCATAGGTTGGAAAAGACCTCTAAGATCATCAAGTCCAATCATCAACCCAATACCACCATGCCTACTAAACCATATCCCGAAGTGCAATATCCACACGTTTTCTGAACACCTCCAGAGATGGTGACTCAACCACCTCCCTGGACAGCCTATTCCAATGTCTGACCACTCTTTCAGTAAAGAAATTTTTCCTAATATCTAATCTAAACATCCCCTGACACAACTTGAGACCATTGCTTCTTGTCCTTTCACTAATTACTTGGGAGAAGACACTAACACCTGCCTCACTACAACCTCCTTTCAGGTTGTTGTAGAGAACAATAAGGTTTCCCCTCAGCCTCCTCTTCTCCAGACTAAACAGCTCCAGTTCCCTCAGTCGCTCCTCATAAGACTTCTTCTCTAGACCCTTCACCTGCCTTGTTGCTCTTCTCTGAACATGCCCCAGCACCTCAATGTCCTTGTTCTAGTGAGGGGCCCAAAACTGAACACAGTACTCCAGGTGTAGCCTCACCAGTGCCAAGTACAGGGGCACGATCACCTCCCTGCTCCTGCTGGCCACACTATTCCTGATACAAGTCAGGATGCCGTTGGCCTTCTTGGCCACCTGGGCAAACTGCTGACTCACGTTCAGCCAGCTATTGAGCAACACCCCAAGATCTTTTTCTGCTGGGCAGCTTTCCAGCCACTCTTCCCCAAGCCCATAGCGTTGCATGGGGTTGTTGTGATCAAAATGCAGGACTTGGCATTTGGCCTTGTTGAACCTCATACAGTTGGCCTCAGCCCATCAATCCAGTCTGTCCAGAACCCTCTGCAGAGCCTTCCTACCCTTGAGCCGACTGACACTCCCACCCAGCTTGCTGTCATCTGCAGACTTACTGAGGGAGCACTCAATCCCCTCATCCAGATCATTGATAAAGATGTTAAACAAGACTGGACCCAAAACTGAGTCAAATAGGCTTTGAGTTCTGGAAAACTCAGTTCCATACTGAAAAATGATCCTTTAACTGAGCTCACAAACTAATGTCCAGGCTAAACAGTGCCTGGACTGAAGTAAAGCATCTTTTCGGATGCTCCATCTGCCCAAGACTGCATACAGTGCTCTCAGCTCTCTTCCTAATATTAACGACTGCCATGCAGACTGCCCTGAGCTGACACTGGCAATGGCATGCCTGAGAGACAGAGAGAACTCTCCACTCATGACACAAGGATGTCTCATTTATTATTTGTTAGTCAACTTGTAGGGAAAGATTTCGAATCCCACACAGCTTCCATAGCTCTCTATGGATATTCCTCAAGGGAATGAATAGAAGACATGGTCCCATCTTTTCCTGCTCAGGCTTTGTGCCTCTTTGAGATACAGTTCACTTTTTTTCAAAGTCAGGTAAGAGATTTGTCTGAGCTAGAGAACAGATGGATCTAGTGGATGTGTAAAGGTGATTTGTGCAAGCACTTCTCAATGCTAATCCAAGTTGAAAAAGGTAAATAACTCTCACGTATGCAGTCACTTCTGCCTCATTTTTTTAAGTAGCATCTTAGCCTTGTTGTTTTGTCAGTAAACATACACACACACACATGCACATGCACGCTTAATCCTATCATCACAGCCATCTCATCACCGTTGTCTGAGGAGTCCGACGGATTCCATTCTCTCTTAATATTTATCTGCACTTAAACTGTCATCCAATTCCTAGTTACCTGGTTACTATGCCTGATAGTGATAAAGGAGAAAGAACACAACAGGCTCTCCAGCCCCTACTTGAGTTTGCAGGACTGCCAGTACAGGAGAACTGTTCTTGAACTGTTGAGAAAACCTGTGTCCCAGCCATTGCTGGAAGTTTTTAAGTTCCATGATGAACAAGACTTTCAGAGCTTTAAATATGTTCTAATAGTTGTTGTCAAACAATTTTGCTGAAGGAGGCTTGAAAAAGAAAAAAAAGAAGGGGGTTGCTTTTGATACAAACTGATCAAAGCTTTGGATATCAAGATTGCTAAGACCTACAGAAAAAGCTTTAACCATAAGTAGATTTGTTCTGTGGCATACTGCAGCCACATCCCACATCCACAAAAGCCTAAAGATTGCTTCAAATAGATGAGACTTCAAAATGATGAGGAGAACAAAGGCAATGGTTGCTCAGTTGCGCCCTCTTACCCATGAAATACCCTGTCCTGCATGTTGGCGATGATGTTGGTGCAGCACCAGAATGTAAAATGGACCTATCAGCTCTTTGTGATACAGTTTCCTTGTATTAAAAACCTACTCCGCTCTGCTAGCCTGGGGGAAGACAACCTCTCATTGATCCTCCAGCCCACTATTCAGTGGCTTTTCTCCAGCTGCAGCTTTTGCCTTGCTCTTTATCTCCTCTCTCAGAAACTTTTACTTACAAGAACCCAGTGTCCAGGTTCAATGGAATTATTGACAAATTATCCATCATGCTGGAAGGAGCTGGGATGAGTGAGTAAGACCATATTCACTGAGATGTATGAGATCTTATGAGTGAAGAAACAGTATTCAAAATCTGTAATTTAAATGGTCCTGATTATTTAGCTAAAAACTTGTTTGCATTCTTAATTGACTTTAACATTTATACACATGTGCAACAGACAGACATGCACCATTTTGAGGACCTCAGCAATAACTGATTGCATTCACAACACCACAAGATCTTTGCTTTGCTTGGTCTAGTAACATAATCAGCTTTGGATATTTGCCTATGTGGAATCAAGAGACAAAGGCTTTAGCATCATCTCTGTCATCAAGGTACAGCTGTCAGGGATTCAGCCTCTAAATAACACCATTTGATGCAGAAGAATGCATCTATAGGCCCACTGTTGGCATAAGCACCCCATTTGACCTTTCCTGTGCAGAATGCAGCAATTTATATAGTAATGATTTTAGTGAACAGCTGGTCTAAGGGTTAGCAGAGGTATTCACTTACTCATCTTTCAGACTTCTTCATGTTGGGCTAGAAATTCCTAAATCCATATGCCAGTAACTTTTTTATCTCTGACAAAGCCAAGATAGTTGGCATTAATATGGTGTTTTTCTTATTACTATCAATATAAAACCTTTCCCTACAACTGGAAATGGACATGGTACATTACAGTCCTAGAAAAAAAACATGTCCCCTGCTCTGGGAGAGTTGGAAATTGAGGTCATGCATGACACACACACAAAACATTTTGGCCAGTACTGGATGACTTCCCAGGTCACTCCAGAAACACTGTTTATCAGCCTTCTGGTTACTTCTTTAAATATCTCCCCAAGACAACAGCAAGACTCCATTCAAGACCCGGAGACAATATTATTCTCTCACACAAAGTCTTCTAATATCTGTTGCTTTCAGTCATCAGAACAAAGCCACATATCTTCTGGTCATGAAATAATAGGTTCAGTATCACATGAGTACACCTTATCCAACTGCACTGGAGTCAACCGTCTCAGTCTTCCATTTTAAGTTCCTTTAGATTTTAGGTTGCTTCTTCTCCTCACTTCTACCCTTTTGGTACAAGAAAACAAACTATAAGATAAAAGACAAACAACTGAGCTATTTCTTTCCTCTTTATTTTGAGAATCTAACATTTGTCTGCAGATTCTGCTTTTGACTTAAGAGTACAGATTCTTCAGGCTATGAAAAGGCTGCCAAATTTAACATGAATGGCATTTAGCTGGCAAAGAGTGTATTACTGACAAATGCCTAACACACTGGGCATATTGTACTTGTACCATCTGGGAGAGCAAACAGTAACAGGAAACAAGTACAAACAGGTGTTAATGTTAGCCCCTTAAGGGTCAATTATGATGTCTGGCAACTGACAGCATTGAAAGAGCCTTCACACAAGTCTTGGCAACTGGAAAGTAGAAGGTGGGATCCCAGTGAGTGTAAGAGTGTATTAATTTGTCACACAAAAAAAAAACCTGTTCTTGATTGCATCTCCTCTACGTGACCTCCTTTATCTTCTTGCCATACCACATCCTTCAGCTGACCTCCTGTTGAACACTCTTTCCTTTTCCCCTTTTTAGGCATCAACCTCTTTCCTCACCCCAGGCAGCCAAGACAAACACAATGTGAAATATTGCTGTTTCTCAGAAAGCCTATCACCCTCTGAAGACAACCACACATCTTCATGCATTCTTCAGGAAATAAATTCTGTCTCAATTCCTCTTTGGACATTTTCAGAGCTCTTTCTACTTTCACTAAAATAAAAGGCCTCTGGCTTCAAGAAAGTGTGATCTGAATCATACTGCATCAATGTTTCACTAGTGTACCTCCAAGGTTACTTCTCCCATCCCAGAAGAGACCTGAGAAGGTGTGTGTGACAGTGGTGCTGCATGCCTTTACAACAGTATCGCACAAGCCCAGAGTAGAGAAGGTCCAGACTACCACAAGGAAATGCAACAGGTACTCTGAGGCAGTCCTGTAGGTGAATCTAGCCTGACATATAACTAGTCACTTTCTTTTGAAAACACCAAAGCAGAACATTTGGAGTATTGCCCCTTATACTCACAAAAGCTCACTAAATTTCCAAAGCAAATGTTAATACTTACACAAGGTCATCCAAAAAAGAATTAACAATTTGTAATAAACAGTGAAGCAAAACAGACTGATCTCCAGCCAATTCCCTACTCTCTGTCTCATCCTATGCAAAACGGGGAATTTTCCCAAAAGGACTCTGTTTTCAACTAAATGTTATCTGGCTAACACTCAGTGTTAACACTACCTCAGAGGCACCTAAGAGAGACAGAAAAGACATATCAGGAAGAAGAGTTCATGGGGCCCTTCACTTTAGAAAGGGGACATTAAACAATGAGTTTCACATTGCAGAACTTCCGACTGCCTCTAATTCAGACTATTAGTGCCAAAAAGGGTACTGATGAGCATGTAAATTCAGCCATTCACTAATAACAAAGCTTAATTTCTGAATAGATTGTTGTAAATAAATGTTTCCAAAGATACTCTCATTGATTCTAGCTAGTGTTTAGGAATGGGAAAGAGAATATTTCAAACGCCAGAAAACAGATCCTTTCCTTTACGTCTTTGTTACAAGGCTACACGGAACACAGTCACAGATATATTTAACCCAGTTCCAGAGATGACCACAAAATTAAGAAATCTATACATCAGAACTGCTTGCAGAGAATTGCTGTCGCTGCTTAACCCAGCACAGTTAAGTACAACACTCCACACCTGCAGTCCTTGGGCTTTGCACCAGTATGTATCAGAGCCCCACAGGACCAGAGACGCAGCCATGCCAAATTCCATTTTGAAATGAAAGAAAGTAAAAACAGTTAGAGTGCATTTGGCTTATTCAGGGGAGTCAATGGAGTTGTGTCTGCAAAGACCGTAGCCCCAGACCTCCAGGAGCTGGCCAGTGCCAAATGCCTTGTCACTTGAAACAGATGCACACTTTTTTGCACTGGGCATTTTCTGAACTTAAGTACTTACAATTAGGTCCCTACCTTTCTGTAAAAATTGCAGCTCACCTTTCAGTTATTAATTAATTATAACCAGGGGGAAAAGGAAACAAAATGGAACTTACAGGAAATTGAATAAACATTTAAAGGTAGAAATCTGTTTGAGCCTCACCATTCCCCCAGCTACAAAAGCTCTGATACCTGGTTCACTTCCTCTTCAAACAAGGTAAGATTTATCCTGTATCAGTGTTTTGGTTTTCTTCAGTTGATCTTACAACCTCTTCTCCCTCCCCAAATCTGTATTAAACTAAGCAAAATCAAACACTCTGCAACCTCAAAACTTCAGTTAGGAGCTAAGAATACTAAGGTTGTTGAAACTTGGACCCTTTGTGCATATGCTATCCTGATGGTCTTAAGTACATGAGTACATCCTATTATTCCAAACAGGCTCTGCAAAATTCTAGTGGAGGACAAACAGTATGGGACTGTAGGAAACTACGCAGTAAATATGGCTGCTGTCTGCAGAACCTCTGAACTACCTGTTGTAGAATCTGGAGGACTCATAGGAAATAAAGCAAGGGGAGGAATGACCGCACATCACAAATCTGGAGTGCTTAACTTCAGAGTGTTAAATTTCTTTTCATGTTATTAACTTTGCTCTTTTACTGCAAAAAATAGAAATTCCAGGCCATACGGATTCTCATTTTGCGCTAACAGAGCACTTGCCTATGCATGTGGATTGTTAACCTTAGCCAGTGAAGAAAAATATGAAACCTATTTTGCCAGTGGATTTCAAAGCTGTTTTCTGGCCATGGAGGAAGATACTTACTGGAAATCTCACATTTAACTCCAAGTTCTAGCAGGAAGTGTTTACTACCTGGGGGAATGTTCCTTGAACAAGCTCTTCATGATGCTTTGCCCTGATGCACTCCCTTTTACCAACAGCAGTGAGGGTTTCCCTGCCCCAGTCTACCACCTCTTCTAGTATGTAATCTGGAAGAGGCCCTCCACATACACAGTGGGAACAAGTACTGAAAAACGTCCATCCTGGAAAATACGCTCTCCTGTTCTGTAGGCCTGGTATTGGTGTACAGGGAAGCTGTAAAGGAGTGAGCAAGGATGCAGCACACTCAGCGCAAGTGAGACGTCTAGGCTAAATTTAGCTCTGTGCTCTGAAAAAACTTTGACTGAGCACATATAAACCAAGTTTTTCAGAAGTTCCAGCCTGGCCAGATGGAGGTACATTTGTGCAGGCTAGAGAAAGCACCAGCTGGCAAAAGAGCAACCTCCTCACCACATCAAAAATTTATCTATAAAGCATGCAGGTCTTCTCAGCAACAACAAAGAATTTGTTTATCCTCCTGTACGTATTCCCAGAAATGGCAGAACTATTTGAGCTCAAACTGTAGATACATATCAGCCCAAAGCAGATATGTAACATGGAAAATATCTCCTCTGAAAGCTGTGAAGTTTTTGGCAACTGAAAACAATGTCTAATAGAACTGTGCTGGGCATCTTGGAAGTATGATGTAGCTGAAGAAACTACTGTTCAAAATAAAGCTTTGTTACAATTTGCCACAGACAAAGTTTGTGTAATCCATATTTTAATGGAATTTGTGACACACACTTTAAAATCCATAGGTAAAGCAGTCAAGAATTGGATATCTGAGTATATATTAGAATAATTTTAGATAGTGAAAGAATGACAGACTCAGCCTTTACAAAATTAAACCTTGTATGTGCTGAATGCAGATATAAGGGTTCACCAGGCTCATTGTGCACATTAACCAAGTGTTCCACGGGCAATGTGCTCTATTTCCGTCAGTGTTTTGCAGCACACTCTGTGCAGCTTTCATACATAACAGTCTTTCACACAGATATGAAACAAGACATTTCTCCTGTAAAGCAACATATATTCTCTGTGCAGAATTTGCTCTGTTTCTCAAATGAGGATTAACTAACGCTGTTCTCAGCAGATCTAGTCTTCATTTCACCTAGTATAATTTTTAAAGCCATTAGAAATCTTTTGTCCATTGGAGAATCACAGTTAACTTTCCTGATAAAACACATTATGCATCCCTCAGAGTACATTTACACAAATATGTAGTAATTATTCTAAACTAGCTAGGTGAGCGCTGGTTGGAAACCAGGTCAGAGTGATTCTCAGGACTGGCCACATCAACTGAGATCTCAAACCCAAACTATCTGAAATCCTACCTTCTAGGTGTGACAAAAAGACTGGATTTCCTCTGTTATTTTGTAATTAGGGGAGATTCAAGCTAGATTCACCAGTGAGGCTCAAGAAAAATCAAGACACTTATTGTTTTGTGAAGCAGCAGTTACTTCTCTCCTTTTGGGATGACAGTCAAGGAGTGAAAGCAGATAGAATAGAGAATTCAGGAAACGGCAGAACAGCCTGCAAGGGCTGATTTACCTAAGCTAAGAAGAATTTGACACTTGTGACCTGCAGCTGATGAACCAACGATTCAGATAAAGGTAGCGTAATTCTCCACAATAACCAGGACAGCAGTAAATTCTAGAGGAGTAACAGTAACTTATTTAGGGTGGTACAGAATGGTATAGATAGGAGTCACTGCCAATCACCTCAGAGAGGCCAGGAGTTCATGGGCATGGGAATCAAAATACTCTCATCTTCCCAGAGAGTTAAACTGTTATGGCATAATGTAGACAAGAGCATGTGGTGGCATAATGTAGAGAAGTTTGACCCAGTATTAACTCCGTTGTTTCTGCTCAGTCATAAAGTAGAAGACACAGTGACTATCACACACCACTTGGTGAGCAAGGTGTTACCCTGACCTCTGCACTAGGCTCTGCTATACCCAGAGCCTCACACTGAAGGAAGCCTTTCTAGATGGCAATAGTCCACAGAGGTCATCTAGGTGAGCACTGGTTGGAAACCAGGTCAGAGTGTCCCTGAGCTCACACTACCACACACACTGAGGGACAAAAGACCTGAGAAGGACTGACAGCCCTCTCCAGTCCTGTACTGGGTCAAAGAACACTAACATTCACTTATGAACAACAGTAACATGACATGAGCACAGTTGAAAAACATGAAAACTAATCCAGATACATGAAATTGCAATTAGAACATAACCCTTATGTTCAGAGAGGCTGACTGCCTGGAAAAGAAATGTAAAACATTTTCTTTAAATTCTGCCCTTAGTTACAATGCCACCTGGACAAAAGTTTAGCTAAATTAAACAGGCTAAAGAAACGTCCATATTCTGCTGCAGTACATCCAGAATATGCCAACAGCACCACTCTGTGGATTAATAGCGATTGCTCTGCAAACTCACAAGGAGGCTTCCCAAGCCTCAGATCAACCATGCTAAAGACAGAAATGCATATACATTTTTATATATATTATTAGGCTAAATGAGTATATGAGTGGTCTGAACCTAGCACCACTAGAAGTCAATCAACTATCTTACCTTTACACTATAAATTGGCTTGCTCAGTTCGTGTATGTGGCTTGCCCTTTATTCATTTCACATGTGTAATTTCCTTTAGCATCAGTGAGAGAGGTTACATGTGCTGAATTCAGAACAGATGCTTCACAATGCATCAAAATGGGAACTTCACTCTCTGAATCACAACTTAGATTTATACCTGTAGCTTTCATTAGTGGTAGCTGCAGCAGAATCCATGACAGGCACTTCAAAGTTCTGGAGGAAATCAGAAATATTAAATACTTGAGCTAATCTTCACCTCAGTTCCTTGGGTCTGCAAAACTGGGGGAGAAAGAGCTTTGCTTTCTGCTCTGGCAAGAAATCAGGGATGAGGCCTGGAGATAAAACTGCAACAACATGAGCAACTGCAAAATCTTCTGTGCAGACTGACTGTCCCCCATGTCAGACACCTCAGCTTGACAGCCTGCTGGCTGGACTCAGTTGAGTTGGGCTGCAGATGCCAACCAGTGATTCCACCTGTTAGAGCTCAGTGGAATATAAGAAATATTTCCTACTTCCCCATCACTTGCCACAGCAGCTTCAAGTGGTGAGTGCATCAGAAAGGAGTGCAGGGCTGTGTGCTGGCATGCTGCAGTCTCTGTGAATCCCACAGGGCCTTTCACCCAGAAAAGAGTAGGTGGCTACAGGCAATGTAAGGCTGTGCTTTTGCAGATAAATCCCACCACTTGTGCCATGCACAACTCCAGTTCAGAAGGCTTGATAATCCAGGTCCAAAATAAGGGTTCTTCTCTGTCTCAAGATTCTGTCTGTCTGTCACATGCAGGATATAGTCATGCGCCATTTGACATGCACTGTTACCTTCTGAGGTCCCAAGAGCACAGGTAAATATGACAGCAAAGGAAAGCCATTGCAAACTGGATCATAGATGGCATATTAGTTTCTGCCCACAAGTTAGAAGGTGCCCTGGCTTCAGCAGGGATAATTTTCCCCCCTGTAGCTGCTGTTTTTTGGATTTAGTACCAGAAGAATGTGGGTAACACTGATGTTTTCAGTTGTTGCTAAGAAATCAAGGACTCTTTCCAGTCTCATATATTCAGCTAATGAGCATGTGTGCAGGACCTGGGAGGGAGTGTAGCCAGGCAGCTAGCCCAAGCTGGCCAGTGGAAATATTCCATACCATACGCATCATTCTGAGTTTATGAATGGGGATTGGCTGCAGGGCAGGAATCTGCTCCTTTCCATGAGTTCGAATCCTCTCTTGTCTGGGAGTTCAAAATTTTCTGGGAGTTTGGTCTTTCTGGGGAGTTTCATGGAACTTGTGAAATTCACAAGCTCCAGGTTCTGCATTCGCTGCTTGGGGACTGGCTGTGAATTGGTCATCAGATGATGAGAAAATTGTGTTGTGTATAGTTTGTTTTGCACATTCAGTAGTAGTAGTAGTAGTAGTAGTAGTATTTCCTTTATTATCTTATTAAACTGTCTTTATCTCTACCCACAAGTTTTACTTTTTGTCCATTCTCCTCCTTATCCTGCTGGGGAGGAAGGGGAGGGGTGAGCGAGCAGCTGTCTGGTGCGTAGTTGCCAGTTGCCAGGTTAAACCATGATGGAAGGAAATAGGCAAAAAATCAAAACAATAACAAAAAAAACCCCAAACTATGTTTGAATCTGGTTTCAGTTTGGAGGAGACTAGACACCTGTTTCACGTTGTCTCTGCTCCTCTGAAACAAAAAATGAAGTTACACAAGCTCTCATACCCCATAAGCATCTCTCCTGACCCAATATAACTGCTGGCTTGGAGGTTATATCAAGCAGACAAAATGCCTTGCTTTGACTGAGGATATGTATGGAATATGGATAGCTCTTATCAAGGTTAGCATTTGATCCAATTTTTGTCCAAGGAATTAGGACTATGAAGTAAAAAGCACTTTGAAGTAGAAGTTGCTAAGAATTTTTCTAGTCCAGAACAATTAAGAGTAATGAAGGGCCGTGGGGATAAATATCTATGGGGGGAGATGAAACACAGTGAAATTTTTTTGCCATCTTTATCAGCCAAGCAGATTATTGTGCTCCCTGGTCTATTTACTATTTTCCCAAGCACAAATACAAAGCTCACCTGTACCTCTCAGGAAAACCTGAAGGTAGCATCTTTTACATGGGAACACAGTGGACTTCTCTAGGCTCTGAGATGCGCTACTGTGCAAAGGCAATGCATGTCTTTGCCTGTGACGCACTTCGTTACCAGCGGCTCTACCTGATTTGCGTTCAAGCGCAAAAAAGCAAAACCCGCCATGCCACCAGCTGTAAAAAAAAAAAAAAGGTGAGGGGGCTCAGGACCGTTACCAACCTCCCCGCTCGCTTTAGTCATCCCAACATGACTTTCACCTCATACTTCCCATCTCCTTCACCAGCCACATCCCTGAACTGCTTTACCGGACTCCCAAAGCCCTGCTTGAGGCCAGGCCCGAAACCCCCTCACTGCTGCCAAGGGGAGCGGTTTGAGAGCACACTCAGCCACCGATTCTCAACCGCTACTTCGTTTAAATCGTAAATTACCACTGCCTCGGACGGGCTGTTCCCCTGACACACAGATTCCCCGGCTGCGTGTGCGGCACCACAGGGACGGAGCCGCAGCTCCGGCCGACGCTGGCGGGGGGCGAGCGGAGGGGCTGCAACCGCTCCC